>Ga0105046_10002906_pt1 | contig 27129 bp, 21 predicted proteins | sample MAT03_FD_78385 | JGI IMG/M metagenome (GOLD analysis project Ga0105046, IMG submission 78385) | Freshwater microbial communities from Lake Fryxell liftoff mats and glacier meltwater in Antarctica - MAT-03 (megahit assembly) | ecosystem: Environmental > Aquatic > Freshwater > Ice > Liftoff... | reverse complement strand
CCCCCAGGGGTGCCTTCCCGGCCCTCGCTGCCGTTGGTTCCGGTCGCGCCGCCGATTACGGTTCCGGTTCCGCCCGTCGCGATTCCTGCGCTGCCGACGATCCCGAGTCCCTCGTCGATGACGAAGCCCGCGAATGCTCCAGGGATTCGCACCGTCGGGTATTTGAAGACGGAGCAACGTCACGATGTGACGATTCTCGACGAGATCAAGCCCCAGGTGAAGATCCTGCGTGAAAGCGACTCCACCTCCGAGCGAGTGTTGGCAGTTCGCTGCCTGGCTGGCGGCCACTACGCCTCGCGGCTTGAAGTGAAGTCGGTTCTCTTCGAGTCGGCTCGCCTCGACCCGGAATCGAGCGTTCGAGCCCAGTGCATCCTCGAACTGCGAGATCTGTGCTACTTCGACACCATGTTCCTGGATTTCCTGCAGGAATGCAAGAATGACACAAATGCTAACGTCCGCGAAGCTGCTGTCTCGGCCCTGGCGAAACTGAGCCCGCGGAAGTGAGCCTGAAACGGCACTTGTGACAAGGAATCGCAACCCACCTGGCACGACAGGTGGGTTTTCTCGTGGAACGGGCTCATCGGATTTCCTGACTCGGGGCTGATTGCCCTTTTCAAATCCCCTCCGGTTTCCCATCCTGTCTTGCATCCGCGGTACGATCCGCGTGACTTGCTTCCCGTAGGAGACTGACGATGACCTCGATCGACCTGTCCGGCAAGGTGGCCCTCGTGTTCGGCGTCGGCGACAACGAAAGCTTCGCCTGGTTCATCTCGAAGGCCCTGAAGGCCGCCGGTGCGAAGGTGGTGCTGGCGTGCCATCCCCGCATGGTTGGCATCGTCGATAGCTTCCTGACACGGGATGCGGACAAGGAGTCACGCCTGCTGCCCGACGGCAGCGATTTCAAGGTCGAGAAGGTGTATCCCTGCGATGCGAGCTACGACACGATGGCTGACGTGCCAGAGGAAGTGAAGAACGATCGCCGCTACGCGAAGTTCACGGAATACTCCATACAGGGCACCGTGGACGCCGTGGGCAAGGAGTTCGGCGGCATCGACATCTTGATTCACTCGGTGGCCTTCAGCCGTGAGATCACGAAGCCGCTGATTGACACGAGCCGCAAGGCGTATCACGAGGCGATGGGCATCAGTGCGTATTCTCTGGTGAGCATGACGCGTGCCGCCGCTCCTTACATGGAAGGACGACCGGGTGGCGGCGCCGTGGTCGGGCTCACGTACATCGGCGGCGACCGCGTCATTCCTTACTACGGCGGAGGCATGAGCACCTGCAAGACGGCACTGCAGCACGACGCCAAGCAACTCGCCTGGTTCGTGGGAGACAAGAACATCCGCGTGAATCTGGTCTCGGCCGGGCCATATGCGAGCCGGGCCGCTCGCAGCATCCGTCCGGGGGAAATGGAGAAGTCGATCGACTACGCCGCGGAGCACAGCCCTCTTCGCCGGCCGATCGAACCCACGGAAGTCGCGAGTGCCGTGCTGTTCCTTTGCAGCCCCATGGCCAGCGCCGTCACCGGCCACATTCTCTTTGTCGACTGCGGCTATCACGTCATGGGAACCTGACCGGCAGGCGGCGAACCCGAAGCGTCAGCGACGGGGTGGCCTCTGGCAGAAAGGTTGCCGCGCGGGCCACCCCGTCCCTCACGCTTCGGGTGCGCCAACCCTTTGCTCGGATTTCGCCAATGCTTCACGGGACGCTGTGCTACACTCGATCGATCCCGTAACGTCTCTCCGCCCCTTCAATTCTTCGCAGGGTGGACTCATGCTTCGATTCTGCACCGGCCTGGTCATCGCCACATCCTTTCTCGTCACAGCCTGCTCGAAGAAAGAGCCCACGCCGGAGCAAGCCACGGCTCCCGCTGCGAACCCTGTTGCCTCCGCGAAGGCGAGTCGCGACAAGGCCATCGCATCGTTGAAAACCCAGCGCACGGAGGATGCTGCATGGGAGGTCGCCGTGCTCGCGGACAGTGACCCCGAGGTGGTGACGGCGCTTGTGGAATTGATGAAGGACAAGACGAATGCCGGCCTCGGTCGCCGGCTCCCGGAGAAGTACAGCAGCGTTCGCGAGGCGTCCGTACAGTCGCTGGTGATGGTGGAGGCCCCTGGCATCGCGGCCCTGAAAAGCCAGGGCTATCCGATTCTCCGCGAGGGGCTCAGCGACCCTTTGCCCGCGGTTCGCGAGCACACGATCCTGGCCATCGCGTCGCTGGGCGAGCACGGGAAGCCGCTCGCGGGGGATGTCTTCACGCTCTGCACGGACAGCAACGAACGAGTCCGCGGCGTCGCCTTTGACGCCCTCGGTAAACTCGGCGTCACGGACGGCCTCGGCATGGTGAAGTTGCTTCAGCACAGCGAACCGGATGTTCGTCGACTTGCGGCGGAGGCGGTCATGGATCTGGAACGGGTGCCCGAAGCTGCGCTTCCCGCATTGTTGGAGGTGTTCAACGACAAGGACCCCACCATCCGCACCGCGGCGGTTCGAGCGGTGAGTCTGCTCGGAGCGAAAGCTGCCGCCGTGGTCCCCGCTGCCGTGATGGCGATTCGGAAGATCTATCCCAAGCCTGACTCGACCAGCGACGGCGACGATCAAGCCTACTGGGCCCTTCTCACTCAAGTGGGCGAGCCCTCGGTGGCAGCGCTCGTGGAGCTTCTCAAGTATGCGAACCCAGCCGTTCAGTACTTTGCCGCACTGACACTCGGGCAGATCGGCCCTGCCGCGAAAGGCTCGGAAGCCTCGTTGAAGAGCGCACTCATGGGCTCGAACGCCCAGGTGGTCTTCACGGCCGCGGTGGCTCTGTGCCGGATCGGCAAGGGCGAAGCTGAAGCGACAGCCGCCATCACGCGCGGGCTCGAAAGCACGGACGATCTGGTCGTCAGCAATGCGATCGACACGATTCCCCTGATGGGCAAGGCCGGGAACGCCCTGGTGGCAAAGGCGCTGGCGAAGGCTGACTCGGAGATGCCGTTCACACGCCAGAGCGCCCTCGAATTGGCTGTGCTGCTCGGCCCCGCGGGGGCAGCCGCGGCAGAGGCCCTTGGCAAGGCGGCGGTGGAAGGCGATGGAGTGCCGTTGCGTCTGCATTACCTCAAGGCCCTGGCGACGATGGGGCCGAGCGCCTCGCCAGCGTTGGATTCGCTGCTCAAGATCGCTGACAACAAGGCAGAGAACGCCGAGCTTCGACGGGGCGCGTTGAACGCCAGCGTCGCGATCGCTGGGAGTTCGCCCCCGGTGCTTGCGATCCTGAAGGCGGCGCTCACAGATCCCAGCGTGGACTATCAAGCCGGTGCCGTGAGTGTCTCTGGTCGGATGAATCCGATGCCCGCGGAGGTCGCTGCAACGCTGGCAGGATTGCTCGCGAAGAACAAGCCGAACGCCGTGCGTCGCGCGGCGGTGAAGGCACTGGCACTCGCCACGCCTCCCGCTGCGAATGCCAAGGCCGCACTCGAGCCGCTCACGGCCGTCAAGGATGATTCAGGCTACTGGGCTCGCTTTGCCCTCGTGAGCATTAACGGAACGAAGGAGCCCCTTGAACGAATCGTCCGCGACGGATTGAAGGACCGGCTGCCCAGCGTGCGAGCGGCCGCGATCGAAGGCCTGCCCAAGCTTGGCGACGCGAACGCGAAGGATCTCGCGACGGTGGCGAAGTTGCTTCGTGACACATCACCGGTGGTGCGAACGGCCGCGGCCACGGAGTTGGTTCGCCATGGCCCAGCCGCGAAGGTCGCGGTGCCCGCCCTTGGCAAGATGTTGATGGAGCCGAGTGTGGAAGCCCGGAACGCCGCCATTGCCGCCCTGGCGTCGATTGGGCCCGATGCGGCCATGACGGTAGCGCGGCTGAAGGGGCTCGTGAAGCTCGGCGACGAGAACACCGCCTACGCCGCCCGCATCGCCCTCGCGAAGATTCAGCCGGACTCAGGGCCGAAGTTGCCGAAGAAGAAGTGAGTTGTGCCGATCGGGATTCGCGTGCGCCGGGAAGCTCGAGACGCTTGTTGTTGCCGAGATCACGAAGAATTTAACCTTCGCTCCGGATCTAGCCTGTCTCAAGTCGGCGCTTCAACTCCGCTGACGAACTGTCGCACGCTCAGCGTGGGCGATCGCTCTTCAGTTGATCGATGAGTCGTTGCACGGCCGAAGCGGCCGAGGGGCCCACTTCCTCGTAGCGAGTCGTGGTGCCGTTGGCGTTGGAGACGCGAGCACGGATGGCGTATTCCCCCTCGGGTGATTTCGCCATTTCGTAGTCGCCGCGCTGGATTCCCAGGGCTTTTAGATCGTCCTGCAACACCTGCGGAATGAGGCCGAGGTTCGTCGGCAGGCTCATGGGCGTCGCCGGGATCGTGCCACTCGCGGGTTGCAGCTTCACGCCGCGGTCAGGGTTTGTGGGGGTCGAGGAGGACGGCTTGTCGCCGATCGCCAGGTCGGAGTGGTCGTTGCGGAGCTTCGACGCCAGGGCTGCGGGCGAGGTGGCTTGCGAGGCGACGAAGGGCCCCTTCCAGCGATCGACATCATCCTTGCGTGACGAGCCCGTGCGATCGCGGCCGGTGGGCGAACCCAGCAGCGGGTCGGTTCGTCGATCCCGATTGCCAAGGCCGCCGTTGGGTTCCGGCAGCGGCACCGTTGTGGGCGGGATGCGTTGATCGCTGATGAGCGGGTCGGTCTTCGTCAGGGCTCCGCCGCCGCCCTTGCTCTTACAGCCGGTGTTCGCGAGGAGAAGCACGATCAGTAGACCCGACCACCCGGTGCGCACCCGTCCGCGTCGCACCGGTAGACCGGTGTGAGCGAACGGGGCGATCCGGGAGTGCGGGAAGGTCACCGTCATCTTGACCCATTCCGGGGGCGCCTTAAACCAGCGTGGTGAACGCGGCGTTCGCAGCCCCCGGTTGTAATTTTTTCACCAAAGGCCGGGCGTGTCCATTCCACCTGGCCGGTTTCTTGAGCCTGCCTGGTCCGGACACAGCACACCTGCCGGGTTAGGCAAACTTTGCGGACGGCATACCCACTCCCAAGGACATCTGCAATGGCGGTTCATCGTATCGCGGTACTCGGCGGCGACGGCATCGGACCCGAAGTCATCGACCAGGCGGTTCGCGTCGTCGACGCCGCCATCACAAAGTTCTCCAAGGACGAAGTCGCCTGGAACAACCTCCCCTGGAGCACGGCTTTCTACAAGCAACACGGCTCCATGCTGCCCGCGGACGGCTGGGACACGCTGGCCAAGCACGACGCCATCCTCTTCGGCGCCGTTGGCAGCCCGGATGTGCCTGATCGCATCACGGTGCACGATCTTCTCCTGCCCATGCGTCGGAAGTTCGACCAGTACGTCAACCTTCGCCCCGCTTACCTGTTCGACGGCGTTCCTTGCCCGCTGGTCGGCAAGGCGCCCGGCGTCATTGACATGCTCGTGTTCCGCGAGAACACCGAAGGCGAATACGCCCCGGTTGGCGGCAATCTCTATCCCGCCACCGAGAACGAGATCGCCGTGCAGACGGCAATCTTCACTCGCAAGGGCTGCGACCGGATCATTCGTGCCGCCTTCGAGATGGCCCGCACACGGCCGCGGAAGAAGCTCACAAGCATCACCAAGTCGAACGCCCAGGTCTGGAGCATGGGGCTGTGGGATGACTCGTTCAACGCGATCCGCCAGGAATTCCCGGACGTGCAATCGTCCAGCCTGCTGGTGGACGCCTGCGCGATGGACTTCGTCCGCAAGCCGGAATCGTTCGATGTGGTCGTCGCGAGCAATCTCTTCGGGGACATCCTGACGGACCTGAGTGCCGCCGTCACGGGCAGCATCGGGCTGGCCTCGAGCGCGAACATCAACCCGACGAAGAAGTTCCCCAGCATGTTCGAGCCGGTCCATGGGAGTGCCCCGGACATTGCGGGCAAGGGGATTGCAAACCCGATGGCCGCCATCCTGTCCGCGAGCCTGATGCTAGGCCACCTCGGCCTGGAGGCTGCCTCCAAGGCGACGAGGGACGCCGTGGCCAAGGTGCTCGCCGATCGCAAGGTGCTCACGCCGGACCTCGGCGGCAAGGCCACGACCACGCAGATGGGCGATGCCGTCGTTGCCTCCGTCTGATACTTGCGGTTAGGCCTCGGAACCAGGTGACCAGCCCCGGTTGGCGCGGTCTCCGGGGTGACTCCTTGCCTCTTTTCCCCACGAGACTCACAATGTCGAAGTCCATCGACTGGATGTACAACCGCCCTTCCTGCATGACCTGCAAGCGTGCCAATGGCTACCTCGGCAACGCGGGCTCGAGCGTGAAGGAGACCGTGAACGCCAACAAGACCAAGCTCGGACCGAAAGAGGCCCTGGCGCTGCTGGACGGCATCGACAAACTCGTCGCGATGAAGGGGAAGAAGGTCGCCATCTTCGATCTCAAGAAAGCTCGCCCCGAGGATTCCGATTTGCTCGCCCACCTGATCGGCCCGACGGGCAATTTGCGAGCCCCCACGGTCCGAGTCGGCCGGACGCTGCTCGTCGGCTTCAACGAGGAAGGCTACGAGGAATACGTGGGCTGAGTTCCCGCCAGGAAAAGCGAACGTCACTGGACATCGCTTTTCGGACGCGGCGGCCTGGCTCGTGGGGTAGAATGAAGCGGCCTCTCAGGACCGCCCGATTTTCAGGGATCTTGTCATGGGTCGAACGAGTTTGGCAGCGATTCTCGTTTCCAGCCTTTCCGCCTGGGCCCCGGCCGCCGAACCGGTCAGGGAGACCCCGCGATTTGAAGTCGAGACGCACTCGGATATCGCCTACCGCAGTGACGACAAGGCGGACCCCGTCCGCCACAAGCTTGACCTGTACGTGCCCAAGGGCGTCAAGGATTTCCCCGTGCTGATCTTCGTGCACGGCGGCACCTGGCGATCCGGGAACAAGGCGCTCTACATGCCGCTGGGGCTCACCTTTGCGAAGGCGGGCATTGGTACAGTCGTCGTCAATTATCGACTTTCCCCACAGGTGAAGCACCCGGCCCACATCGAGGACGTCGCCAACGCTTTCGCCTGGACCGTCGCGAACATCGGCAAGTATGGCGGCCGGGCCGATCGCATCTTCGTGAGTGGACACTCCGCGGGCGGGCACCTCGTTTCACTGCTGGCCCTGGATGAAACCTACCTGAAGGCCGTGGGGCGATCGGTACGCGACATCCACGGCGTGCTCGCGGTCAGCGGCGTCTATTCCATCCTGCCGCAGGTGCCGCTCTTCCACGCCATCTTTGGCAAGGATGAGGACGTCTGCAAGAAAGCCTCGCCCATGACGCACGTGAGCGGCAAGCACCCACCGTTCTTGCTGGTCTTCGCGGAAAGCGAGATCCCGGGCCTGGATACGATGGCCCGGGACATGCACGCGGCTCTCTCGAAAGCGGCCTGCGAGGTGAGCTTGAAGGAGATCAAGGATCGCAATCACATCTCGATCATTCTCGGCGTGATCACCAGCACCGATGCCTTGACGGTGACGATGCGCGACTTCGTGACCCAGCACGGGAAGTGAACGCTGGCACTTGCGGTCAGATTTCCAATGCCATGTCTTCGCGCCGAGGAGATCCGCTTTCGCCAAAGGTGGGCTTCCTTCGTTTTTCTCGGCGCGGTAGAACTTTGCCGTTTTGCCGAGCCTTACGGGATGCCATGGCATCAGCGCGGCGCGCAGGGACGCGAGCCTTCATGACGGAATCGACACCCAACACCCGGTCTTCGTTCCCCTGGTGGATCGTCGGCGGGGCGGTTCTTCTCGCCGCGGCGTACCTGCCGACGCTGGCGATGCCGTTCGATTTCCTCGACGACGGCAACCTCGTTTATCCCACCCGCGGCCTGAGTTTCGCCGGCCATGTCGCACTCTGGTGGGAAAAGGTTGTCGCCAACGTCAACCATCTTGGCCCCTGGCGGCCCGCCCTCTGGGCTCACTGGGAAGTGCTCTCGAATCTCTGCGACGAAAACGCCCTCGCCTGGCGGTTGGAGCGCCTGCTCTGGTGCGGCCTGTCCGCCGGCCTGTTCCTGGCCTTGCTGCGCGATCTCAAGATTCCGCCGGTCGCAGCCCTTGCGGCCGTGGCCATCGGCATGTGGAACCCTTATCGCAACGAGGTTTGGCTGAGCCTGACGCTGGCGGAAGGCGTGGCCATGCCTTACGCCCTGCTCGCGCTGATCGCGGCGCGACGAGCGTCGCAGTCGCCAAGGCCGTGGATGTGGGAGGCGGCTTCGGTTTTGAGCGTGCTGATGGCGCTGGGTTGCAAGAACACCTTCGCGGCCCTCGTGCCGGCACAGATTCTCCTCCGCATGTGGCCTGACGGCCTCTCGCTCTGCCAGGCCTGGAAGCAAAATGGACCGCGGTCGCTACTGCTTGCGGTCACGCTGATCGTGCCAGTCGCACACTTCGTTTACTTCGTCCTGAACTGGCATGAAGGTCAGTACCGCACCACAGGACTGACGGCGGGGCAGACTGTCCGACTGACGATGGCACTCAAGGGTGCCATCGGGCTTGATTACCTTGCAGTGGGATTCACAATTACGATCCTTGCGATTCTCGCGAAGCGCAGGCCGAATTCGCCTTCCGCCACCACAACGCCGATGGCAGATCTCCGTGTCGCCGTCCTCACGGGCGGCTTGCTGCTCGGGTGCGGCCTTGCAGTGTATCTCCCCCTGGACATCATCTCCGGCCGTTACACCATGCCGGCGGTCTGGGGGTTGGACATCCTCGTCGCCGTGATGCTCACGCGGCTTCTCCTTGCGACGCCGAACATCCTGACACGGTTGGCCTGGCTTGCGGTCGGAATCGGGATCATCGGGCTACTGATCGCACTCCTGGGGAAGCAGGAAAAATCGATCGCCCGTGCCAATGTCCTCTGGGATGCGGTGAACTACGTCGAGCAGACGGCCCCGCACGGTTCGCGAATGGCCTGGATCGGCGGTGATCGACTTGCGGGCGATCTCGACATCGAGGAAGGCATTCACTTCCGCTGGCACCTCATGCACCGTGGCCGGATGGATGTCACTGTCGGCCTCTTCGACACGGACGGCCAGCGTGTCGAGCGTGTCGAGATCAAGCCGCTCGATGGCAAGCCGGACTTCCGCATCACCGCTCGCCCCGGCCCGTCGGGATGGGCCCACGAGCAGACCTTCCGCCGCGACTATCGCCAGGGCCGCAAGAGTTACAGCTTCGACCTCGAGCGTCGCGCTGGCACGGATCGCGTCGGGTTGCTTGATCCGAGTGTCCGATCGATCCTGCACCACGAGTTCATGTCAGCCGTGCAGGGAGCGCCCTCGAATTCGCAGCCTGTGAATGCCTTGCTGGCGTCGGTCTTCTTCCGGGAACTGGACCGCGAGCCGAAGTCGACGATAGCGTATCCGAAGGCGTTTGGCGCCACGTCGTTGGAGTCATTTTTCCCTGAAGTCGCCACGCGCCCAGCAAGTGAGGCGCCATGACGCTGACGCACAGCCACAAACTCGTCCTGCCGTCGGACGCGAACCACCACGGCACGCTCTACGCGGGTTCGATGCTTCGCTTCGCGCTGGAGGCTGGGTACGCCACGGCGTGGAAACACCTGGGTCCCCGTGCGAACCTGGTGCTTCGCCGCGTGCTGAACATGGAGTGCTTGAAGCCGGTGCCCGTGGGCCTGGTGGTGGAAATCCAGGGTACGGTGCTACACCAAACCTCCGCGTATCTCGTCTGCGGCCTGATCGGCACGCCGCTCGAAGACAGCCAGGGCGAATGGCTGGAGGCCCTGCTGGGGTTCGCGCAGGTGGACGAGCACGGCAAGCTCGATCGATTCCCCGAGTCACCTACGGTGATGCAGCTTCCCCGCGGCGATATCTGGCTGAAGCTCGAGGCTCGCATGAAAAAGCTTCTGCGAGTGAGGTGAAGTGATCCCTTCGCCGGGTTCGTCGCGATGGGGCCTTTCGCGGAATGCACCCTTCTGCCATGTCCGGGGATCGCGGCGATGGTTACCCCATCACTTTGTTCCGCCCGGCTCGCTTGGCCTGGTAGAGCTTTTCATCGGCGCTGCGTAGCAGGCTGATCACGGAGACACCCTGATCGCCTGCGATCGTGGCGATGCCCACGCTCACGGTCAGATGGATGGCATGCGACTCGAACTCGAAGCGCTTCGTCGCAATCGATTCTCGCAGACGCTCGCCGACATCCAGCGCCTGGGCGCGACTCGTCTCGACGAGCACCATCGCGAATTCTTCTCCGCCATAGCGGGCCAGCAGATCCTCACGGCGAACAGAGCCTTTCAGGGAATTCGCCAGTTCCCGGAGAATGTAGTCGCCACAGAGGTGGCCATGATTGTCGTTCACGGTCTTGAAGCGATCGATGTCAAACATCAGCACGGACAGCGGCCGATTGTGCCGTTGGGAACGAGCGACTTCCCGATCAAGGAATTCCATGAGATAGCGCTGATTGTGAATCTGTGTGAGGGCATCAATGATCGTGAGCCGATAGATCTCCTCGTGATATTCCGCTTCAACATTACCCCCGGCGAGGTAACGATGGATGCAATTGCCGATGCGGAGATAATCGCCATCCTGGAGCACGCTCGGCGCGTCGGCCTGGCGATCGTTGACGAACGTGCCATTGGTGCTCGCGAGATCTTCGACGACATATCCCTCCGGCGTGGGATGGATCCGGGCATGCTTGCGGGAAACGGAATGATCCTGGATTCGGATATCGCAGTCTTCGCCACGACCAATCAACAGCGGCTGTTCCATGAGAGGATAGCGCCGGCCCATGGTCTGCCCAGTCGGATAGATATGCACCAAGCAGGCATCTCGAATGGCTTTGGAAAGCAGTGCTTTGGGCGCGGTGATCCAGGTCAATCCCACGCTCTCGGACTTGGGGCTGTCAGCGATCACGCTTTCCGGATCAAGGATGCTCGACATGGGAGGCTCTTCAAGAGAGGGCACCAAGCTTCGGTCACATTATAAACGCAGGACAGGCGGTCAGGCATACGAAATCGCAGTACCTCGCGAAACTGTTCCTTCCCGGCGAAAGAATTGAGATGCGGCCGCTAGACCGAGACTCCTCCAGGCGATTTCATTGACTGGAATACGGTTTCCCATCTCCGGGTTAATTAGCCACGCCGGAGATCTCGAACACCGAAACTTAGTTCGTGGGATGCGCGAGTCAAATCACCATTCGACCTTCAAGGGCATTTTCTCCAATTCCTGAGGCAGATACTGCCTTAACGCCTGGGCGGCGCCGCGCCAGACCAGCGACACATGGTTGCTGTCGGGCTCGATCAGTACGGTCTGAATCACTGGCTCGGTTTCTTTCATCGTCCCCTTGCGGCCATCGACCCAGATTCGCGGCCGCTCGGTGGGAATGCGGATCGTGAATCGGCTCTCCGTGGGATGGGCGTTGTCAATGGTGACAACCTCGCCGCCACGGAAGTGGGGAAGCTGCAAGCCGAGCGAAGCGCCGCAGGTGAAGCGGAAGGCGTCCTGCGGCGTCGGCATCCGCGCGTGCATCACCTCCGGCGGGCAGAAGCCGCGATCGACCTCGGCCACCTTGCCGAGTTCGCCAAACACTCCGAACTCCAGCCCAAGGTACCCCACCCGGGGGAACCACGTGTGCGGGAACCACTCCGTCGCCTGGGGCAGCGGTTGCTTGTACCACCACCCTGGCTGGCGGAACGGCAGCCGCTGCGGCGTCAGGAGGTCCAGCGGGTCCTCCAGGTTCGGCAGCACCAGCGTGTTGACCGCCTCGACGGTCGCCTCCAGCATGTACCCACGGCCCGCCGGGTTCCGCGGATAGTGGAACGGGTTCATCAGGTTGCCGCCGTTCGGGTCAACCTTGTAATACTCCGCGAGGGGCTTCCACGGGTTGCCGTGCTTCACGAGGGCCGCCTTGTCGATGCCGCCATACGCATGCGTGTACGTCAGCGGCACCTTGTCCATGGGGGCCGGCGGCGCGATGAAGATCTCGCCGTCCCCCAGTGATCCGACCTCGCGATTGCCGATCACACGGATGGACTTCACCGGCTTGCCGTTCACGTGGATCGAGACATCGAACTGTTTGCGGCCCTTGCCATGAGCATGGCCGAGAAGGACAAGGTCCGTCACCGGTTTCAGTGGGAAGAGGTCCGCGTCCGCGGCAATGCGGTCGCTGCCGTCGGCGTGGTCGACGGGTTCGTCGACCAGCGGCAGCTGCTCCGCGGCCAGGGCGAGTCGGCCGTCCTTCTCGACGCGGTAGGTTCGCCGAAAGAGCACGGACAAAATCGGGGCCGGGGCCACGGAGGGTTCGTTCCCCGAAACCTGCCGAACGGTGGGGCCGGGTTGTTCGATTCGCGGCATGGGGTCACGGTGGGGGGTTGTTGGTCACGTTCGGAATCTGCGGCGACGGCGCCGCGGCCGGCGTGCGAATGTCCGGCGACGCAATCGTCGGGTTCTCTTCGCCGTCGAGGTAATCGCCGAAAGCTCGACCGATGTTTTCCCAGGCGGACGAGGTCGCACCTCCGAGGGCACCACCCGGGGTCCAGGCGTCGCCCTTCTGGTCCTTCGCCAGGCCGCCGAAAGTGCCGACGTCCATGCCCATCGGCCCGCCGAAGAGCAGCATCGCGACCATCACGGCCTGGTCGCCGTGGGTGCCGAGAACGCCCGCAAATCGGCCCAGTGCGGACGGCAGATACGGCCCAAGTTTGCCGCCGGCGAGGTTCGCCAGTCGGCCGCCCAGAGGGCCGAGCTTATCGCCGAATTTCCCTAGCCAGCTGCCGCCCCTGAGGCCGACGTAGTTCAGGATTGTCTGCACGCACCAGTCGCCGAACATCGCTCCGAAGCCCGCGAACACGTCGCCCCAGGTCATCCCCGCGGCATGTGTCGTGAACGTTATGACGAACCCCGTCGGCGTCGGGCACGGATACCCGCAGTTGAGGTTCGGGTTGGTGGACATCAGCAAATCCAGGCAGATCGTCTTGTCCTCCTCGAGATACTTCGACGATCCAAAGTACGACTTGGACGAACTGAACACGATCTCCAGAGGTAACGAGGCACTCGGCACCCCCGGGAAGTGCGGGATGAGAGCGCCGATGTCGGTCCCCTTCTCCACCGTCACCCCGTAGAGCGAGACGTGCTTCCACAACGGCTTGAAGAAGATGTACATACCACTGACGAACATGAACGTGGGGTACGGTGCCGGCGGCGGCGTCGGCGGCTTCGGCGGGATCGTCGGCATGTGCCAGTCGATCCCGATCATCGGGTCCCAGTGCTTCATCACGAAATGTGGAGTCGCCATCACACGCCCTCACTGCCGCCACCCGATTAGACCTTGACCAGCTCACACACCCGCTTCTCCAGCGGCACGACCTCGTAACGGAACGAGAATCGATACGCGATGAACACCTGCAACGCTTCCACATCGATGCCGATCTGGTCATACGCCAGCGGCGCCTCGTAGCAATAGTCATCCAGCCAAACCTTCGCCTTCACCGGCAGCGGCGGCAGCCGAAACTGCAGCGGGCCGTTCGGCCTCACGCCACTGAGGCGGATCGTCGACTCCGAGGGCAGCGGCGGAGCGATCATGTCCGGGAAGCCGACGTTGAAGAACCGCGGGTCGATCCGCTTCAAGTCGCCCCCCGCTTCCAGGTCGAACTCCACGAATCGCACCACCCGCGGCCCGAAGGTCGGCGGCGGGGCGGCCATGCCGTAAGGCTCCGGGTTATCGGTCCACTTCTGGATCAGGTGTGCCGGATGTTCGATGTTCGGTAACGGCTTGCCTTCCACCGATTCCTCGAACATCGCGTAGCCCTTGCCGTCCGGATTGGGCTGATAGGGGATCGGCAGTTCGTCGTACTCATCCTTGCCGCCGTAGGCGTTCGCCAGCGTCAATGGGATCATCGTGAACGGCTTTGGAGCCGACGGCTGAAGCGAGCCATTCTTCTTCTCCCAGACGCGATCGCCAAAGACCGCCAGTGTGTACTTGAACGTCGGCCCCGCCTCCACCGTGACGTCGATGCGCGAAGCCGGCCGCCCGCCGGATGCACAGGCGGAGCCGAACACGAAGAGATCCACCCCGCCGCGGTAAAAGAGTTCGTCCCCCGCGAACGGCCCTTTCGGGCTGTCCCACGGCCCCGGCGACACGGTCCACGGCTGCTCGGCGGCTTCGAGCAGTTCCGTGCCGGCGAGGTCGTACGTGATCTTGCACGAGAGCGAGCCGAACATCCGATCGCCACGGATGATGCCGCGGAACAGGGCGGCGTGGTGCGGCGTGCGGTTCTCGAAATCCATGGTTGCCTCAGGAGCAGTTGACCATGACACGTTCGCCGTTCAGGCGGATGTCATCGTTGGCCTTCACGTTCACGTTGCCCAGGTCGGCCGTGATGTTCTGGATGCGAGCCTTGCTGTGCAGGTCGCGGTCCGCGTGCAGTGTGAGATCGCCGCCGCTGGCCACGGTGACGCCTTCCTGTCCGTGCAGAACCAGACGCCGGGCGGACACCGCGAGATCGCCTTCCGCCTGAATCGCGAGCCCGGCCCCGCCGAAGTGCAGCACCGGCCCCGCCGGCGTGATGCGGATGCTGAGCGTCAACTGACCATCCGCCCCGCTCAGGCGGAGGATGCTGCCTGCCGGGTCCGCCTCGACGGCGAGCACCTGCCCGTGCGAGAGCGCCAGCGTTGCGGGTTCGGTCATGCTTTTCATGGCAGCCTCGGAATATGTGGAGTTAACAGTTCACCTTCACCACCGAGCCCTTGACCGTGGTGGGCCCATTCGCCGTCACAGTGGTGGTGCCCGCATCGCACTTCACGTTCGACGAACCGACACCAAAGGTCGCCGTGGTCGCTCCGGTCGCGATCAGCGGCCCGGTGGACGACTGATACGTCGCGCTGCCCTTGCCGTCCGCGGTGACGGAGGTGTTGCCGGTGATCGTGATCGTGTCGCCGTGGATGTTCGTCTTCGCACCCGACGAGTCCAGATCAGGCGTCTTCACCTTGATGTCCGCGGAGCCGTTAATGACGATGTGCTTCGCGTCCAGCGTGATCGTGTCCGGCGTGATCTTGATGAACGCCGCCCCGCCGACGGTAATCTTGAACTCCTTGGGAGTCGTCATGTGGAGGTGTGGGCCGCCCGCGTTAATGTCCATCTTCCCCGCCACGGCGTCGAGCTTGTAGGCCCCCGCTTCGATCGTCACCGTGGTGTCGCCGAAGATCGCCGTTGTGCTGGTGCCGCTCTTCTTCGGGTCGCCCTTGCCTTTGATGGTGTTGTTCTCGCTGCCCGCCGTCGTGTTGACACTACCGACGGAGACGGAGTGGTTGTTCTCCACGCTCGTGATCATGTCCTTCTCGGCATGGATCACGAACTGCTCGGCCCCCTTCTTGTCCTCGAAGCGAAGCTCGTTGAAGCTGGACGTCGGGGCGTCCTTGCTGGAATGCGTCTTGATGCCGCTCTGCGTCTTGTTCTCTGGCAGCTTGTAGATCGGCATGTTGTCCGCGTTGTACACGCTGCCGATGATGATCGGTTGATCCGGGTCGCCACCCTCGAAGGCAACGATCACCTCGTCCCCCACGCGGGGAATGAACTGGGCCCCCCACTGCCGACCGGCCCAGAACTGGGCGACGCGGACCCAGCAGGACGAATCGAGTCCGCGGTTGCCCTCCGGATCCCAGCGGAAGAGCACTTTCACCCGGCCATACTTGTCCGGCTCGATCTCCTCGCCCTCGCCGCCGACAACGACCGCGGTCTGCGTCCCCTGCACGAACGGCTTCGGCGTGGCGCGGGCCGGTCGGAACGGCAGCTCGAACGGGATGCAAGTGAAGTCGTTCTCGTACTTGAAGTCGACCGCCTCGCCGCTATCGCCGATGCCGCAGGACGCTCGGTGCGTCACCCGCGTCAGTACGTAGTCGCCGTCGGCATCGAAGTGATCCTTCAGTGTGAACTTGTGACCGGCCGTCAGCCGGTTGTACGTGGAGACGGCCTCGATTTCCAGCGACTTCACCTGCTCCTCTTCCATGCGGATGTCCGTGAATCGCCCGTTGTCTTCGAAGACATGCTCGAGGTCGTCCTTCTGATCCGCACCGCCCGGGTTGACCGTATCGCGGAAGCGGGCGTACCCCGCGGGATGCTCGACGAGGCCGAAATCCTTCATGTCGCCCAGGCCGAGGTTGTGTTCGACCGTTCCCGCTTTCACGTTGTCCAGCGGGAAGGCGATGAAGTTCAGGTCGTGCCCGGGCATCTCGAAGGTGTGGTCGGAGTAGTCGACGGCCCCGAACCGCAACTGCTGCACCTTCTCCCACTGCGTGATCCGGCCTTCGCTCGGCGTTTCGAGCCCGTCGTCCTGGAACCGCAGCGGCATGTCCGCCGGCACCACGTCGTGGCCCTTCTTGTTGTCCGCCAGCACCAGTTCCTGGCCGTCCTTCGTGTGCGTGAAGTAGTAGTAGATTCCCTCTTCTTCCATGAGTCGGCTCAGGAAGGAGAAGTCGCTCTCGCGATACTGCACCGTGTGATTGCGGGTGAAGTACTTCGCCTTCAACTCCGTCATCCGAGCCGAGTAGAGTTTGCCGATCACCGCGGGCAGCAGGTCTTTCGTCGTAATCGGCTGGAACACGCGGCTCCGTGTCTGCTTCGTCATCAGCCAGAGCACCGGTACGATCTCCGCCCGATACGAGATGAACTTGTTGTTCTTGACTCCCTGGCTGAATCGGTTGACGATGCCGTGGAAGAACCGCGTCTGTTCCGCCGCCTGATCGATCTCGACAAGGGCCGGCTTCCCCAGCACGTCCGCGAACTTCAGCGGCGCGTCGGCCGGGGCCACGATTTCCAGCGTGAACTGGTACAGGCGGGACATCGTCTCGGTTCCGATGAACCGAGTGACGAGCATGCCTTCGGGGTCCACGCTGCCCAGCGTGGCGCGCAGCGGACGGTTGGCTTGACTCATGGCCATGGGGCGGCCTCACTCCAGATTCGGGGGTCGCGTCTTGGTGCCGATTGTTCCCGATCCGACGAAGGAGAACAAGCGGCTGCACCCGGATATGCAGAATCAACAACCCTCCCGGACAACAATGTCCGTCCGAGATGCGTAGTGCGGATATTACGGGAGAACCCCGCCCGTGTATCATGGCGGTTAAAGAATCGCGAGTTCGCAGCCGCGAGGCGGAGTCTTCGGAGCGGAGCGCGGCAGCGACGAAAAACGCAGGGAGTCGACCCATGGCCGGCGGGAACTGGAAGAACAACAACCCGAGCGACAATCGCTCCTCGCAGCCCCGGTCGCCCGCCAGCACCTCACGCCGGGCCTGGCAGCCTGGTGCCGCTGCGCCCGCGTCCACCGGTGGCAAGCGGAAGTCCCGCACGCTCACCTTCGTCCTCCTCGGCTTCACCGTCGCGCTGCTGCTCGCCGTCATCGTCGTGCTGATCGAATGGTGGAAGCCCGCCAGCTATCCCTCGATGATCGTGCTGGCGCCGAACGCTCCTGGCTCGCTCGCCCTGCCCGAGAACGCCGCCGGGGGCAACGTCGCCACGGCCCTCGCGGACTGGACCCGGGCCGGCAGCGATCGCCCACGGCTCCTCGGCACTCCCGCCGAACTCAGCCATGGCCCCTGGCAGACCAGGCTCGATGCGAACGCGAAGTCCACCGTCCTCCTGTTCACCGGCCACGGCGGCGCCGATGCGGACGGCCCCTACCTCTGGTTCGTTCCGCCGGACGCCCGCAGCCCCGAGGACACACACAAGCTCCGAATCCGTGAGGTTCTGGACCGCCTCGCGGGGCTGCCCAAGAGCCAGCCGAAGCTGCTGATCCTGGACGCGACGCGAGTTCCCGCCTCCTGGCCGCACGGGATGATCGTCAACGACTTCGCCCGTTCCCTGAAGGAACTCGACGCGGACATCGCCAAGATCGAGAACCTCGCGGTGATCTGTTCCTCCGACGAGGACCAGCGATCCTGGGTCTCCGAGGAATGGCGGCAGCCGGTGTTCGGCCACTTCGTGCTCGAAGGCCTCAAAGGCGCCGCGGGCAATCCGGGGGACCGCATCACCGCGGAACGGCTCTTCGATTATGCGACCGCGGAGGTCGGCAAGTGGAGCGTCGCCAACCGCGACGAACGCCAGTCGCCTGTGCTGCTTCCGAAGGACTCAGGCCGGGAACGAGCCTCGAAGTTCGAGATCGCTGCCGTGCCCGTGGAGGGCTACAAGCCCGCACCGCTGCCCGAGCCGCCGGCAAAGATGCCCACGGATCTCGAGGCCGCGTGGGACACGGCCTGGCAACTCGCAGGCCGGGTGCCCGCACCGGACACGCTCGACCCCGCCCGCTGGCGTGAGTACCTCGACCTGCTCGTGCGCTGGGATCGCCTGGTCCGCGTGGGCGACGATCCCGAAAGCGTCCGCGGCCGGGTCGGCGTCCTCGCGGAGCAACTGAAGTCGATCCACGGCAACGCCGAGCCGCTCTGCCTGCCTGTATCGTTCCCCACCGCGCGAGCCCTGTCGGTTCCGACGACGCCACCCGATCCCGACGGCTTCCGCAGGCTGTGGGACCCGCCGACGGGTTCGACGCGTGCCGACGAGTGGGCGAAACTCCTCGGCCCGGAACGCCGCGGCGAGACCCCGCGCCGCCTGGCGATGGCGTCCCAGGTGCTGGCACGGCTCTCCTCCGAGTCGCCCACTCCTGAGTCGCTTCGCATCGCAGACGAGATCCTCGGCGTCGTCGATGGCTCGCGCCTCGGCCCCGCGGAGGCGCACTTCGCCCGCATGCTGCACCGCCAGCTCGACCCGGTGAAACGCCCGCCCGGCGAGCTACTTCGCACCGCACTCCGCCTCCGCCTCGACGCCGAGGAAACCGCCTGGGTCGGCGGGCTCGGCAACGAACTCTACCCCTATCCCGAGCAAGTCTACCGCTGGGTTCGCCGCACGATCGAGGCGGGGGACACGGCCCGCGAACTCGGCCAGGATTTGCTCTTCGACACGGAAGCGACCTCCTGGAAGGGGGCCGAGTTGAAGCACTTTCCCGAGGCGAGCCGACACTACGCGAAGGCCCGCGAGGCCGCGAAGGTGATCGCCGTCGCCCTCGGCCAGCGTGACCGCGTGCTGAGCCGCCTGCCTTGCTACGCCCGCTGGGCCGCCGCCTACCGCGGCAAGATGACGCCTGCCGATGTGGAGAAGCTCCTCGCGAGCATCGAGGCCGCCGCCCGGGCCGCCCATCGCATCGCGGACCTTGCCGCCGATGTGCCCGCGGATCCGGCGCCACGCCTCGCCGAGATCGCCGCCGCCAGTGCCGAAGCCGATCGCGAATTCATCAGCGTCGCCAAGGCTTTCGAGGCCGAGCTCCGCGATCTCACGAACGTCGCCCATCCTTCGAACTGGCACTCGCTCGATAATGCCCTCACGGTCCCTTGGATCCCTGCTCGCGATCGGGCCAAGCTGTTTGGTTACGTTCGCGATGTCTCGTACCAGCTGGCCTCGAAGTCCGAGCAGTCCGGAGGTTCGCCGGCCCCGGCCGTGCCCGCGCAGGATCTGGCGAAACGGCAGGGTCGGATGGCCGTCGCGATGCTGGGCGACCGCAACGCCGAAGTCCGCCAGATGATCGACCTGCCGCGTCAGGGGGCCTGGTGGGTGAGCTACCGCGACGTGGGCGAACGCATCGGCAAACGCTACCGCGGCCTGACGGGCGAAGTCGCTGTGGAGAACACCAAGGCCGACGCCGCCGCGGATCTGAAGAGCGCCGCGCCGAACCTCGCGAAGGCCGCCGCGCTCGCTCGCCTTGCGGAACCGGCCACGCCGATCCGCGCCGGCGATCCTCTCGGCGCGGAGCAACGCTACTGGCGGCACGACTTTCTGCTGTGGCAGGCAGACCGCACCATCCGCGCCGGCTGGGCGGACGTCGCCGCGGGGCCGCCAGACCAGTGGTATTGCCGCAAGGCCGCGAATCTCTGCCTTGAGACAGCGAAGGAACTCATCCGCGGCAGCGACCCGAACCTCTCGCCCAACGAGATCGACCGCCGCCTCGCGGATGCACGTTCACAGGAGAAGGTCGCACCGGTCGTCTTCACGCTCACCGCACCGAAGACACGCGAACTCGCCGACGAACCCGCCTGGGAGTTCGACTTCACTCTCACTCCCAGTGCCCCGACCTCACTCGGCTTCCCCGTGTACTGGCTCACCACGCCCGGCCCGCCTTACCATGCCGCGAACCCCGCGCTTCAGGGCCGCAAGCTCGAGCAGCGTTTCGTCCGCGGCGAGACCAGCGTCCGCCAGCAGATTCCATTCACCGCCATCCCGCGCACCCAGGACGTGAACGACCCGGGCAAGCTCCTCACCACGGTCCTCTACCGCGGTCATCGCTACGATTCGCTGACGGAGGTTCGCCTCGCGGGCACGCCCAGCCTTGACTGGCGTTACATCCCGCCGAAGGGCAACGCCGCCATGGCTTGCCTCGCGGACAAGGGTCTGGTGGCAGGTTCCGTGACGCTCATCATCGACATGAGCCAGAGCATGGAGGATCCGATCCCTGGCACCAACCGCAAGAAGATCGTCGAGACTTACGACGCTCTGGAATCCGTGCTCGAAGACCTGCCGCGGAACACCTCGCTCACCATCGGCCGTTTCTGGGGCGACAAGGCGGCGAGCCATGTTGAGCCGATCCCGGGCGTCACCAAGTTGCTCTGGCGCGCGGACGCCGTGCAGACGCGGGACGTGATGAAGATCGTCCGCGCCCAGGCTCCCGTGCCCGGCGGCAACACTCCGCTGGCCCGCAGCGTCAGCAAGGTGCTTTCCCGGGATGGCACCGCCTTCTGGCCCGCGAACGCCTCCGGCACCCGCACCCTCATCATGCTCACCGATGGCGAGGACAACTGGGACAAAGCCAACGCTGGCCAGGTGGTGCTGAAGTCCCTTCTCGAAGGCAACGCCGACGAGGACACCGCGCTGCACCTCGTGCTCTTCGGCATGGACGCTGACGAGGAACGCAACGCCATCGCCCAGTATCGCGTGCTCGAGGACATCGACAACTTCCGCGATACCGGCCGCACGCCCGCCAGGCTGTACCGGGGCGTCCGCGATGCGAAAGCCCTGGCGGAGAGGCTCAAGCAGGCGATGCTGCCGCGAGTCTCGTATCGCCGGGAGGACACTGCCGGCGGCCCGAAGCAGTCCGGCCGGGTGCTCGTCACCCTTCCTGGTGAAGGGCTTTATCGCCCCTCCGGCCCCCTCGTTCCCGGCGTCTACGACCTCTGGGGCTTGCGGGCTCCGCAGAAGCTCCGCGTCGATGCGGGCGATCGCGTTCTCCTTCGCGCTCGCCAGGTGGATGGCAAGTTCGACCTGTACGTGCCGCCCTTCGCCTTTGAGACAGCCGAGCGCCTCGACCTGCCCCGCGAGACCGGCGGCGACAAACGCAGCGGCATCCACCTCACGATTCCGTCGCTGAAGCTGCACGAGAAGACCGGCAGCTGCGATCTCGAAATGCTGGCGACACTCGAGCCCGTTGGCGGCTCCCCCGCTGGTCCGATCCAGGAAGCCCCACGGCCGCTGTTCCCCTGGTTCGACGTGGCGTACGCCGACGGCAAACCGGCCGAGGCACGTCTGAAGCCCGGCCTGCGCGTCGTCAATCACCACGGCATGGTCGCGGGGGCCTGGAAGCTCGACTTCACCAACTGGGACGTGAACCGCAGCGCGGACACCGCCCGCCGACCCGCCGTTTCCGGCTACTGGATCGAGGGCCTGCCCGCCCCTGCGGCCCGTTACGCCATCGATCTTCGCGACCCCGAGCAATCGGCCGCGAAGATGCCGAAGGTCACCGTCGCCGGCGGCAGCCAGGTCGATCTCGTCAGCGTCTCACTTGAAGATGTGCTTCCCGGAAAGGGCGCAGCCAGCGAGGAGCTACCGCCGGGCAAGTATCTGACGGTCCGCCTGAAGTACGCCGAGCCCGGCAAGCCCGTCTTCCTCCGCCCAGGCAAGCTCAAGGGCACGGAGCAGCGTTTCCTGCTCGCGGAGCGTCACCTCTTCTTCGACAGCCAGACGCGCTACACCGCCCGCTTCGGCCCGCTGAGCCCGCGCGACCTGGAGGGGGCCGTCGACCTGGAACTGTACTCGGTGCCAGAACTGAAGGAGCGAGCCGCGAAGACGGCCCGGGCCGCGACCGTGCGCTACCCCGATCGGCGACTCGCCGACTACCAGGCCCCGGACGACCTGAGGTTGGAACCGGCGAAGGAGTGAGTTCACGCTCGACTGCTGGTAAGCCGCGTTGAACCTAAGGGCTGGCGCATCAACAATTGCCGGGATTTCCGTTTCAACCTACGTCAATTGAACCAGAATCATCGACGCTTTCTGGTCGGTAACCGGACATGATTCCAGTCACCGCTCGATTTTGGAAATCGAGTGTGGTCATGTAGTTAAACTCGAGAAGGAAGTGATTCCAGCTTTCGACATGACTCCACCAAGGGGTGGGAGGGTCGGCGCTGGAATCAACCGTGTGCGACGAGTCGGCTCGCTCATTGCTCGGACAGTTGTTGATACCTTGACCCCGGAGCCCCGATCTCGAGAGGAACGCTGATGGCGTGTCTCACCGACGGGATTGCCGGGATTGAATCACCAGCACGGTCAATGTCAGCGCGATGAAGACGAAGGCGTGGTAACACAGCACCGCCAACTGGGCGATGAAGGGTCTGTCGGGTTCATTCAGCATGATCTGATCGACTCGAGGTAAGAGGGCCTCGAGGCTTCGCTGGCCCCAGAAACTACTGATTCCGGAGTACGCGAGATAGAAGGCGAAGCCACTGTCCCGACTGAGCGTGACAATGACACCCGCAAGGATGATCTGCGGTATGACGACGACAGGCACGAGCGCGGTGGCCACTTCCTCGGTCCGCGAGATGGTGGAGATGAGCAATCCCAGCGTGGTGCCACAGGTTGTCAGGGCTGCGAACGTGAGCCACTGGCCGGGGATTTCGCCAGTAGATCCGCAGAAGATCCGCACGATCATGAAGAGTAAGAGCGACTGGATGAGACCGATCGCCATGAGTACGAGTAACTTCGAGACGTAATAGCTCTCGACGCGAAGGTTGAAGTTTCGCTCGCGGACGAAGATTACATGTTCCTTGACCACCTCCTTCGCCGTCGGTCCGGCCATCGTCGTAGACCGTCAAGTAAGCGATCGGCGGCCGTTGGGTGGGGCAGAATGTCTGGGCCGGGCTCGCCTTGCTTATCACGGAGCTCGGCGGTTCCACGGGCGGTGAGGCCGGTTTCGCGACCGCCGATTGTTGGATCTTCGGCACCCAGGGCGAATCGCCGGGGATCACCGGAATCGAGGGGGCCGCCGGTTCATACCTGGGCACCCAGGGTGAGTCGACCGGCGCAACGGGGACAAGCGGCCGCATCCCTCGAATCGCCTGGAGGATTTCCTCGTCCGTCTCGTAGAGGGTGTGCAACGGCAGCGGTTCAGGATTGGCCATGAGAATCTCCGGTCCGGCAAAGGCAAGCCAGGAGGTGCATGATGACATTTTTCCCCTGACGATTCGCCGTCGATCGTGAGGTCATCCGCACAGGTTTGGAGATGGCGCCAGATCGAGGCCGAGGTGTACGAAGCGTCCAGGCCGAGAGCCGGGCTTCAGAAGCGTACGCGGGCGGATGATCGTTAGGCGATGCGGGCATGGGGCACCTGAGTCGTCCCTGTCAGCCTCAGTTTAATCATTCTGACAGAGAGAGAAAGGCGTGACCCGAGAGGAATCTGTCGCGAATCCGAAATCTCATCCTCCCTGGAGGATCTTGAAGTGAGCAGGGTCGCAGGAACTTGTTAATCGGACGGAACGTCTTCCAGACGGGCGATGGCCACGACTTCCGCGATTCGCACGAGGACACTCCTGCGGTTCTTGCGGATTCCCGTTCGCACCGCGGATACCACGTAGTTCTCGCGGGTCGTCTGCGTGTCGCGGAGGTCGTGAATGTCCGCCCCCTTGAGTTCGAGGAAGGTGCCGTCATAACGGACCAGCTTCCCGAGGCAGACGTACGAGCTGGCCAGATCAATCACCACTTTCACGTTGAGGAACTCGTCGAGCATGTCCCGAACTCCGGGGCCTCAGCGGCCAGGGCGAAGCGAACCGGCCACCGCGAGGAAGTTTTGCTCGAAGACCTCGCGCTCGCTCCAGGGGCAGACGCAACGTACGAAGACGACCTTGTCCTCGGTCTTGATGGCACCCAGCACGATGAGTTTTGAGACGTTGCCGTTGCGGGAGCGAAGCCGCAAGACCTCGGCATTCTTGGCCACCACGTTCGGCGATGCCGTCCCTGTGGGCTCGTCGTCCACCGTGCTGAGTTCAGTTTTGCCCAGGATCGCGGAGTCCTTGTTCAGGATCTTGTCGAGGTAAGCCCTTGCATCGTCGATGGGTTCCGTGCTGGATTCCGCAACGAAAGTGACGAGATCCGCATGGAGTTTGAAGTCGCTGCCTCGCGGCCCCTTGAGGGAAGCCACGCGTTTGATATCCGCGAGCGGATCCTCGTCCGCCGCGGGCTGGGTGCGATCTTCCTTCCAGAAATCGTCCGGATCCTGAAGGCTGTACGCGATCTTGTCGCCTTTGATCTCGACGATCGTGGACTTCTTGGGCTGCCAGATTTTCTTGGCGTCGGCGAAGCGGAACCGACTGCGGACCGATTCGAACTGAGGCAGAATCTCATCGATCTTGGTTTCGGGGGCCCACGCAATCGTCCAGTACCCGACGCCGCGGTCTCCCAGGGTGAAGGCTTCGCCCTGGAGGGTTTCGCCGGTCTTGCGGTCCTGTCCGCGGAAGCGGTACGCGCGAACCGCCTTCTGCCCCAGCCAGCGGCCGTCGGGGTATTCCTTCTCGATGTTCTCGCTTTCGAGCAACTTCTGAATCACCTTGGTGGCACCCTGCTCCAGTTCGCTATTGCGAGGCATTCGGTCGCTGAAGTCCTGTCCTCCGAAGGCGATGTAAGCTTCGGGATCGGTGCGTTTGAAGACGAGATAGATGCCGCCGCCGAGAGCGGAGCGCATTTCTTCGTCCTGCTCCCAGGGCGCTGGCGGCACGTCGAGGGCGAGGTTCATGCCCTTGACGTACGACCCGCCGTCGGGCTTCTTGGGAGGCGAAGTCATGCGAAGGTAGACGGTGATGCCGGCTCCCACGAGCAGAATCATCGCGATGCCGACGATGATGATCATCTGGTACGACTGCCGCCGCGGTGTCACGCCGGCGGTTTTTCGCGCGATGGACCGGCCCTTGGACGTGGGAGTCGCCTCACCGGAAGCCTGGGTGTTGAAGTCGAGCCCCGTGCCCGATGTCGATGACGAGGGTGCGGCTGGCTGCGATATTCCCGTGGGAAGGGGGCCGTACGATGGTGGTGGGGGTGCCGTTGGCCCGAGTGAGAAGCGCATGCCGCACTTCGGACACGCCACCACCGACCCTGGCGGCACGCTCATCGCATCGAAGGTGTAAGGGCAGGAGGGATTCGGGCACTTCAAAATCGCCATGGCAGAGGCCTTCAAAAGGATGACGAAGGATACTCTTCAGTATACCGAGAAAGCCACAAGCGTGGCGATCTCGGAAGCGACGAGTCCTTCGGATGACGAGCTCGCCACGATCTCGATTAGGGGATTCTTTCAAGCAATTCCTGGAAGTTCTTCAGGACAAGGTCCGGCCCCGCGTCGAGGGGGGATTCATGGCCGGAAGCGCCGCCTGGCACCAGCCACGCGGGCATGCCCGCCGCCTTCGCGGTGCGCACATCGATCGCCATGTCGCCCACGTAGACCGCGTCCAAACTTGGAATCTTCAGACGGGCCAGGGCCTCTAAGAGCATTGCGGGGTCCGGCTTGGCCCGGTTGTGGACATCGTCCGGCCCCAGGACGACCTGAAAGTAAGGGGCCAGGCCGAAGTGTTGCACGAGGTCGCGGGTGAAATGAACCATCTTGTTACTGCACACCGCCATCACGATTCCACGGCGAGCGAGTTCGGGGATCGTCTCCGCCACGCCCGCCAACAACTTCGTTCCCGAGTGGGTGACGGAAGGATGATGCTCCCGGTAACGTGCGACCGCCAACTCGAGGTCGCAGCCGGGCAGAAGTTCCTGCATCAGGCTCGGCAGGCCAAACCCGACGTAATGGCGAACCTCTTCCACCGTAAGTTCGGGACGCCCGAACGAACGCAGAACATGGTTCGTGCTCTGGGTGATGGCGGTGAAGCTGTCCGCCAGGGTTCCGTCAAAATCGAACAGGGCGGCACGGATCGGCATGGGCAGATCGGGGCTCGAGGAAGTCGGGTTCGGAGACTGTCAGGTGAGGGGAGTCGCTATTATGCTATAGAGTTATCGTTCCTCCGCCGACTGGAACCGCTGATGCACGATCCCCCGCCGGCCGATGCTGGCCTTGCCCTCGACTCGGGACCACCTGTCACCGCGGAGCAGGTCTTTCGTGACTATGCGCCGCGGATCTACCACATTGCACGCCGGATGCTCGGCAACGACGCCGACGCGGAAGACGTGACTCAGGATGTGTTGCTTCAGGTGGTTCGCAAGCTCGACACCTTCCGGGGCGACTCACAACTTTCCACCTGGCTGCACCGCGTGACCGTAAACGCGGCCCTGGCGCATCGCGAGAAGCGAGCGAATCGGCAGAAGCACGAAGCCGGTGTCGACTCCGCGGATGAAACGCTGACGCTGCCAAGCGGGCCGACGAAGAAGTGGAACCTGAGCCCGGATGAGCATGTTCTGGCAGCGGAACGGGCGGCGTTAATCGAGGACGCGATCGCGACGCTCCCCGAGCCGTTCCGCGATGTGTACGTGCTGGCCGATGTGGAAGGCCTGCCGAATTCCGAGATCGGCGAGATGCTCCAGCTTTCGCTGCCGGCGGTCAAGAGTCGGCTGCACCGAGCGAGATTGCGAATGCGGGACGCCCTGGCCCCGCACTTCGAGGAGGTCGTGTCATGAACCTGAGTTGCCAGGAATTCGTTTCGTTGCTGTATGAGTTTGTCGAAGGAGAACTGATCGCCGAGCAGCACGAATCCATTCAGGTTCACATCCAGGCCTGCACGTCGTGCGGCGTGTACGTGGAGTCCTATCGCTACACGAAGAGCGTGGCACGTTACCTGCCCCGCTGCAATCCGCTATCCGAAGCATTCGCCGCCCGGTTGCAAACGATCCTGGACGAATACCTACGCGACGAACCGCCCCGGTGAGACGCAAGCGGCCGGCACGGCTCGTTCGATGTTGTTACGAAT
>Ga0105046_10002902_pt1 | contig 27138 bp, 17 predicted proteins | sample MAT03_FD_78385 | JGI IMG/M metagenome (GOLD analysis project Ga0105046, IMG submission 78385) | Freshwater microbial communities from Lake Fryxell liftoff mats and glacier meltwater in Antarctica - MAT-03 (megahit assembly) | ecosystem: Environmental > Aquatic > Freshwater > Ice > Liftoff... | reverse complement strand
CCCGCAACATCATGGAACCATGCACATTTGCCCGGACATGGACTACATCGAACGGGCCTACGACGACGCCAAGTATGGCCGGTGGTCGCGCGACCCGATGCTCGAATGCACGATGGCGACGGCCCTCGACAGTACGCTCGCCCCGCCGGGCAAACACATTTTGAGCATGTTTATTCAGTATGCCCCCTACGCCTTGAAGGACGCCAACTGGGACACCGAGCGCGACAAGTTTGCCGATCGTTGCTTCGATGTGTTGAACGAGTACGCCCCGAATTTCAAAAGTTCGGTGATCAATCGCCAGGTGCTAACCCCCGCCGACATGGAACGAGTTTACGGCCTGACCGGCGGCAACATCATGCAAGGAACAATGTCGATGTCGAGCATGTTCTCGATGCGGCCAGTGGCCGGTTACGCCAACTACCGCACGCCGATCAAAGGCTTGTACTTGTGCGGTGCAGCCGCCCATCCCGGCGGCGGCGTAATGGGGGCGTGTGGAAGAAATGCGGCGAGGGAGATGTTGCGGGGATAAACCACCGCTGTATCGCGATTTCCCATTTCGAGCCTTATGCCAGAGTCTGGGGTTAGATTAAAAGTGGGGTTATTGGAGATGGCGCGACTTGACCTTCGGTGTACAATAACCCCTATACCCACTCCTTCTGGCCCAGTCGAAGGAACCGACATGAATCGTCGTTCCACGTTCGTCATTCCTATCTGCCGTTTCCGCACGTACTTACGTGTTGAGCTCCTGGAAGCTCGCGACGTGCCAAGCTCCGTTTCGTTGTCCCTACAATCGGTTGATGTGCAAGCTACCCTTCTTGAGAGGGAAGATAGCTGGTATCCGCCGAATCAGTCGGAAGATACGCGGGTAGACCCAAACACGGTCGAATCGCTATACGCGGGTGTTGGCAGCATCCTGGTCACAACCAATAAGAGTTCTTTCATTGGCACTGCAGCTGCCATTGGACCCCGGCACGTTTTGACGGCCGCTCACGTCGTCGACCTGAATAACGACGGAAAAGCCAATCAACGCGACAATACGACCGGTACCTATTTCATCTTGAACTTTGGCGAGGACCAGTCTCATCGGATCGCGATTGAGAAAGTGGACATTCAGCCCCATTTCACCGGATTCAATCGGCCCGCCGTCAACGACGATCTAGCGATTCTGACCCTGGCCGAGGATCTACCAGAAGGTGTGCCGATCTACGCGATCAGCAACTTCGATCTCGCTCCCGGCCGGGTGGTGACGATGGTTGGCTATGGCCGATCTGGTGATGGCATAATCGGTTACGACACGGATGCCAGTCTGACTGTCAAGCGGGTCGGCGAGAACGTTGTCGATGCTTTTTACATCCAAGACGATCGGAATCAACCGCTGGCCAATGAGGTCTTCCGCTTTGATTTTGACAGCCCCACTGGAAGTGGCCCACTTGGCGGACCGAGTGTGCCCCTCGAAACTCAGCTGGGTCAAGGGGACTCTGGAGGTCCGAGCTTCATCTCGACCGCCAATGGCTTGACGATTGTTGGGGTCAACACGTTCATCCAGGGTGCCAATGCCCCCAAGTATGGCTCGATGGGTGGCGGCATGAATGTCTTTGCTTACCGGGGGTTCATTAACTCCATCCTGAATCCCGATTCTTCCTCGGAGTTGCCAGGTACTCTCCCTAAGGAGATGATGCCACTCGTGCCGATGTTTGGCCCCGTGTCGGGCCTGCCGGCCAAGAAGGGGATTCAGATCGGTGCGAAACCAGTTAGCGCCGAATTCGCGATTTCATACGGGAACTCGGTGAATTCTGCCGGAATTATTGACCGATTCGGAGCGGACGCGTTCAATTCGAGCTTTCAATCCGGGCTTTCACAAGGATCCCTCATGCTCAGTTCTCAGCCACTCGGGCGATATATCAAATCGGCGATCGTTAATGCTGATCCGCTCCTGGCTCGTTTCGAAGCTTCCGCTCTTCGCAACTCCGGGCCACTCGACGGGCTCTCCCTCGCGACTACTGGCGGCGAGGTTATTACATTCGAGTAATCGACCGAAACACTCAACCTTTCCGCCCAATCTCTCTCGCCCAGCTTGTGGAACTTCCCTAATCTCGCTCTTTCAATTTCCTTTTTGGCAGGTCATAGCAACTTTGTCGCTTCATTCTTCTCGGATTTTGTGCAATTAAACAAAATGGATAAGATATTCGCGCCTTGCCAACCAGATAAGAGTGGTAAAATAGTTAAGGAGTGGCGGCTCGCAAAGTTCTGCACTCGTACTTGATGGACGAGCAGTTCGAACACCACACGCTACTTGCCTGCTAGTTTCGTTCTGTTTCCGAGGACAATTCACGTGCTCATGCATTCTTTCGCGCGCAAAATAGCCAAGAAAATACTACGAACAGCTGTTACCAAACAGTCCGAACGCAGACGTAAGCTACAGGTCGAAACACTTGAGCATCGCCTCACACCTACTGGAATCTACAGCGGAGTCGTTTTTCAAGATTTCAATTCCAATGGCACCCGAGACTTGACCACAACAATCGCGAATGTCGGAGTAGGCACGATTCCCGTGGCCGTCGATCGTGGCATCGAAGGAATTACAGTCTCGGCCTTCAATACTGCCGGCGGCAGCGAAGGATCGACAGCCACTCTAGCGAACGGAAGTTTCTCGTTCACTCCGACAGGGGCAGGCCCATATCGTTTTGAGTTTAGCAGTCTGCCGCCGGCCTTCTTCCCGGGCCCGGACGGACCGAACTCTCGTTCTACCGTGCAGTTTGCGCCCGACGGGGGTGCAGCTACCTTGAGCCTCGGCATCGTTCGCCCGACCGATTACTCCGAGAACAATCCACTTTTGATCACGAACCAATATGTCTTCGGCGATCAGGCCACCCAGACACCAAATGAAACCGTTCTGCTGAGCTTCCCTTACGCGGCGGGCGGGGGAACGTCTAACCCCGGTTATGCCCTGCCCGGAGCGCCACACGAAATTCAAATTCCGGCCAACCAAATTGGCACGACCTGGGGCCTCGGCTGGGATCAATTCGGCCGCGACATTTACGCGGCCGCTTACTTCAAGCGGCACGCCGGCTTCGGGCCGGATGGCACCGGTGCGATCTACCAAATTCCTGTGCCTGCAACCCTACCCCCTGCGCCGTATGCCCCGCCTGGACCCCTCTTGTATGCCGATCTAAACGCGATCTTCGGTGCCGGCACGGCCGGGCCCAATCAGCACGACACAGTCGACGGCAATGGCAATGGTCTGCAGGACGACTACGACACCGACAATGGCAACACCGGCTGGAATGCCGTGGGCAAAACCTCTCTCGGTGGGCTGGATGTTTCAGACGATGGCCAGTTTATCTTCGCGATGAACCTGTTCGACCGACAACTCTATCGCATTCCGACGAGTGGCGTGCTCGACAATACGACGATCCAACGCGTCTCGATTCCATTGACCAATCCCGATGCGGCCATCATCGCTCCTGGGACGTTTAACTCGGACGACCTGAGGCCCTTTGCAGTCGAATATCACAACGGTCAACTTTACGTGGGAGTGGTTTACAACGCGGAAACCACGGATGATCGGAACGAACTGCTGGCCCTTGTTTATCGCGTCGATCCGGTAACGCTGACGTTCTCGGCCACACCCATTTTTCAGGCCCGATTGAATTACGTCCGCTCGCAATCCTCAGTCGGTTTCGCTCCTGCGCCGGATGGGACGCTTCCATCCACTTGGGAACCATGGGAATCCGCGTACTTCTCGACGGCCGCCGCTGCCGCATTAGGTGTTGCGCCGCAGCCGATGCTCTCCGGTTTGACGTTCGACCCCGACGGGAACATGGTTCTAGGAATCCGCGATCGCGGGGCCGACCAGAACGGCTACTTTCAACTCAGCAATCCTGGCAGCGGCACCCGCATCGAAGGCTTTACTGCCGGTGACATTCTGCGCGCGTTCATCAACACGCCGAACGATCTCAATTCAGGCTGGACTTTGGAGAGCAACGCTCGTGGTCCTGGCGGGCAAGGAACTGGGCCTCAGGGCAACAATCGCGGTCCGGGGGGAGCCGAATATTACTTCGAGGACAGCTACGGCAGCAGCCACGGCGAAACGGCGATGGGCGGCATTCTGCAACTCGCAGGCTTCCCGGATGTCGCGCTGACCAACATGGACCCCGGTGCTGACTTCCGGGCCGGCGGAATTTCGTGGTTCCGCAACCAGACCGGAGCCGAGACCAAGGCCTACGAAATCTATCAGAACGTCAATAACCCGCTTCCATTCGAAGCGACTTTTAGTAAAGCCAACGGCCTCGGAGATCTGATTGCGTTAACTTCACAGGCCCCGCTCGAAATCGGTGACCGCGTTTGGCTCGATCGTAATGGCAACGGTGTTCAGGATGCCGGCGAGGAAGGCATCGAGAATGTCGTTATCGATTTACTCGACAATGTCGGCGGGGTCATTGACTCGGCCACAACCGATTCGAACGGTAATTACTACTTCAGTTCAGCATCAGGCACGACGACGGGCAGCCGACGCTTCGGCCTGCCCCAACTGCAACCGGGACAGGACTTCTCGCTTCGCATCCTGAACGCGGCTGGTGGGGCCCAACAGGCGGAACTCGTCGGTCGGCGATTGACCACGGCCAATGTCCCCAGCGGTGTGGGTAGCGACATTCGCGATTCCGACGGCACGCTAATTGTCAACGATGCAATCTTCGATTTCACGACCGGCGTTCCCGGTAGCAACGATCACACCTTCGACTTTGGTTTCCAGTTCACATTTGGCCTCGGGAACCGCGTCTGGAATGATGCCGACAATAGCGGCACCATCAACGGCGCGGAAGTGGGCATCGACGGCGTAACCGTCAATCTGTTTGTGGATGCCAACAACGACGGTATAGCAGACGGGCCAATCTTCCGCACCACGAACACCGCGGGTGGCGGTTACTACCGCTTCGATGATCTCCCTGCCAACACCTATATCGTTGAACTCGACACGAACTCGGCACCCCTTGCAGGCCTGGTCAGTAGCTTTGTCAACGGCGGCGACCCCGACGCGGTTACGGTTGATTCCGACGATAACGGCGTGGTTCTGGGCATCGGTTTCATTCGCAGCAATCCGGTGACGCTCGGCCCGGACGACCTTGAGCCGACGAACGAAACCGATCTGGGTCCGGGCGACCCGGCGGAGCCGAACGGCGAGACCAATCTCACGGTTGATTTCGGTTTCGTCTCGCTGTACAGCGTCGGCAATCGCGTCTGGAACGATGCCGACAATAGCGGCACGATCAACGGCGTGGAAGTCGGCATCAATGGCGTGACGGTGAATCTCTACCGCGATTCGAACAACGACGGCGTGGCAGATGGAGTTGCGATCGGCACGGACGTGACGGCGGGTGGTGGCTACTATCGCTTCGATGATTTGATCGCGGACACCTATATCCTTGAGGTCGTTACGACTTCCGCCCCTCTAGTGGGGCTCGTTAGCAGTTCGCTCAACGCGGGCGATCCGGATGTGGATCTCGACGATTCGGACGACAATGGCGTGGTAGCAGGAGTTGGCTTCATTCGCGCAAATCCGGTGACGCTGGGGCCACTAGCCAGCGAGCCGACGACGGAAACTGACCTTGGCCCGGGCGATGCAGCCGAGCCGAACGGTCGCACCAATCTCACGGTCGATTTCGGATTCGTCTCGTTGTACAGCGTCGGCAATCGCGTGTGGAACGACGCCGATAACAGTGGCACCATCAATGGCGCTGAAGTCGGCATTGATGGCGTGACGGTGAATCTCTATCGCGACTCGAATAACGATGGCGTGGCAGACGGGGTTGCCATCGGCACAGACGTGACGGCAGGTAATGGCTACTATCGCTTCGATAACTTGATCGCAGACACTTACATCGTCGAAGTCGACACAACTTCCGCAGCATTGCTCGGCCTCGTCAGCAGTTCGCTCAACGCGGGCGATCCGGACGTGGATCTCGATGATTCGGACGACAATGGCGTGGTGGCAGGCGTCAACTTTATCCGCAGCAATCCTGTCACGCTTGGGCCAGGTGCGAGCGAGCCGATCGCCGAAGCCGATCTTGGTCCCGGCGATGCCATTGAGCCAGACGGACGAACCAATCAAACAGTGGACTTCGGATTCGCCTCGCTTTACAGTCTTGGCAACCGCGTATGGAATGATTCCAATGACAGCGGCACCATCGACGGTGTCGAGGTTGGCATCGACGGCGTTACGGTCAATCTCTACCGCGACTCGAACAACGACGGAGTCGCCGACGGTGCAGCCATAGGCACCACGGTTACAGCGGGCGGCGGTTATTATCGATTCAGTTCGCTGATCGCGGACACCTACATCGTTGAAGTGGATACGACCTCCGCGCCGCTCGCCGGGCTCGTCAGCAGTGCCATTAACGCTGGCGATCCCGATGTCGATCTTGATGATTCGGACGACAACGGTTCGGTCGTTGGCGTTGGCTTTGTCCGGAGTGAACCGGTCACACTCGGCCCGGGTGTGAGCGAGCCGATTACTGAAGCCGATCTTGGCCCTGGCGATCCGACGGAGCCTGATGGCAGAACGAATCTCACGGTTGATTTCGGTTTCGTCTCGCTATACAGCCTCGGCAATCGCGTGTGGAACGACGCCGACAACAGCGGCACAATTAACGGCCTAGAGGTCGGCATCGATGGCGTGACTGTGAATATCTATCGCGATTCGAACAACGACGGCGTGGCGGATGGCGTTGCCATCGGCACGGACGTGACGGCGGGTGGTGGCTACTATCGCTTCGATGATTTGATCGCGGACACCTATATCCTTGAGGTCGTTACGACCTCCGCCCCTCTAGTGGGACTGGTCAGCAGTTCGCTCAACGCGGGCGATCCGGACGTGGATCTCGACGATTCGGACGACAATGGCGTGGTAGCAGGTATTGGCTTCATTCGTTCTAATCCGGTGACGCTCGGGCCAGGGGCGATCGAGCCGACCACGGAAGCGGACCTGGGGCCTGGCGATACCGCCGAGCCGAACGGACTGACCAATCTGACTGTCGACTTTGGCTTTAACTCGCTCTTCAGCCTCGGGAATCGAGTCTGGAATGATGCCGATAACAGCGGCACCATCAACGGTGCAGAAGTTGGCATTGATGGCGTGACGGTGAATCTCTATCGCGATTCGAACGATGACGGCGTGGCGGACGGGGCGGCCATCGGCACAGTCGTGACGGCAGCCGGCGGCTACTATCGCTTCGATCTCCTGATTGCAGACACCTACATCGTCGAAGTCGATACGACCTCGGTCGCACTGGCTGGATTGTTGAGCAGCACAGTCAATGCAGGTGATCCGGATGTCGATCTCGACGATTCGGATGACAACGGTGTGGTGGCCGGCGTGGGCTTCATTCGTAGCAACCCAGTCACTCTTGGCCCAGGAGCCAGCGAGCCGACCACGGAAGCCGACCTTGGCCCCAGCGATGCCGCCGAACCAAACGCCCGCACGAATCAGACCGTAGACTTCGGATTCTTCGGGGCTGCGAGCGAGGGGAATTTCGTTTGGGAAGATCTCAATGGCAACGGTATTCAGGATCTTGGCGAACCGGGCATTGATGGCGTCACCGTGAATTTGCTTGGGGCGGGTGACGACAATACCTTTGGCACTCCGGACGACATTACCGATACCACGATTACGGCTGGAGGTGGTTTATACTCGTTCCCAAGCCTCGCGCCGGGCTCGTATCGTCTGACTTTTGTCGAGCCGGGTGGTTACACCATCACGGCTCCAAATCGAGGTGCCAACGACGCCGTCGATAGTGATGCCGATCCAATCACAGGTGAGACGGCCGTCAACATTCTCACAATCGGCGAAATCGACGATACCTGGGACACGGGCATGTACAGGCCGGTTACGATCGGCGACTTCGTGTGGGAAGATCAAAACGGCAACGGCATTCAGGACGGCGAACCGGGCGTTTCAGGAGTTACCATCAATCTCCTCGGTGCCGGGCCAGACGGGATGTTTGGCACGGCGGACGACTTCAACGACTCCGGAGTCACCGACGGTATTGGCGGCTATCTATTCACCGGACTTGCACCCGGCTTGTACCAGGTGACCTTTGTCGCACCCGTGGGTTTCTCGATCACGGCCCAGAATCAAGGTGCCGACGATACTCTGGATAGCGACGCGAACCCTGCGAACGGCCAAACCGCCACTTTTGCCGTGCCATCGAACACGAGCAATGTCGATTGGGATGCGGGCATATTCCAGCCTGCCTCCGTCGGTGACCGCTTGTGGTACGATGCCGACGGCGATGGCGTGCAAGACGCAGGCGAGCCGGGCATCAACGGGGCGACGGTCATACTGGATTACGCCGGGCCCGATGGACTCTTCGGTACGCCCGACGATCAAATCGGCCTGGCGACTGAACCGACGGTGATCGACGGCAACTACCTGTTCGACAATCTTGCCCCGGGAAATTACCGGGTTCGTGTTGATTCAGCCACGTTGCCGAATGGCTTGACCGATCCGACCTTCGATCTCGATCTGATTGCTACGCCGAACGTGGCGAGCTTCTCAGTCGGCTCGAACGAGGATCGAACCGACGTGGACTTCGGTTATCGAGGAACGGCTTCGCTCGGAGACCGCGTCTGGTACGATGCCGACGGCGACACCGTTCAAGATGCTGTCGAGACCGGCCTCAATGGCGTCAACGTCCAACTGACTTGGGCCGGGCAGGATGGGATCTTTGGCACGGCCGATGATTTCGTGAGCACGCGGCTCACGGCCGGCGATGGCAATTATCTGTTCGATGATCTTCCGTCCGGCAACTTCCGCGTGAACGTGTTGAACGGCGTTCCCCCGGCCTATAACCCGACCTTCGATCTCGACGGGATTCTGACACCAAACGTCGCAACGACAACACTGACCATCGGGCAGGCTCGCACGGACGCGGATTTTGGCTACGCCGACCGCAGCTCGATTTCGGGCTTCGTCTATCTCGATCTCGATAACGATGGCGTGCGGGATCCGGGCGAAAACGCGATTTCGCAGGTCGACATCATTTTGACCGGCACGGACCTCAACAACAATCCCGTCAACCTGGCAACGACCACGAGTGTGACCGGTTTCTATTCGTTCCCCAATTTGCTCGCGGGCACATACTCGATCCAGGAGATCCAGCCGAAGGTCGTTCTCGACGGCAAGGACACACCTGGCACCCCGGCACTCGGCGGGACGCAGACCAACGATCGATTCACGAACCTTGTTCTTCCAGCGGGCACGAACGGCGTGGACTTCAACTTTGGAGAATTGCCGTTGACCACGAGCATTCGTGGGAATGTGTACCTCGACAAAGACAACGACGGAGCCCGAGACCCCGGCGAACCTGGCATTGGCGGGGTGACTGTGTGGCTTCGAGGCGTTAACGACCTGGGCCAAAATGTGAACAAGGCCGTTGTGACGGACTCGCAGGGTCGCTATGCCTTCCTGCAAATGCGGCCCGGACTTTATCGGGTCGCGGAAGTCCACCCAACCGGGTTTGTGGATGGCAAGGACACGCCAGGCAGCCTGCTGGGCATGGGCTTCAATGATGTCATCCGCGAGATCACTGTTCCACCAGGTGCCCAAGGGGTTGAATACAACTTCGGCGAAAGAAAGGCCGCCGTCACGGTGGTTCTCTCGAAACGCCTTTACATCTCGACGCCGAGCGCCACGGGTTCGATTTCCGCGCTGACACCGGGCAGCGGCAAAAAGATCGTCGAAAAACCGGGCCTTGGTGATGGGCAGATTGAACCATAAACATGGTGTTTTACACGGAATAACTCACGAACAGCCCTCCATTACATGGAGGGCTGTTTTTTTGTTTAACCGGGTCGAGTCGATTATCCTGCCCCCCGCGACTACGGTTCAGCCGCTTCCAAGTTATTGGAGGAGCGGCCATGCAGAATACCCAACAGCACTCTCGGATCGAGTACAATCGCGGCCAACACCGCGGGAGAGTGGACGTGACACGTGAAGATCGCCTGGCCGACCTCCTCGAACGCTGGGAAAGCGCCGCCTCGACAGGTCGCAGGCCCACGCCTGAAGAATTGTGCCAGGATACGCCCGAAGATCTGCCCGCCTTTCGGAACTTGCTCAAACAACTCGGTGCGGCAGGCCTGGTGACGGCATCCGGACCGCCTATCTTCGATTCGCACTCATCGAACTTCCGGGCCGGCCGATACACGGCCTACGATTACCATGCAGAGGGGGGACTCGGCGTCGTCTATCGGGCGAAGGACGAAGAACTCAACCGCACCGTCGCGTTGAAGTGCATGAAGGCGGCCGGATCGGCAACCAGCCCCATTGGCCAGCGGTTCCTGCTGGAAGCCGAGATCACCAGCCAGCTCGATCACCCGGGAATCGCGCCGGTTCACGCCCGCGGGCAGATGGACGATGGCAGGCCCTACTATGCCATGCGATTCATCGATGGCGAAACTCTGCAAGATGCCACGAAACGATACCACTTGAGCACGGCTTCCGACCGAAACGTGGAATTTCGGCGTTTGCTCAAAGCGTTTGTCGGCGTCTGTGAAACGATGGCCTACGCCCACAGTCGGGGCGTGATTCACCGCGATTTGAAGCCATCGAATGTCATGGTCGGTCCCTTCGGCGAAGTGTTGGTGATGGATTGGGGCTTGGCTCGCAACGCGATGACTGCTGAGCCGAAAGTCCTCAAGGAACCAACGAGTGTGGAAACAGATCCGGGTCCGCACTCCTCCAGAGACACGCCAGTCGAACACGTGGGAACACCGCGTGTCGATTTCACGGTTTATGGCCGCGCCAAGGGTTCGCCTTCCTTCATGAGCCCGGAGCAGGCTCGGGGAGAATGGGATCGCGTTGGACCGGCGAGCGATGTGTACAGCCTGGGATCAACGCTCTACTATCTGCTGACGGGCAAAGTGCCGTTTGAAGGCAAGTCCAGCGGCGAAGTGGTCGAGCGTGTTCGAGTCGGCGAGTTTACGCCGCCGCGAACAGTCAATGCCTCGATTTCGCCAGCCTTGGATGCAATCTGTCGCAAGGCGATGTCTCTCCAACTCGAAAGCCGCTATTCGAACGCCCACGACCTGGCCGAGGATGTCGAGCGCTGGCTGGCGGACGAACCAGTCTCGGCCTGGCAGGAGCCGTTTTCGATTCGTGTGCGTCGCTGGATGCGTCGCCATCGCACCCTGATGACTGCAAGCGCCGCCGTTGTAGTTGTCGGGATCATCCTGCTGGCGATTTACGGCTATCGCCTGGATCGCAAGAACGACGAGTTGCAAGTTCAGCGAAATCGGGCCGAGGAACGATTTCAGTCGGCACTCGAATCGAACTCGCAACTTGTAAACGAGATTCAAACCGCGCTCGTCCGTTTGCCTGGCACGCGCGAAGTCCGCGAATCGCTCCTTCGCGATGCGATCAAACGCCTTGACAAGCTCCTTGAAAATTCCGACCAGACTCGCGACGTGAACCGAGTCACGCTAAAGGCCCGACTGCAACTCGGCGATTTGTACCGCGACGTGGAGCAAAATCCGACCAAGGCCGTGGCCGAGTATCAACGCGGGCTGGAGCTGGCGAACTCTTTACGTCAACAAAATCCCGATGATTCCGCCGTTGTGCTCGACACGGTTGCTACTCTTCTTCGCCTGGGACAGGCTTATGCGGAACTCGGGCAATACGCACGTTCTGCAGAACTCTATCTCGAAGCAAACCAACTCCTGGAAAAACTCGGCCCCGAGGGGGACGAGGCTCGTGCCAAGCTGCTTTCGCGAAATGCCGAGTTGCTTCTCGAGAAGGGCGACGCGCCCGCGGCACTCGCGAATCTGTCGCAGGCTCGAAAGATTCAAGAACAGGGAATGTTGGCCGCCACGATCGATGACGCGAACAGTGGGCTCGCGGAAACGATTCTCGCTCAGGGCCAAACTGCGATTCGCTCCGGAAAGTACACGCTGGCAATCAGCCATTTTTCCGAAGCACTCGAAAAACTCGCCCCACTGGAGAAGCAACGGCCGACCGACGTCACAATTCATCGCTTCATTGCTCGGGCCCATAACGGCCTGGCTTCCGCTCATCTGGAAATCGAACAGCACGAACGGGCATCCACCCATGCGAACCTGTTCTTCCAGCGGGCCAAGCAGATGGCCGATCAGGATCCGGAGAATGGCGAGGTCGTGCTACAACTCGCTTTCGCCCACGGCAGCCTGGCACTCGACCTCGGTCAGCGATTCGAGATTAAACTGGCCGAACAGCATTTTGCAGAGTTTCATCGCCTTGTCGAAAAGCTCGGCCTGCTCGACCGCAACAACTTACGTGGCCGTCAAAATTACGCCCTCGGGTTGAGCAAGTTGGGCATGAGCGCCCTGAATCTCCGCAAGCACAAGGAGGCCGCGGCACGATTGGACGAAGCCATCAAAGTCTGCCGAGAAATCCTTCAACTCGCACCCGAACGAACCGCCACCAAGGCCGACTTGGCCGAATGGCTCAAGGATTTGGCACAAACCTATCTCCAATACTTGCCCGACAAAGAGCGTGGGCTCGCCGCCTTGATGGAGAGCCAACAGACGTGGAGTCAACTTGTCGAGAGCGATCCAAGCAATGTGGCCTGGCGGGTTCGCAGCCTGGAACCGGCTCGATTGTTAGCCCATTGGCAACGCACACTCAAGCAGGACAACGATCGGGCGGAACTTCCGTTCGAGATGGCCTGAGTTCCGCCGAGAAATTTACCGGGCCGGATCGAGAAATCCCGCAGGTTCGCAAGGCCATGGGGCTACTGCGAATCGAGTTGGCATACGCTGCCTTCGGCCGGGCGAAGATGCAAGATTTGATCGGTATGGCGCACAAGGAGATCGCTGCACTCTCCGCGGCACTCAAAGACCGGACGACTTGGGATCTGTTGCTTCGCAATTACAAATTGCTGTTCGACAATTGTCGCAGGATCGGAAAGACGAACGAGGCCAACGCGGCACTCAAGAAGACGATCGAAGCCGCCCGCGCGGGGTTGGCGGTCGATCGCGACGGGGCGGAATTCCGAGCGCAGATCCAACTCCACCTGGTGATTGAAGCCGAGCAAATGTTGTACATCGATCCGGTGCAAGCGTTGAAACTTCTCAACGAAGCCATCGAGCATTCACCACGGTTTCCAGCCGATCTGGCCGAACACGCCGCCCAACGCCAACGTTTCGCTGCTCTTGAGATGCGTGCGGGCGATTGCAGCGAGATGCTCAATCGGCCGATGGAAGCCCTTGCCCATTACGAACGAATGCTGGTGCATCACGAAGCCATCGCCAAGGGAGAGCCCGAGGCACCTGGAATTCAGGGAACTCTCGCCTACGATCATCGCCGCATGGCCGAGATTCGCCTCTACCTCCTCGATTTCGAAGGCTCCCTCAAGGACTATCAGAAGTCCCAAAAGATTCTCGACCAGATGAAAGGGAGCAAGATCAAGTACCGAATCATTGATGACAAGACGAAAGAACTTCTCAAGGAGAATCTGCCGTTTGTCATGTCACTGCCCAAATCGATTGAGACGCTCGAAGAAGCCGAAAAACAACCCACATCCGTTCGCATGAATGCCTTACGGATCCGCATCGCCTGGCTTTTGAAGAACGGCCGCATGGATGAAGCAGTGGCGACGGCGAATCGCATGGCCGAGCAAAAATTGCCGAACGGCAATGCCTTCGCCTTGGCGGCCGTCGAATTTGGCCGGCTGGCAATCGAGCACGCGGCGAAGAGCAAAGAGCATGTGGCGCGATCGCTGGAGTTACTGCGAAAAGCCAAAGCGGCCGGTTACTTCGGTGGATCGGAGGACATCGCCTGGCTGAAATGGGAGACATTCTTCACGAAGGTTCGTGAGGATGCCGGGTTTGCAATGTTGCTGAAGGAATTGGAAAAGAAGTAGCGGGCGATTATACTTTGAAAATCCCGGCGAGCCGAGCGGCGTCAGCCGCCGGGTGAAGTCATTACCCGGCGGCTGACGCCGCTCGGCTCGCCATTGCTTGTGGAGGTATACAAACGTGGCACTTCGTTATCGCGTTGTCGAAGGCAAGGACGTCGAAGGTTTGGAGCAGGAAGTCAACGAGTATCTTCGTGACGGCTGGGATTTGCAGGGCGGAGTCAGCGTGGTAAACTCGCAAGCCAACACCTATGCCTGGTGGTTCTATCAAGCTCTCGTCCGCGAGGACGTGGATCGATCGGAACAATGAGAGCCAGGTGAACGAATTGCCATCGGCCTTGCGAGAGATGGAAAATTTGAATAACGTAACGTTCAAGTTCATCTTCCGGGTGTACTCACGTCGTGGCAGGCGTGGGTTGCCCTAACGTCGTTCGGCGGAGGCTTCCTTGTCTCACCCGGCCCAGCTAACGCTGGCAGTCGACCAGCCGGAAGGCGTGGTCGTGGCTGACATCACGCCAATGGAAAGACGTCTCGTCACCGGCTCCGAAGCCGGCCCACATGCGGATGGGACATTTCTGGCGGATGAACTCTGGCACATCGCTGACATGACCTCCGGCCCGATTGTCGTGAATCTCTCGGCTGTCGACTGGATCGATAGCGGGGCCTGTGCCGTGCTGATTCGCTTCTGGCGTGATCTTCGCGGCAAACACCGTTCTCTCACGCTGGCTGTGACCGAAGCGGTTCGTGAAACATTTATCGTTACCGGCCTAGTGCGACTGATTCCGTGCTTTGGCGATCTGGACTCGGCCATCAACGCGGCACGGACTGCCCAGCCGGTCGTCGAGGCCGCCAAACGGTCAGGATGACCTTACTCGGATGTTCTTTCCCCCCGACTACGCCACATCGCGTTCCCGATTCCGGGAGGCCGCCAAACGTCTCGGCTGGACTTTGCACACCCGGCAAGTCGGAGGCACCGGACCGAACGGCGAAGAACTTTCAATTGACGCGGCCATTTCGCCGGGCACTTCGGCAAAGAATGTCGTGCTCATTTCCAGTGGCTTGCACGGGGTGGAAGCCCCGTTCGGCACGGCCGTCCAACTCGCGGTGATGGACGAATGGCAACGTGGGAATGCACAACCTGCCGAAGTGCGCTGTGTCTTCATCCACGGATTGAATCCACACGGCTACACCTGGGAACGGCGTGTCGATGCGAACAACGTCGATCCCAATCGCAATTTTCTGCTTTCCGGCGAAGAGTTCACGGGCAGTCCGAAAGGGTACCGGTCTTTCGATGATCTGCTAAACCCGCAACGACCCCCCGTTCGCTGGGACTTTTGGACGCTTCGCGCCTGGTGGGCACTCCTACGACACGGCTTGCCAGATCTGAAGGAGGCGATGGTCGTCGGCCAGTACGAATTCCCCAAGGGCCTGTTTTTTGGAGGCACCGGACCAGGGGAGACCCAGCGTGTATTAAGCGAATATATGCAGCAATGGATGGGTGATTGCCAATCGGCAGTCCATCTCGACTTTCACACGGGCCTTGGGCGTTGGGGTTCCTACAAGCTGTTGCTCGATGGCCTCGCGCTCACGAGGGATCTGCAAGTTCAACTCGATCGCTGGTTCGGGGCCGACAACTACGAACAGGATGATTCGAAAGGCGTGGCCTATCAACCGCGTGGCTCGTTCGGCCCGTGGTGCATGTCGCAGAATCTGGCGAAGAATTACCTCTACCTCGTCGCCGAGTTCGGCACCTACGGCAGCGCGGCCATGCTCGGCGGTCTGCGTGCAGAGAACCAGGCTCAGCACTGGGGTAAACGCGATGGCGTCGTCGAGCAAGAAGCCCGTGCCCGGTTGAAAGAACTATTCTGCCCCGCGGATCCAAAGTGGCGTTCGACTGTGGTGGAACGGGGCAAGAAACTTGTCCGCCAGGCTGTCAACGCGATGGCGGAATAGAGTCGTAGGGAAGAAAAGGGACTGGGAGCCAAGGGGCATTCTACTTTGACACGCCCGACAAAATTCCATCAGAGCCGCGCACGCAGCGGAGTAAGCGGATGAAGCCGCGAGACGCTGAACCCCTTACTCCGCTGCGCTGCGTGCGCGGCTCAGTATCGATTCTCGGATTTTTGTCGGGCGCGTCTACTTTGCCTCGGGTAGTAAGTAGAGTTTGACCGTCCTGAATGCGATCGCTTTCTCTGGGCACGCGAACGGATTTGAAGTCCGTGTTGTCAATCTCATCGACGTCGGCATCACCAAAGCGTGCAAGGGGCAATCGCTGCCATAATCGCTCTTCCATGAACGGGTCGGCGGCTGGGTCGATTACAAAATCACCCGGAACAAAAGAAGTCGGTGAATTTGTCGTTCTGCCCTACACGGGTCGGGCATCGGTTTCTATCTTAGGTTGTTCCCGGAGGTGCGCGCCATGGCAAAGAAATCGAAAGACGCCCGCTCTTACATCAAACTTGTGAGTTCCGAGAGCGATCACGTCTACTTCGTGCAGAAGAATCGTAACAACACAAAAGGCCGCCTCGAACTGCGAAAGTACGACCCGACTCTTCGCAAACACGTGGCTTATAAAGAAGGCAAGTAACCGCTGAGTTCTCTTGGCGGGAGTGGAAACATGAACATTCGAATCGACGACATCGTTGAAGTGATTGCCGGCGACGACAAAGGCAAGCGCGGCAAAGTTCTTCGCGTCAATCGCGAGAACAACAAGGTGACGGTCCAGGGAATCAACCTGGTCTATCGCCACATGAAACCGAGCAAGAATAGCCCCCAGGGCGGCCGGCTTTCTAAAGAAATGCCCGTCAGTGCGTCCAACGTGCTGCTGATCGATCCCGCGACCAACAAGGCGACGCGGATCAGCACGAAATACAACCCGGACGGCTCGAAGATTCTGGTCGCCAGGAAAACCGGAACCCTAATTCGGGTTCTTTCCAAGGCGGCCAACCCTCGTTACGCGAAGAAGAGCTAAGGCGATGAAGAAAACAATCCACCCGGAGTACCGGGAAGTCGTGTTCCTCGACCACGCGGCCAATTTTTCGTTTCTCACGCGTTCGACCGTGAAGACGAAATTGACCATCCAGTGGGAGGACGGCAAAACCTACCCGCTGATGCGGCTGGACATTTCCAGCGCCTCGCATCCATTCTTCACGGGCAAGATGAAGCTCGTCGATTCGACCGGCCAAATCGAACGCTTCCGCAAGCGATTCGGCGACGCGAAGAAGCCGACCGAAAAGAAGTAAAACGACCCCACAGAAAACACTTTACCCGCGGATGAAAGGCATGCATTTGCTTTTCATCCGCGGGTTTTTCTTCCATGGGTGATTGGGAGAAGTTAGCCGGTGCCTAAGAGGTGGTTTTTCAATATGTGAGCCGAATGAAACAGACCCATTCGGCTCGTTAACGTTATGGCCGGTAAATATTCACGGCCTGCCGAGCCGGCCCTTGCACCCGCTCCAGGATGGCACTCACCGCTCTCGACGGCGGTCGAGCGTCCCGTTCCAGGTCGCGACCTTTCTCAAAAGCCAACTCTGCACCTTTGGTGTTCTCGTTCATCCACAGCGAGAGACCGTGCAGATAGTGGTAGCGTGCATCGTCCGGCTTGAACTGAATCGCTTTGCGAAATGCCGACTCGGCTTCCTCGTGTCGGCCAGCAAAATACAAGCGCATGCCGTCGGAAAAGAATCGTTCGCCGAGTTTCACGGGATCCAGCTTCGCGGTCGAACCGGTAGAATTCGGTGCCTTGATCAGTTCCGCCAATTCGCGAACGGCTGCAAGTTCTTGCGAAAGACGATCGTTCAAGGTTTTCATCCTGGTTGCCTCGGTTGTCAAGCGGTCCGAATTGGCTTTCGCAGCAATCGCCTCGGCCACTGCGGCTTCCGCCTTCACGCGTGATTCGGTTGCTTCCTTAGCAAATTTTTCGAGATCGGTTTTGAACTTGGTTGCATCAAGCGCGGCCTTGGCTTCCTGGATTTTCAAGGTGTCCTGAAGTTTCTTCGCTTCCGCTTGACTCGCCACGGCAATCTTGGCGGCCTCGACTTCTTTTTCCTTCGCGATGGCCAGATCGGCCTTCGATTTGGCTTCCGCAGCCCGAACTTTGACCAGTTCTTCTCGCAAGGCGACTGTCGTATCCGACGTGGCCGATTTGATCGCTTCGTCGATTCCCTTGAAAACCGCGGCTGAGTCTGGCTTGTCACCGACGAACTTGGCTTTTGCCAGGCGAACGACGATACCCTTGAGCGTCAACTCGCTGGTCTCCCGTGCCTTACTGGCATCATCGGCTTGTTTCTTCGCTGCTTCGACAATTTTGATCAGGTCCGTCTCTTTCTTGGTGGCTTCGACTAGTTTCGCAGTCGCTTCCTTCTCTTTCGCCTCGGCAACGCTCCGTGCATCGGCCAGCTTCTTTAGCCCCTCTTCGAGTTTCGCAGGGTCGAGTCCGGCTGATGCCAGCGACTTGGTGACGGCGGCAAGTCCGTCGGCTGCAGCCTTCTTTGTGGCAATGACCTCGGCCTTGGCTGCATCTTCCGCCTTCTTTGCAAGAACGGTTTCGGCCTTGGCAGTTTCTTCGGCTTTGTTCGCATCGGCCTGTAATTTCTTCGCATCCGTTGCGGCTTTCTCGGCCTCCGCGAGCCCCTTCGTAGCCAAATCGGCGGCTGCCTTCGCTTCCTTCTCGGCCTTTTGAGCCGCCACGAGAATTGGTTTCGCTGCCGTAACCTCGTCCACGAGTTTCTTCACTTCATCAGAGTTAGCTTGCTTCAAGGAAGCAATCGTGGCTGCCGGCTTGTCGGCATCCACACCCACGTCCGCCAGCGATTTTCGCAATGCCTCCAGGCTCATTTTGCTGTCGGCCGCGAGCTTTTGAGAAGCGAACGACTCGTCGCGGAGTTGAGCGAGTTGGCCGGAGCTGTCCGTGACCGGTGGGGTAGCTTCGGTTTTGCGGTCGGGCAAAGCTCCGCCGAAATAGGCTGCAAGCACGCTCCCGGCACCCAGCAATAATCCTAAAACTCCACCGTGAAGCAGGTAGCCGCGACGTTTCCTTTCGGGCTCATCGCTGCGTGATGGGACGATCTCATTGCGTCCGGAATCCTCGTCGCGTGAGCGTTGCCGGCGTGCCTTAAATTCAGCTGCGATGGCCGCCTGGGTGGATTCGAGTTCTTCGCGAGGTAGGATGGCGGAACTGTTCCCTTCGTCCTCAATGGGTGGCAGATCGAGATCAATGTCCGATTCTGGAGAGTGCCAAGAATTCCCATGCGACTCGATACCCACGTCAAATTCCGAACTGGCAAAACTCGGACGCGAACTCATATCGACCGAGGAGGAGTTTTGCAGGTCCGCATTCCGCTGGGATTCCTCGATCGCTTCCTCCGATATTTCCAGGGTGCCGGAGTCGCTTAGGCTCGGCGGCGAGCCACCCTGAGCGTAAATATCGACGGCATCGTCTGATCCCGGACGGCTCAATTCCAGATCCACATCCGAAGGGCTTGCTCCCTGACTTTCCGATAGGTCGATTCCCGGCTGAGTTGCCACAGGCTGCGGACGGTTGGCCGGACCCTTCGTATTCTTCGGGCTGCGAATGGGAGTGATGGGCGGCTCGCCAAAATCCTGGACTTCTTCGGAATCGTTCGATGGTCCAGTTCCCTGAAGTAGGACATCCAGAATCGAGGAGCGACCGGGCTCATGGGCTCCGGTTGCTGCTCCGAGATCGACGCCGGACATTCCGGCCCCTGCCGTCAGGCCGAATGGAATTTCCTCGTCGTCTTCTGTCGCCTGGGCCAGCTTCGGTCTCGGATACGAACCCGAAAGCGGCTTCCCGGGGATCGGCATTGCCCCACCCGCATCCGACGGAGGGAAAAGAACATCAAACCGGACTTCCGACCCGGCCGCACCTTGGCTTGCGGGGGAATCGCCGAGATCGATCTCCGATTCACTGGGCGGGGTGGAAGTGAAGACGGGAATCTCGGCCTGGGGAATCTCAGACGTGTCCCCGGACCGCTTCGCGTCCGATGGAGACTCAACGAGATCGACGTTGTCCTTGAATTGTGCGAGCAGATCACGGTCTGAGGGAGCATCCACTTCAACCGCCTCAGCAACCTTGACGGCACCTTGTGCGGCCCGCTGCCGACGAATCACTTCGGTCCAGCTGGTGAGCGACTGCCCACTAGGCGGCGGAGGCAACTCGGCCATCGGGATGGACGATCCTTCGGAGGAAAAATCGAGTTCGCCCAGATCGACCACGCCGTCGTCGCCGAGTTCAACTTCGGGAAGCGACGCTCGTTCCGACGGTGAATTTTGGTCTTTGCGGGGATCGTGTGCGGCCATGAGGGGAGAACTCCCGAATCAAGAGAGGGTCAAACAGCATGAGTGCGGACGGGCGCGAATCGCGACTCAATTCAGCTTAGAACAGAATTCGGATGAGGGCAATGAGGTTCTCAAGATCTGTTCCGGCGATCGTCGAGTTCATCCCGAAGTCGGCGATTTTCTTCTTCCAAGCTTGCCTCATTCTTTGAACGCCCCGAACGTGAAACGACCATGATGATGGCCGCAACGCCTAGACCCAGTGCTCCCAGAAAACCCAAAAGTATTAATTCCTGAAGGCCCAATCCGAAGAATGCGAACATAGCTCGACTCCATGCTGAAGACTGGTGCTCTCTTATTTCTTTTGACTTTCCCACCAGCCACGCCAGGCGATCAGCGCCTTGCCTCGCTCGCCTGGGGCCGAGCCCGTTTCTGGACCAAAGTCCTGTCCCGATGATAGGGCGCGGAGAGAGGCACGGGCCGCTTGAACGACCATCGCTTCGTCGTCGCCGATCAGCCGAATCAGCGTGGGTGCCAATTCGCCGATTCGCTCCTTGGGCTTCGAGCCTGCGGCAAGTGCGGCACTCCGGCGCAACTCGCGGTCGCCGTCTTTCATGAAGTCATTCAAGGTTGAAACAACCATCCGCGTCAGCCTCTGAGCGAGTGCTTCGCGAACTTGTGCTTGTGCTTCCCCCGTCATTTTCGTCGCGGCTCGAGCGAGCGCGTCCGTGTACTCGCCACCCTTGCTATCGCGATATTTCGTCAACAGGTCGGCTCGTTCGATGGCCGTCGCGCCGATCAGTGCTGCTGCAAGCTTGCCGCCTTTGTCGGTTTCCGTGGCAGGAGGCGGGGTATCAACTTTTGCAGGTACTGTAGGCCCCGGTCGCTTGCTGCCGGATTTTCCTTGCCCGGACTCGCCGATGATCTTGGCCAGATCGCCGCCGCCGATTAATCGCGAAGTGCCGGGATCCTTGATCTTACCGGTCATGCTGGTGGAGACTTCATTGGCGAGGTTGGATCGGGAGAGAAACAATAGGGCAAATGCCGTCGCGTTTTCCGCGGAGCCATACTGGCCCCCATGATTGCCCCACGCGCCGTTGGTCTTGTCCTGCGTTGTCACAAGAATCCGTGCGCCCCAATCGTACCAGTCCAGACTACCAATGGTTTGCAGCCCATACACCATGCCGACGCGTTCGAGAGACCACATGAAGTAAAGGTCATTACTTAATTCGTTGGACAGATAACCGCCCGATTGCCCATCGCGTTGTTGACCGGCGGCTTTCAAGAAAGTTCCCAGATACTTTAGCCCGGAATCGACGGCACGATCCTGGGCGATCACTTCGGGATCGATTTTCACTCCGCCTTTTCCGTCCACGTTCTTGGAGCCAATGCCCATGGCCAATCCCATGAGCCCCGCGCAGGTCATTGAAGTACTTGAGACCGTCGCAGACTTCGTATAGGACCAACCGCCATCGCGGCTCTGTACATCGCGATAGTGTTTATCGGTGGCCGCCAGGAATGCACTGACATCCACGCCGCGACGACGACCGCACCACAAAGCCACGGTCGCGAATTGGGTATTCGAATGATCGCCCGAGCCCAGGAGTAGCCCAGGAAACCCCGTTGTGCCTTGGCCCCCTTGGCCACCAGGACGAATTCCTTTCGCGTATTTTTCCAACGAAGGATGCAGGCTGGATGGCTTGGGTTCTGGGGTCGGCGACTCTTTAGGCTCCGCCTCTTTTGCCGGCGTCTTGGGATCGAGATCGTCGCGAGGTTTCGTCTCTTTCTTGGGGCGGGGCTTTTCCAGCGGTGTCGCCAGTTTGGAACCTCGCGTGAGTTCGGCATGCAGTTGCCGTGCTTGAACCGGGTCGAGATTCAGTCCGTCGCAGGTATAGCCCCAGGTGCCGTCCGTTGTCTGGCCGCTCATGAGCCGAAGGGTCAAAAACTGAATGATGCCATCGTCGTCCCTGGAGCCCAGACGATCGAGAAACATAATTATTAGCGAGATTTCGTAGGTGCTGCGTGTGTTGAAGGGGGACTGGCGAACTGCCCGAGCAAGAGCAGCTACCGTCGGGTCTTTCGCGTCCAGACCGCTTTCGACCAGGGCCAAGCCGGTCAGGCAAACCGTGCCCCAGCCGTTACCGCCAACGAGCGTCAACGCTGCCTCGCCATCGCTGCCAAAACCATTGCCCGCTGCTCGTGCCGCTTTCAGATATTTCTGCCCCTTGGCCACGGCATCCGCCACCGCTGTTTTCAACTCGTCGGCAGCGTGCGTGAAACTGGCGCTGAGGAGCAGGATGGCAGAAACGAGAACGGTGTAGCGGGCCATTGGTGCATCCTTCATGGCTTAGGAAGGTGTTCACATAAACGTCAGGATACCGCCTTCATTGGCAACATGCCAGTCAGAAGTCCTAGCAAGTTGCACATTCCTGAGCATCTATTCGCCACCTACCAAGAATCCCAGGATCGCCAACAACACACAGGCCGCGAACGTCCAGTAAGCAACCGGACTTTCGACTCGTCCCCTCGCCTTGCCCAGACCGAAGTGGTGCCCCTGTCGATGCCAAAGCCAAAATCCTGGCGGGACCGTGACGGCACCGAACAGCCACAACTGCCAACGGCTCGAACCGTGGCCGAGCATTTCTCCACAGTCGCCGATGCCATCGATCGAGCCGACACCGATGTAAAGGCCGTTGGCAATCAGGCAGAAGCCGGCGAAGAAGCGAAGCACGAAACTCCCCGAAATTTTCAGGACGGCAGCTAGCATCCACAGAAGGAGAGGAATGGTGACTCCAACGACCGGGCCTGCCCAAACCACGATCAACGGACTCGGATTCCATGCCAAATCCGTCCGTGAGATGGTGAGCGGATGGAGCACGACTCGATGAATTTTTCCACTCGTAAGCCACGCTGCACACACATGGCCCAGCTCATGAACGGCTTGCATCGCCAGCCAGGAGCCCAGGACGGTTGAGGCGATCAAAAGCACCTGATGACGTGTCATTCTCCCTCAAAGCTCGATTTCTGCGATTCCGTTTCGGCCTGCGGGTCAGACTTCTCATCACTCCGGCAATCTTCGTTCCGCGTTGGCTCCTAGCCAGACAATTGCAGCGACTGCCGTGATCGCGGCGAATATCAACAGGTTCGTTTCATACCCCACCACAAGGGCCGCCGTGCGATCGTCCGGAGATAAGTCACTCACTGTGGAATTCACCAGGGTCGCCTGGACACTCAAGGCTCGATCCAGCACGACTCCACTGAACCAGCCAGCAATCGCGGCACCCGCGCTGGCGGCCGTGTTCATCATTCCCGCAACCACGGCCGTGTGCTTTCCGCCAACGTCCTGGCACGTCGCCCAGGCACCGCCGATGACGAAGTCGTTGAAGAACGCGGCCAAGGAAATTGCCAACGCGAACGACCATGCGCTCGGCATTCCGGAGGCCACGAAGTAGCAGATCGAACAGAGCACGATGCCGATGAATCCGGGCAACTGCCGCGACCAGCGGAGGCTGGCTCCGCGTTTCAACAAGGCGTCGGTCAGTAACCCACCGAGCAGGCAGCCGAACGCGCCCAGCCAGAGCGGTCCCCCCTTCATGATCGCCCCGAAGACATCGGAAGGATCGACGCCGTAACGCCGTTCCAGGCAGGCCGGCAGGTACGTCATGTTGAAGTACCAGCCATAGGTGATGCAAAAGTACATGGTGTACAAGCAAACCAGATTACGCTGGAAAAGTACTGATAGCCACGGAACCGAAGGGTGCTCAACGCTCGGCTGTCGTCCCGCCAGAATGTGCGCCCGCTCCAGGTCGTTCACCTTGGGATGCTGCTCCGGCCGATCTCGGAAGCGACGAGCGAATAGCAGACACCAAAGCAGACCCAAAAGTCCGAAGACGAAAAATGCTTGCCGCCAGGTTAAAAGCGGCACGGTCACGGCCGTGCCGGCGACCAGGAAAGTCCAAAGCAACGGCGTGAGTCCACCCATGAGGCGGGCGGACATCCAGACGAGTCCCTGGGCCCGTGCTCTCTCCGCAGGTGGAAACCAGTTCTGCAAGGCTCGAGCAATGTTTGGAAATGCACCGGCCTCTCCCGCGCCAAACAGGAATCGAACGACGATCAAGAACGACAAGCCGCCGAGAGTAATCCCCGCAACTTTCCAACCCGCCAACCCGGTCAGCACTGTGAAAAACGACCACCAGAGCACGATGCGAATAAGCACTTTTCTGGGCCCGAAACGATCGCCCCACCAGCCCGTCGGCACTTCAAACAGTCCATATGCAATGGCGAACGCGGTGATGGCCCACTTCAGGTCAGCCACGCTATCAAGACCAAACTCTTTCACAATTGTGGGGGCCGCGACTCCGAAGCAGGCTCGATCCAGATAGGTCAATGCCGACAGCAAACAAGCAAAAAGGAGAACCTGATAGCGGATGCGGGAGGGGGAACTCATGCGGTCTGCCGGGTACCTGAAGAGAACCCTCATCTTGGGTTTCCCTCTCCGGCATTCAAGACTCAAGGAAGAAGGTTTTTGAGAGAGCCCGCCCGTATCAAATCGGAATATGCTTGACAGCGGCTTGCGCTCGCATTAACGTTAAATCATTCAGCATTCCGTTCTCAGGCTCTCCTTGCGAATCTCTCTCCTTCTACCGCAGTACACTCGACTCACGATCCTCATCGTGGGGTTGACGGTGGTTTGCGCCCTACGGGCAGAAGCAGGTTGCGGCGATTACCTGGTACACGCGACGGCTCAACACATGCTCGACCACGCTCCAGCCGTGCCGATCGCTCCGTGCGAGGGGCCTTACTGTTCGCAGAATCCCAGCGCACCAGTTGCTCCCGTTAGCACTCCGAGATTTGTGGTTCCCGAGCTGAAAGCAATTGCAGAGTCCGATTTGAACGGGACCGATCCGGACGGAAACCCTGTCCGCCACGACATCGTGACAGGCGAGGCCATCGATCTTCCCAACTCAATTTTCCACCCTCCACGTTCCTGATTCTCACAATTGTCCGGATCGGGCTCTCGCTGCGCGCATTGTTCGCGCGCAGTGAATTTCCCATTCTGACAACCTCATGAACTGATGTCGTCGTTCGTCTTGCATGCCTTGAATGGTTACGCAAGGAACTCGTTCCAATCATTCATTTATCGAGGGGATCATGAACCATCGCAGACAGGGTTTCACACTCATCGAACTTCTGGTCGTCATCGCCATCATCGCCATCCTTATCGGCCTGTTGCTCCCGGCGGTCCAGAAAGTTCGCGAAGCAGCCAATCGAATGAAATGCACCAGCCACCTCAAGCAACTGGGGCTGGCGATGCACAACCACCACGACACGCACGGGAGGTTCCCGCCTGGTGCGGACCCAAATCGCTTTGCACAACACGCCTTCTTGCTGCCGTTCATTGAGCAAGACAACCTTCAGCGCACGGTGAACTACACCGTCACTGCCAATAACGCCGCCAATTTCGGACCGCGAGGTAGCCGAGTGCCAATATTTCTCTGCCCCTCGGATGTCACCACGGTGGTGCCCTCGGGATTTGGGGGGAACAGCTATGTCGGCAACTATGGAAGTGGCATCCTCTGGGCTCAACCCACAACAGACGGCATCTTTGCTTTTAATGCCCAGGGACTCACGTTCGCCGACATCACTGATGGGACCAGTTCGACAGCGATGTTTTGCGAACGCCGGGTTGGCGATTTCAACAATGCCGTAATAACCCAGGAAACCGATCTCTTTCAGCCAACGGCGGGCGGGAGTGCCCCCGCGAATCCGGATCAGGCAGTTTCCATGTGCCAGAACAACATCGACATGGCAAATTTCGGCAATCAATTCCGATCGGATTATGGTGCTTCGTGGATTCAGGGTCAACACTGGACCTTGTACACGCACGCGGGACCGCCCAATACCCGGAGCTGCGCCTTCCCTCCACAGACGATGCTCATGCTTCCGAATAGCCGACATATGCAGGGACTTAATCTCGGGCTTTGCGATGGATCGGTTCGGTTCGTCCGCAATAGTGTGAACATTCCGACGTGGCGTGCCATCGGCTCGCGCAACGGCAGCGAAGTGATTGATGGCGACTGGTGATTGGCTGAAAAGTAGTAGGCACACTCCGGTGTGCCGTAGTTTTGCTCGGTGCTCGTGACGGCACACGGAGTGTGCCTACTACTATGGAGTCATCATGCGGAAAGTTCTCACTGCTACCTTGTTATTCTGCCCCGCCGTGTTTTTGACAATCGGCTGCACCAAGGTAGGCGATCCGCCCGTGGACACCTCGGAAGCGGGGGAGAAGCTGCGCGATGTCTTCCAGGCTTGGAAAGGAATGAAATCTTACGAGTCGCTTCTTCAACAGACGCCACCCGTCTATTTCAACGAAGCACTCTGGCGGGACGGCAATATACTGCTCGAATTCGAGGTCGGCGAAGTGGAACTATACGGCAGGCAGGGACGCTGTACCGTGAGGCTGTTCTTGCTAGGTAAGGACGGCAAGCAATTCGAGCGAAAGATCGGTTATCAGATCGACACGACGCCCAACATCGTCATCGTGCGCGAGGGGCTTGGGCCCTGAGCAATGTTACCACATACCCGCGAGACCGACATGCGTTCAAAATTATCGACTGGACTGGCTCTGCTCCTGGCACTCTCGCCAAGCCTTGCTTTCGCACAGAAGGAGCAGCGTGAAGAAGACTTCCTCAAGGGCAAGCCGGCAATCGGCGACACGATTGCTGACTTGACCGTCTACAGTCCCGACGGCAAGGAAGTGAAAACTTCCAGCCTGCGCGGGCACCATACCGTGCTTGTCTTCGGCTGTCTCACCTGACCGCCTTTTTTGTGGAACGTCTCCGGTCTGGAGGCGGTGTATCGGGACTATGGCCCCAAGGGAGTGAAGTTCTTCTTCATCTACAAGACGCTGGCCCATCCCGAATTGGCTGGGAATTACGTTCAGCCTTTTACGCTCGAT
>Ga0105046_10002900_pt1 | contig 27142 bp, 18 predicted proteins | sample MAT03_FD_78385 | JGI IMG/M metagenome (GOLD analysis project Ga0105046, IMG submission 78385) | Freshwater microbial communities from Lake Fryxell liftoff mats and glacier meltwater in Antarctica - MAT-03 (megahit assembly) | ecosystem: Environmental > Aquatic > Freshwater > Ice > Liftoff... | reverse complement strand
GAAGCCCTGTTCCGGATAGTGATGCGCGGTGATGGGATCCGCTGGATCAGGTCGGGCCTTACGGTGTCGGCTCGATGATCATCAGATGTCCGCCTTGGGCGTTCATCGAGATGGTCAGTACGGCCGTGCTGGTGACCGCCTGTTCGCTCCGCGTGGCGACGCGGGATCCTGGGGTATCGCTGAAGATGGTCGCGGTGTAGCGGCGATCCTTGGCCAGGAAGTCGAGCGCATACGGGTACGAACGCGGGTTCTGGCCGGACATGCTGGCGACGTACCAGGTCACTTGGCGGCGGCGCGCGACGGTGACCGATTCGTTGGCCTCGGCGATCACGCGCGTGTCGTCGAACAGGCTCGGCAGACGGCTGATGAACTCGAGTTCGCCGCCGCTGTTCTCGCCACCGGGTGACCATTGGCGCATGCCGCCGCGCACGCTGTGGCGGCCTTCCCACACGCCGAGCATGGCCGCGTGGTGGCAGTGGGTCTTCACGAACTTTTTTCCGATCTCGGGCGTGTAATCGAACGGCCCCATCAGGCAGCGGGTGAAGGTCAGCATCACGTCGTGCGTCGCGGTGAGGTCGGGTGGGAAGGAATGTTCGGCTTCCTCACCCGCGCCGCCTTCGACGTTCATCAAATTGGGATACGTGCGCGACAAGCCGTAGGGAGCGTAGGCGTCGTGGATCACCGCGATGAGCCGGTGTTTGGCGGCGTTCTGCACCAGGTAGGCAACGGTACGTTCATCGGCCTGGTGGTTGGCCGGGGTGAATCCCGGCTTCACGCCGGCGATGCCCATCTTCGCATACGCGGCGAAGACGTCATCGATCGCGTGTTGGCCGCCGAATTCTTTGAACAGCACCGAGCGCACATAAACGCACAGCCCAACCGGCGGATCCAGTTGTTTTCCATACGCCGTCAGCGCGGGCACATCAAGGTCGACAACGTTGCCGCCCTTGAAGGAATGCGGTCGGAACGGCACCCAGCCTTTGGCCGCCACCAGCGGATTGCCGGTGACGTTCTGCCGCCACTCCGGTTTGTCGTTCCAGAATGGCTCCTTCTTTTGCTCGAAGGTGGCGATTTCCTCCGCCGTCCACTTGGTTTCGGCACCGTTCCATGAGTGGTCGATCTCCAGGTATTCGAAGCGGTGTTTGGAGGCGAACTCCAGCAACGTGCGCATGTCCTTGGTCGTCATCTGGCCATTGCGGACCTGGCAGATGGCTTTGCCTGGGCGGATCCAACTGGTGTCGGCGATAGCGCACGGCGGATTGAGGTTGTCGACCAAGTAGCGGTTCTCGTACAGCTTGCCGAGCGTGTCGCCGATCATCAGCACTTCCCACGAGCTGGCGAACGGCAGCGCGCCGCTGCTGGATGTGGTCTGACCGATCAGCGTGTTCGGCGTATCCGCTTTGCGTTTCCAGAACACCTGCGCGTAGTTCGCGCGATCGGCGTCCATCAACGCGGCATACCGGCCATGGCCGACGCCGAGCGTCACCGCCGATTCGCTCTTCACCGTCATGGTGCTGATGGTCTTGCTGCCGTATTCGTAATTCTTGGTCTGCCAGATCGGGTGATCGGCAGTGAAGCGGTGTTCGCTCAGACGGTTCTTCACCGTGACCGTGGTCATTCCAGGTTGGCTCGGGAACTCATAGCGCAGGGCCACGCCTTCGTCGTAGGCCCGCACGTTGAGGTTGAGCAGACGCTTGGCGCCCGCGCTCTCCTGCAGCCTCAGCGTCAGTTGGCGGTAATGATCGCGCACCGTACTGCGATTGCCCCACAGCGGATGCCAAGTGGTGTCACCCGTCGCCTCGGTCGTGCCGAGCAGGGTGTAGGTGCCGCTGAAATTCTCGGGCGTGGTCTCGACCCCGAGCAGGCCGCGATCGATGATGGCCTGCTGAGCGACGGCAACGCTCCAACGCGGTTGTCCGCCGCTCAGTTCGACACTGACCACGATCCGTCCATCGGGCGAAGTGATGGCAGTGGGCGTGGTGCCCTCGGCGGCAGTACCGTGAACCACCAAGCAGACGACAAGCGCAACGGACATCAGGCGATACATGGGCACCTCGGCGGCAGAGAATTCTACCTCAGTACAGCACTCCATGGGGAGATGGGGTTTGCCGAAAAAAGTCCCTGGTGTTTTTGAGGCCGGCCACGCTGTCGACGATCGCCTGCAGGCTCAGTCTAAGCTGCTGTGGCCTAGCCGGTCGCGTAATCCGGATATTCATAAATTGCCAGCTCCGGCTTGGCCGTGGTCTGTTCTTGTAACGCTCTCTGTGGCGAGGCCGTCAGGCAGTTGTGGGGATTACTCCTGGTCGAGCCGCGAGGCCTTGCGGATCATGGTCGCGATCTCGGCGGCGTAGGTGCCGCCGAACTTGGCAGCGATTCCCGGGATCCACTGCATCTGGGTCTCCTTGGCTTTCTTGGCCGAGACTTTCTTCATCGCGTCAATGTAGCTCATCAACATGGCGTAGGCCTGCTGCTCGTTGGCCAGCTGCTTGTCGTTCTTGGCCTTCTTTATCGCCAGTACGGCTGCCGAGGCGGCAGGCGACTGAGGGAACTCGCGGAGCACGCTATTGAGGCGCTTTATCGCAATCATCTTGTCAGCGGCCATGGTCGCCTGGTCGTTGAGCAGCTTGATATCCATCTCAACGAGCTCGTTAACGCGGTCGGTCATCAGTTTGACGAAGGTGGGCGCATCGGCGCCGGCCTTGGCCAGGCCCTTCATAGCGCGGTTGGTGTCGCCCAGGCGCAGGCCTTCGAGCGGCACCTTGCAGGTAAGTGGGAACTGACTGGCGTCGGCCACCAGCGGCTTTGCCGTTGGGTAGAGCGCCTCAATGCCTTTGCGCTCCAGATTGGGATCGCCTAGGCGCGAGATATTGGTCACCCGTCCGTTTCCATCCACCAGCACAATCACCGCCAAGGCATCCCCGCCGAAGGCACGCACTAGGCCATGGTTGCCGCTTACTCCTTTGCACCAGAATTCCTTAGCCTCGCCATCGCGCGCCGGCTCGATGGCACCATCGACCGCAATCAGGAAGTGCAGCACGTCGAAGCGGGTGGCTAGCTTCGTGTCGCGGCAGAATTCGCGTAGGCTCCAATACTTGTTGCGTCCGGCTTCGTCGGTGAAATCGACCAGAAAATAGACTTGAGTGCGGTACGCGATGCCGGTCGCGGTCGGTTTGGCCGAATCGGAAGCCCATTGCACGCCCTCTAGCGACACCACTGCCGGCAGGCTGCTGGCGAGGAACAACAGCAGGGTCAGGACTGGGGTGCGCATGAGGCCCTCTCGGGAGATGAAATGGGTTGAGCTGGTCGAGCGGTGGGCGACTCAGCCGGCTGCCGCCGAGGCGATCGGTAAGGACGCCAGACGGTAGCACACGGCAAGGTGATTGTTCCTGATTCCCGGATGCGATGACCAGCGGGACACGGCACGTCCCTCCCCATCGCTCGCTGTATCATCAACCTCTTTAGGCACAGGTCGTGTGATACGGAGGGCAGAGAAAAGGGACGCGCCATGTCCCGCTGGTCATCACAGCCGGGAACTCACGCAGATCACCATACCCCCACGGTTTCCCAGGCCGATACTCCATTACTTGTTACCGAACTAGATGGCGCACCAAAAGGAACCGGCGGGAAGACAGAACCCAAACGAAAGAGATCGCATGGAACTTCTGCGCACGGCCACCGTCCTCTTTTTCACCGCCTTGCTGGGCGCTCAGGACTATTACATCAGTCCAAGCGGGGATGATATCGCCCACGACGGGATGACCGTGGCGACCGCCTGGAGGACGATCGGCAAGGTTAACTCAAGGGCCGTATCGCCACGCTTTAATGGTGGCGACCGTATCCTGTTTGAAGGCGGGCAGGCCTTCACCGATGCTCGCCTGTTTATCTACCAGGGCGGATTCAGCGATGTTAGCCGTCTGGTTATCGGCAGCTATGGCACCGGCAGGGCGATCCTGCGGCGCGCCCACACCCAGAATCCAGACCTGTACGCCGCCATCGAACTCAGCGGCGTTGCTGGGGTGACCATTCAGGATCTGGAGCTGGCGGGCCCTGGGCTGGGCGACTTCGATGGCACCGCCTATGGCTCGCTGAGCAGGGGTAGTTGGGTCAAGGGCGCCGGATGCTCGCTTTCCTGCGGCAGCGGAATCAAGCGGGGCCTGACCCTCCGGAATCTGGTCATCCATGGCTTCTATAATGGTGTCAGTCTCCAGGGCTATGACAGCGGCAGCGTTAATGGCAAGGGTGGATTCGATGACGTTCTGATCCAGGACTGCGTGGTGTACGGCAATGACAACGGCGGCATCCATACCGGATCCTTTCCTGAGGGCTCCAAGGCGAATACCAATATCCGGATCATTAACACGACGGTCTATGGCAACCCCGGCCAGACCTACCCGTCCCCCACCACCGGCAGCGGCATCCACATGGGCGGTGTCACCAATGGCCTGATCGATGGCTGTGTTGCCCACGACAACGGCGGGAAGGGGGACGCACAAACGGGCGGCGGACCGGTTGGGATTTGGGCCTACGACTCTGATCGGGTTACGATCCAGAACTGCTTGGTCTACAACCAGAAGACGAGTGCCAACCGCAGGGATGGCGGCGGATTCGATCTCGACATCGGGGTCACCAATAGCGTCATCCAATACTGCTACGCGTACAATTGCTATGGCCCAGGCTACATGATCTGTGAATTGGACGGGGGCCGGACCAATTCCGACAATCATATTCGCTACAACATCAGTTGGCGGAACGGGCAGAAAAAAAACTCTCAGATGGGCTCTGGGCTGCACATCTACTGCGGCACCACTTCGCATGTCCGGAACATTTGGGCCTACAACAACCTCGACTACTCCGACGGCTTCCCCGGCGGCGGTTCGGAATCCTTTGGCAAATGCGCCAGCGTCTCAATCCATGGCGCCAACATCCGGAACGTGAACATCTGGAACAATATTTTGGTGGTTAAGAACACCTACCCTTTCATCCGGATCGACCCTGGAGCCTATGGTGAGGTTCGGCTTCAGGGCAACGATTACTGGGCGACCGACGGCAATTTTGGACGCAAAGTCATGTCTTTCGGCGTGGTCACCGCCCAATATGGCGGCTGGTTCTGGGGCAATAACTGGGACACCAGCCATTACACCTCGTTGAGCGCCTTGCGTGGCGCCACTGGGGGCCTGTCCCCGGAACGGATCGGTGCCACCAACACGGGCCTGCAAGTGGATCCTGGGATTGCCAACATCGCTGGGGTGATCCAGCCGATTACCATCGCCGAGATGAACGCCCTGACCGCGTTCCGCCTGCCGGTCGGATCGCCGATGATCGATGCCGGCCTCAACCTGGCGACCCGGTTCGGGGCAACCGGCCAGCCTTTCGCCGGGCAAACGGTAGGGGTTCGCGATTTCACCGGCTTGCCAGTCCCGCACGGCGTCGGGTTTGATATCGGCGCCTGTGAATCAGGCGCCGCACAAACTTCTGCCCCGACGGTCCAGTCCATCAATGCCACCGATCCCACCCGCCCAATCTTCGCCGGGACGGCGACGGCAGGAGCGACCATCACCGTTTACAACGGAGGCACGATGCTTGGCACCACGACCGCCGATTTGGAGGGGAATTGGAGTTGGACCCCGTCCGCTGCACTTGGCCAAGGGACCTACAGCCTGAGCGTCACCGCCAGGGTGGCTGGCCAGGTGGAGAGTTCAGCTACCCTGGCGGGGACCCTGAACGTGCCGATGTCGACCTACGTCTTGACGGTGACCAACGGCACCGGCAGCGGTTCGTATCCAGCCGGCTTGACGCATACGATTGTGGCCGCAGCAGCGCCGCCGGGACGAGTATTCTTGGCCTGGACGGGAACCACCTCAGCGTTGGCGAGCAGTACTTCGTCGACCACCACAGTGACGATGCCGGCAAGCGCGGTGACGGTAGCGGCGACGTACGTGGCGATTCCCGCAGGTAGCTACGTCCTGATGGTGAACGGCGGCACCGGCGGCGGTGCGTATGCAGCCGGCACGGCGCATACTATTGTGGCGACTGCGGCACCGGCCGGACAGGCGTTCTTGGCCTGGACGGGAACTACTTCAGCGTTGGCGAGCAGCACTTCGTCGACCACCACAGTAACGATGCCAGCAAGCGCGGTGACGGTGACGGCGACGTATGTGGCAATTTCGGTAACGCCGCATCCGCAGTTGAATGCGAGCAAAGACGGCGGACACGGATGCGGCTTAGGCGGAATAACTGCCATGATCTTGAGCCTCTCCTTGTTTTTCTTGCGCGGTGGAGCGCGCAAGTGAGGACAGGTGTCCGGACTAAGGGCCGCTACGTTACGTACACACTGACTGCATTTAAAACGGGGCCGTACGTATGCGGAGTGCAACCTGCGTGGCGCGCACGTATCACGATGGAGGTCGCCTAGCTGTTAGGCAACAACCTGACCGAGACCCAAACGTACTCATCGCCATCCACGGCTTCCTTGACCGGATTGTCGAAGCCTGGCGCCGCACGCTGCGGTATCTTCGCCAGACGGCCGCGACCGGAATGATTTGAGAAGTGATACGTCAAATCACCGACCGTTTCATTTCCAGTGCTTGCAGACAGGAATCCAGAGAGGAAAGGCCAACTTGGCGTAGAATGCGTGGCTCAATCTCGATAGGCCCAGGTTGGTGATACAGCGGGTAGAGGTCAGAGACGCACCATGTCCCGGTGATGATCGCAGCAGGGAATCAGGGAAGACCACCATGCCCCCGCGATTTCTCATGCCCATGCCCTTCATCTGCTGTCGCCACTGCACAATCTCACTGGTGTTTATTGTACTCATAGGAGCGGTAATTTCAGCTGCGGCCGTCAATCGCATTCCGATCTTTTCCGATCAATCAAACATGGCCGGCATCGGCGCCACCAATGTCCCGCCGTCGGTCGATGATCAGGCGGTCATGCCTGGCGCTCAAGGTTTCTACGCCCATTCGTACTGTGACGGAATGGGTTGGACCTGGGATCTGGGAAGAACAGTGCCAGGAAATTTGGCGACCGCCCCCCATAATCGCCTAACAATAGGGCGATTACGGCAATGTGGCGCGTTGCCGCCAACCATCATCCACTTACCGCCTAGTGAACCCTTGAATTGGAGATCGACATGATCCTGCGCCTCTTCCTTGTCCTGCTAATCGCGGTCAGCGCTCTGCACGCGGCGACCTTTTCCGCCACCGGCTTCGCCGAGACGCAAATCGCCAGCGGTCTCAATCCGACGACCATGGCCTTTGTGCCGGACGGGCGGTTGTTCCTTTGCGAAAAGCAAGGGCGGGTGCGGGTGGTGAAGAACGGAGCCCTGCTCGGCACGCCGTTGTTCGACATCTCCGGCGCGGTCGATAGCTGGAACGAGCGCGGCATGCAAAGCATCTGCGTTGATCCCTCCTTCGCCACCAACGGCTGGATCTACGTCTACTACACTTTCACTGCCAACAAGGGCGATACCACCCACCAGTCGAGCCACAACCGCGTCAGCCGCTTCACTGTCAGCGGCGATGTCGCCGCCAGCAGCAGCGAACTGGTGCTGCTCGACATCACAAATCTTTCTGGCATCGGCTGGCACAACGGCGGCGGCCTGCGCTTCGGCATGGACGGCAAACTCTACATCTCCACCGGCGAGAACGCCAATGGCGGCAACGCGCAGAACAGCGGTAACTTGCTGGGTAAGATCCTGCGGCTGAACAAGGATGGTTCGATCCCGACCGACAATCCCAACTATGGCAACTACAGCGGCAGCAACCGCGCCATCGTCGCACTCGGCCTGCGAAATCCCTTCACCCTGGCGGTGCAGCCGGGAAGCGGCCTGCTCTATGTCAACGATGTCGGAGCCAGTTATGAGGAGGTCAACCGCTACGACACTGGTTCTGCGCCGGTCGCACTGAACTACGGTTGGAGCAGCATCGACGGCCCGCGTTGGTCGCAAACTCCGCCAGCGGGCTATCGGGATCCGGTCAACGCTTTCAACACCGGCAAGAGCGCAATCTGTGGTGGCGATTTTTACAACCCCGCCAGTCCGGGCAGTGAGGCGTTTCCGTCGGGCACCTACAACGGTCGCTATTTCTTCTGCGACTATAGTGGCTGGATCAAGTACATCGATCCCGCCAATCCCGGCACGCGCGTTGATTTCGCCTCCGGCATCAACCGGCCGATTGACGTCGAGATCGCCCCAGACGGCGCGCTCTGGTACATCGCCCGCGGCGGTATAGGCAGCGGCTCGGATGGCGACAATACCTCGACCACCAACGGCTCGATCTGGCGTGTCCGCTACACCGGTGGCGGCGGACCGGCCAGGCTCGGCATCCTGCAACAGCCGACCAACGTCGGTGCGGGCGTGGCGATCAGCCCGGCGGTGCGCGTCGCGGTGCAGGATGCGAGCGGCAACACGGTGACCTCGGCCACCAACGCCGTGACCATCGCCATCGGCGCCAATCCCTCGTCGGGCACGCTGTCAGGTACGTTGTCGGTGGCGGCCGTGAATGGTGTGGCGACTTTCGGTAACCTCTCCATCAATAACGCTGGCAATGGCTTCACGCTGACGGTCGCCAGCAGCGGCCTGACCGGTCTAACCAGTTCCACCTTCAACGTCATGGCCCAGGCCGCGGCTCCAACCATCACGCCGAACGGCGGCAGCTTCAGCGGACCGGTGTGGGTGCAGTTCGCAAGCGCGACGCCGAGCACGACTATCCGCTATACCACCGATGGCTCAACGCCGACCGGGGCATCACCGTCGTACAGCATGCCATTCCAACGCACCGCGACGACCACCGTCAAGGCCATCGCGCAGAAGAGCGGACTTGCCGACAGCGGCGTGGCGAGCGCGACCATCACCATCAGCGGGACGACCGCCTATGGCCTGGACTACCGTCCGCCGCTGAACGGCGTGGCGATGCCGGCGATCGTTGGCGGAGCGCTGCCGTCAACGCTCGGCGCCACCGGACTGTTCTCCAGCATTGCTAATTTGACCGCCAACAGCGGACTGGTGCCGTTCACGGTGAACAGCCCGCTGTGGTCGGACAACGCGCAGAAGCAGCGTTGGGTCGGCCTGCCCGGCTCGGCGAGGATCGCCTTCGCAGCCACCGGCGAGTACGCGTGGCCGGGCGGTACTATCCTGGTCAAGCATTTTGAACTGGTGACCAACGAGAGCACCGGCGCCAAGAAGCGGTTGGAGACGCGCGTGCTGGTGCTCGATGGCGCGGGCACCAATGGCTATGGCGTGACCTATAAGTGGCGCGCCGACAACAGCGATGCGGATCTGGTGGCTGATGCGGGACAGGACGAGGTGATCACCATCACTGCCGCTGGCGGCGGCACGCGCACGCAGAGCTGGCGCTATCCCGCGCGCAGCCAGTGCCTGCAATGCCACACCACCACGTCAGGTTTCGTGCTCGGTCCGAAGACGCGCCAGCTCAATGGGCCCCACGGCTATCCCACCGGGCGCAGCGACAACCAACTGCGCACCTGGAACTATCTCCAGATGTTCACCGCACCGGTGAGCGAGGCCGCGATCGGCGGCTATACCAAGCTGGTGAAGGTCGATGACAGCGGTGCGACGCTAGAGAACCGCGCGCGCTCATACCTCGACGCCAATTGCGCCAACTGCCATCGCCCGGGCGGTACCGGCGCGCAGTGGGATGCGCGCTACGACACGCTGTTGGCCGATCAGAACATCATCAACGGTGCCGTGCGCGACACGCTGGGCATCACTGGCGCCAAGGTGGTCGTTCCGCTCGATGTGCCCAAGTCGATCATGCACCTGCGCATGCAATCGACGGTGGCGACGCAGCAGATGCCACCCTTGGCGCGCAACGTGGTCGACACCGTGGCGGTGAACACGCTGGCGCAGTGGATCGGCTCGCTGCCGGCCGGCGGTTCCGGCACCATCCTGCGCGAATACTGGACCGGCGTCGGTGGCACTGCCGTATCGGCCATTCCGCTGGTCAATGCGCCGAGCGGCAGCGATCAGCTCAGCAGTTTCGAAGCGCCCACCGACTGGGCCGATAACTATGGCACGCGCGTGCGTGGCTACCTGGTGCCACCTGCCACGGGCACGTACACGTTCTGGGTCGCCGGTGACGACAGTGGTGAACTGTATTTGAGCACCAACGACACCGTCGCAGCCAAGCAGCTGATCGCCTCGGTACCCGACTGGACCAATTCGCATGAATGGACCAAATTCAGTCAGCAGATGTCCGCCGGGATCACGCTGAACGCCGGTCAGCGCTACTACATCGAGGCCTTGCAGAAGGAGGGCGCTGGCGGCGACAACTTGGCGGTGGCTTGGCAGGGGCCGGGTCTCGCCCAACAGGTCATCGCCGGTCAGTACCTGTCGCCATACACCGACGGCGGGACCACCGCGGTGTTCACCTCGGTCGCGCTGACGCCGATCAATGCGACAGTGGTCAAGAGTGGGACGGTGCAGTACGCGGCCAGGGCCAAGGACCAGACCGGCGTGGATCTCAGTCCGCAGCCGACCTTCACCTGGTCGACCACGGGTGGTGGGGCGATCGCCGCGAGCGGGTTATTCACCAGCAGCGCCAACGGGACCTTCACCATGACCGCGCAGGCGACGTCAGGCGGTATCACGAAATCGGGAACCACCCAGGTGACAGTGACCGAACCGATCGCCGTGAGAATCAACTTCCAGCCGGCGACTTCACCGACCGTGGCAGGCTACCTGGTCGACAGCGGCCTGGTCTACGCCAGTCGCGGCAACGGTTTCACCTACGGCTGGAACGCCAATGTCACCGACACGTCACGCGATCGCAATGTGCTGACCGACCAGCTGCGCGACACCTTGCTGCACACGCAGAAGGCATTGGTGCCCAACGCGAGTTGGGAAATCGCTGTGCCCAACGGCCGCTATCAGGCACTGCTGGTCAGCGGTGATCCGTCGTTTTTCGATGGGAACTACCGAGTGAACATCGAAGGGGTGTTGGGTGTGTCGGGTACTCCGACCACCACCACACGCTTCTTCGATAGCGGTAATTCATTCCAGGTGCAGGTGACTGATGGACGACTGACGCTGACCAACGGCACTGGCGCAGTGAACAACAAAATGTGCTTCATCGAGATCGTCCAAGTACCCGTGGCTGTGAACTGAAGGACCATCCATGCGCAACATCCTCGCCATCGTCAGTGTCGTCCTCCTTACATTCCTGCTCTCCGCCTGCGGCGAAGGCGGCGGCGATGTTGCTGCCGCCGCGTCATCGGGCGCTACGCCGGTGACGCTCTACCACCCGAACGGACGCATTGCGGCCCAAGGCTTCTATGCCGCCGGCACCACCACCCGAGTTGGGGTGTGGAGCGAATACTTCGACCAGGGCGGTTCGCCGAAGCAGTGGGATCGCGGTTACGCCAATGGCACATGGAACCAGGCGGCGGCCTGGCGCGAGTTCAACTCCGACGGCTCGACGCGGACCGACTGGACCGATCGCTGACCAGTTTCATGGACTGATGTTACGCCGCCGAATCCACTGCGCACCACCAGTGCTTGCAGAGAGGAATCCAGAGATGACCGGCAACTTGACGTAGAACGCGTGGCGCAATCTCGATAGGCGCAGGTTGGTGATACAGCGGGCAGAGGTCCGGGACACGCCATGTCCCGTTGGTCCTCTCATCAGGGAATCAGGGGAGATCACCATGCTTTTATGAGGTTCCTTATGACCAAGTCCTTCGCCCGTCGTCACCCAGGGAAAATCTCACTGGTGTTGGCTATTCTTACGGGAGCGGGAATTCCGGCAGCGGCCGCTGATCGCATTCTGATCTTCGCCGGCCAATCAAACATGGTCGGCATCGGCAGCGCCAATGTCCCACCGTCGACCGCTGATCAGGCAGTGATACCCAACGTTCAGGGTTTCTACACCAATTCGTACTGTGATGGCGTCGGTTCGAGTTGGGATCCGGGTAGAACGGCACCAGAACGATTTGGCGAGCATTCCTATATCTCCTATGAAGGAGGTGATTACGGCAATGCGGCGCGCTGGGCGACAGCGCCGTACTCGACCTCAGTCGGACAACGCACCGTTGGTGGAACATGGCAGCCCTATCAATGGTGGAAACCAACCTGGGTCGGAAAAAATCCGCTGACCGGCGCGGATTACACCTACATCAAGACCTCAGGGGCCGGCACCCGGGGTCTAGGAGAATTTTACAATATCGGCATCAATCCGGGAGATGCGCACAGCAACGCCAACGATTACAACAACTCGCCCCAGGTCACCATCAGAATTTATGGCCCGGAATTGGGAGCTGCCAGGGCGATCAGTGCTGCTTATCCCGCCGATCGCTTTTGGATCGTCAAATACGCCTACGGTGGCATGTCATTAGCGGCAAAACCGGGGTACGACTGGTCGCCGACATCCGCCAACGAGTGCTATCAAGGCATGAAGGAATGGGTGCGGGAAGCGCAAAATTCCCTGCCCGGCGCGGCAGCAGGAGCGACCATCGCCGGATTTTTCTGGATGCAGGGGGAAAATGACGCTGGCGTCACTGCTGACGCCAATGCTTACAACACCAACCTCACAGCATTACTCGCGCAGATCCGTACGGATTTCGGCACCAACCTGCCCGTCGTAATCGGGAAAGTCCACCCGTCCTGCCCTGGCGGCGCGGGTACCGTTGCCGTACGCGCGGCCCAGGACGCCGTCGCAATCGAGGACGGACACGCGGTAGCAGTCGAGACCTCGACGCTGACCATCGTCAATCCAGAGTGGAGTGGCGGTAACGCGGGAATTCAAGTCGCTGGCGTCTATCACTTTGATGCCGCGAGCATCGTGCGTTTGGGCAACAGCATGGGAACGGCATGGGCGTCGTTAACGACGGTCGTAACCAACACCGCGCCCGCGGTCGAGGCCATGGTCAACCAATCGATCACCCTTCCTGGAATGGCAACCCTTCAGGCGTCCGTGCGCGATGATGGGCTCCCCGCGCCATCCACGCTGACGTATGCTTGGACTACGGTGAGTGGCCCAGGGATCGTGGTCCTCAGGTCCACGACGGCCCGTGATACCACAGCCAGCTTTTCGGCCGCTGGTGTGTATACATTACGTCTCAGTGCCAGTGATGGTGCGCTGACCGGCAGCAATACCGTCGTGGTCACCGTTGCCGCTACGTCGACGGGGAACACCGCGCCGGTGGTCGATCCCATGGGCAACCAAGCGATAATGCTTCCAGCGCTGGCCAACCTGCAGGGAACCGTGCGCGATGACGGACTTCCCGTGCCGTCAGCTTTGACCTACGCCTGGACCATGGTGAGTGGCCCTGGGACGGTGGTCTTCGGATCCCCGACAGTTCGTAGTTCCACGGCCGGTTTCTCCACCGCCGGGGTCTACATACTACGCCTTAGCGCTAGTGATGGCGCACTGACCAGTAGTTCGACCGTCGTGGTCACAGTGGCTGCCGCTACAATCCCACCGCCCATTTCAACGACTCCGCCGAAAGAGTCCTCAGATAAGGGCGGATGTGGCGCTGGCAGCCTGGCGGCGATGATTCTTACTGGCCTCAGCTTGGCTCTTTTCGGATGGCGGCGGCCATGAGTGGTGATGAACGGCAGGGACGATCTGAGCCGGCACCGCACGATTTCGCCCACAGGCTCGGTTATTAATGACGAGCGTAGCGTGATCATCGGGGGTACACTGACGGCGCCACTCGCGCCTAGGAACTGCCATGATCTCAGCCATTTCATTGCTGATCTCGTTCCATCTGGGGCATACCCTGGCACAACAGCCGCTGCCGCCGTGCTGATGCCAGGACGACGAAACGAGTGCCAACAATGAATCCAAACCCTGAATTCCTTGCGCTGTTTCTTCAGCATCAGGACGGCATTCGCGCCTTCATCCGATCGCTAGTGCGCGATCGCGGTGCTGCTGATGATGTATTCCAGGAAACCTCGATCGTGTTGTGGAGCGAATTCGATCGTTATGAACCCAACCGCTCGTTCGGTGCCTGGGCACGCGGCATTGCTAGCAACAAGGTGCTCAAGTCCTATGCGCGCAACCGCCGCTTCAGTGTGGCTTTGCCACCAGAAGCGATCAATGCGGTAGCAATCTCCTTTGATGAACGGGAATCAAATATGGAGGACGAGCGCACGGCGCTACGCGCATGCCTCGAGAAGCTTTCGGACTATGGACGTCAGTTACTCGTCTTGCGCTATGAACATTCGTTGTCGGTCTCAGCGCTAGCCAGCCGAATCGCTCGCAGCGAAGAGGCCGTGCATAAAGCGCTCGTGCGCGTGCGTTCAGCGTTGGCAAAGTGCGTTGGTCTGCGCATTCAATCGAGCAAAGGCACCATCTGATGTCAGAGGATCACCTCGACGATCTCATCGCACGCTACCTAGACGGCATGGCCTCTCCCGCAGAATGCGACGAACTTGGGGATATTCTCGCATCCGACGGCCAGGCGGCCCAGCGCTTTGCCACTGCTGCCTGGCAGCACTCGTGTTTGATCGACCAGTTTTATCACGTTGACGAAGTCCAGACATCGAAGTCCGCGCCGCAACGGATGCATCCCAGCAATCGACGCTCAGCGGCACCTCATCGTTCACGACGCTACTGGCGCAACGTATCCGTGTTGGTGGCGGCACTGTTGCTCATAGGAATCTTGGTGGTCGTGCCGTCGACCCCGCGCACAGTATCGGTCCCACGTGACCTCATCGGGACGGTTGTTGTGCCTCCGAATTCAGTTGATTCTGCCCTTGTCTCAAAAGTGTACCGTGATGGCGGGTACTTACCGCTGACGGATGGGATGAATATTCTTGCTGACGATCGCATCGAGTCCGAAAAAACTGGCTTCCGCCTGATCTATGCTGGGGAGCAGACCGAGGTGACAGTTGAGCCAGGAACCGTGCTGGTATTCGGCCTGATTGGACGGAATAAATCCGTGACGATCGACCACGGTCGTCTGACGGCCACGGTCGCCAAACAGCCACATGGTTCTACCATGTGCTATCGCACGGCATACGCAGAGGCCACGGTCATCGGAACCCGTTTGGATCTGTCGGTTGCCGATGAAAAGCTGCGTCTGAGCGTTGATGAGGGCGCAGTCCACTTGAAATCCACCCGAACGGGCAAAGGCATGGTCGTGGCAGCTGGATCCGCAGCAACTGTTTCGTCCAGTGGATTATTGACGGAAAGCACAAGACATAAAACCGACCAAGTAGTCTGGGATACGACTTCGTCCGGCGGTACCACTCTAACCTCCATCGACATGGAGTGGTTCCCACAGCATGTCACGACAGTGCCACCACATGCCCGCCTGCGGCGCACGTCCGCGACAAGTGAAACCTACGGATGGGTCACCGTACAAGACCAGGACCAAGATTGGAGAGCCAGTAGTGGGCTAGTGCTGACCATCCGTGGCCTCGGTGATGGCCGTGTTTGGAATTGCGAGATCTACGATGGCTCACCACAAGAGCGATTCATTCAGCCGTTCGTCGACACCGTGGCTGGCTGGCGAGAGATATACCTTCCGTTCAACGACTTCACCCGGCGACTGGACGTAGCGACGGGCACTCATGAGGTTCCCCGTCTGGAAAAGATGAATGGCTTCGGCCTCATCACGACCCAGGGGAATGCACAATTGGACGTCGCCCGAGTGGTTGCTACTTCTCGCTGAGAATCCCTGCGGTTTGCGGGCCCACTCGGCAAAGCGTCAACGCCGCAAACGTGCGGTTGAGAGCTGCTGGGACACGCTCAAGCGCGAGTTGATCCACCGTGCACGCTTCAGGATTCGCGGACAAGCCAGGACGGATCGACGGAGATATTCGGATAAATCGAAGGCTTCTGCCGCCGCACTCGACGCAACATAACCATCGACAATCTCAGCCCTGTCGACATCGAACTCCAACGGACAAAGACTGCTTAATCCCCAGTACGCGGAATCGCGGGCGATTCACTTGGCGGGGAGCAGGGCAAAACGTGTGGTAAATCGAACGTTCACCAAGCCGGTACCACTTCATTCCAGACCCGACCAATCCTCAGATCGGCTAGGCGCAACACGGCGCTGCCGGATCCGGCGACCCGGAAGCCGTTGATGGTCATTGGCGGTAACGATAGGAGCGAAATCGCATCGATACCCCTGGGCTCCACCGCCGGGATCGGATTGAGCCAGCACAGCGCTGAACTGGAATTCTCTCCCAGATCGATCCGTATAACCACGCGTGTAGGTTTGAATGGTCGCACGAATCGCTGTTCGATACGGTCTTCCTTGCGGGCCTGCGGTGCACTCAAGCACCATTGATTATCAGATCCGGGACTCTGGTGCATGGTCAAACCGATGCGTGGCTGATCGTTCGTGGTCAGCATCACTTCACCCCAGGGAAACAGGCCATCGGCTCCAACCACCGGTTCCAACACCAGCGACAACCATAAATGACCACGTGACCAGGTTGTCTGCAGGCTGCGCGATGCACTGACCCAATCACTGCCTTCGGCAGCGAGGCGACCGTAACTGGTGATCCCCTCAAGGTCGGCCTGCGTTCCCAAAGACTCGGACACCACCGTCAGCGCCCCATTCCACGGCGTTGACCATCCGCTGGAAAGGTCGCTGGGCAGGAACGGTTCGCGTGCAATGCTCGGTGCGCTGAAGACTTGCATGGTAAGAATGAGGGGGGCGCTCGCCACGCGTACTGTCCCATCGACCAGTTCGGCATGCAACTCGACTTTCACCGGACGCGGATCTGAACGTTGGAGTTCGACGCGAATGCGTGCGCTGGTTTCGCTAGGAGCAATGACCACGTGGCCATCCGCCGGAGTTAGGCGGATACCGGGGAGAGCATCACGCAACATTACCTGGACTGTGCGCGCATGTGCCACGCGATCGGCAAGCCTCACCTGCACTGACTGGCCAGTCGAATCACTTGTCCTTTCCAGCATTATCACAGCCATGGCAGTTGTCGTGGTGGGCATCGCAGCAGTGGGAGGAAAGTGTGAACCAGCGCACATAGGCAACATCAACAGGCCGATCACACTCAAGAGCACAACGATGATCACCGACACGGTCATGTGGGTGGAGCCCCTGGAATGCGCCTGAACCGGCGGAGCGCCGCTTGGTTCCGATGGTGAACTGCTACTCACCGTCACTCGTCCCGACATCAAGTCATCAACCGTGCCCAGCACCGCGCCAAATCCGGAGCGTACCTGGTGATGCGGCTCAATCTCTCCGCGACGCAGCAATTCAGGAAGCTCATCCACCGGACTAGGGCCGATGTCACCCTGGGCGGTGATAATATAGACTGAACGTTGGTATCTACGATATGGCGGCATGATTGCGCCTCAACGTAGGGTGTCTGTTCGACATAAGCAACCATGGTCGGTTGAGATTGGTTGAGATTGGTTGAGATCGCGAAAGGGTCCTGGCGACACAGTCGTCCTATGGATTGATCAACGCGGCTGATTCTTGGGCCCTGTGAATTCAACTGCGGGCTGCAAGCTGACAGCGAAAAGCAGGGCGAGGATGATGAGCCGCTTCAGAGCGATGGCTCCCGAGTCGATGGCCTGGGTGACCACATCATGCCGGCTGCCGGCGACGGAGGATTTTACCTCAGACCAACTTTCCATGGGTGTCGGGGATTTGCCGCGGGAAAGAGCCAACCTGGCAGGTTGCGCGCCGCCGCTCAAAGACTCTTCAGGTAGGCCACGATGTCGGCGATTCCCTGTGCCGTCAGTCCCAACTGCTGCGGTGGGTACATCAATGGCCGCTCCAGTGGTCTCAGCGTCTTGATGCGTGCGTGCGGCACGGTCTGGATCTGTCCGCCCATACACTTGATGAGCACCGGATCGCCGGTCGACAGCACCAGGCCGGTAATGACCAGACCATCAGTGGTGATGATCTCGCTGCCGTCAAAGCCGTGCGATATCGCGGCCGAGGGCTGCAGGATGTGCTGGATGATGACTTCGGTGCCCTGTTGTTTGCCGAAAGCGCTCAGATCAGGCCCGAAATCGGTGCCCGTTAGTCCGATGCGATGACAGGTCTGGCAAATCAGTGACGCAGCTTGACCACGAGCTACGTCTCCTGCCAACTTGGCGATTTCGCTCGCTGATGGAATTGTCGCCGGCGTGGCCGGCTCTGGTGGCATCGGCATGGCGACCAGGGTGACCTTCGCGGGATCGTAGAGGCCGAGGACTTTCAGCGCCTCGTCGATGCCAAACTCCTTCCAGTCGTTGTTTTTGCGGTTGAGCAGCCACCACTGGGCGAGCTCCCGCAGCGGAAAATCCTTGGCATGTGCTAGTTCGATCATTGCTGCGGCGGCCTCGCGCGTCGGTACGAAGGCGAGCGCGGTGAGCATTCGCGTGCGCTGTTCCTTGCTCAGGCGGTTGGACAGCGCGCGAAGTTTGAAGGCAGGAACCGCTTCCGCTGGATGCAGGCGCCAAGCGATGCCGGTGAAGGCCTCGCTCCACTTTTCCGGGTCAGTTCCGCCGAGGCTGATCGCCAATTCACGGTAGACCTCGGCTTCCTTGCCGGTGCACCCGATGCCGAAGGCTTCCAGGTACGCGCGATCCTTGCCGTCGAAACGTTTGCCGAGGCGCACCAGCAGGTTGAGGCTCTCCTCCACCGTCGCGTCGCGCAGGCTGAGCGCGACCTCGCGGCGCACCGCGGCGGAGGGATCGCTGGTCATGCGCCCCGCCATCGCCAGTTCAATGTAGCCGATGCGGCGCAACGCGCGGTAAGCGACCAGACGTTGGTGCTCTTGCTCAGCCTCGATCCAGTTCGCCAACGTTGCGATGCCCTGATCGCCGAGTTGAGCGAGCAGCCACGCAGCTCGCGCCGCGATGTAGGGATCGGCGTCGTTCAACACCTCGGCCACGGCCGGCAGGGCAGCCGCGCCTTGGGCCAGCAACTTGGTGAAACCCAAGTGGCGCACATTGGCAGCCGGACTCTTGAGCGCAGCGATCTGTCCGGCGGTGGTGTTCAGATCGAGCACCGGTGTGCGTGATGTCGAACCCTTTGGGGCGATGCGGTAGATCGCGCCGTAGCTGTTGTCGTCGAAGGTCGCGTGGGAACCGACTCCGGCGTCGAACCAGTCGGCGACGTAGATCGCGCCATCGGCTCCGACGCACACATCGCTGGGACGGAACCAAGTCCGCAGTTCTCCTGGATTCTTTGCGCCGCTGGCATCCTTGATCGGCGCCGCATCAGGTGGGTGAGTAGTGAGGAAATCGAACCGTTCGAGAGTGAAGCCAGCGCCGTTGGGTTTCGGCAGGTAGCCAAACACGACATTGCGGCCGGCGTCACAGGCGAGCAGCAAGCCGCGCCAGCGTTCGCCGAGGATGCCGTTTTCATAAAACGCCACGCCGGCCGGTGCACCGCTGCCGTAGACATCGCCCGCTGGCATGGTGCCCGGATCGTCCTGGTGCCATTCTGCGATCGCCACGCTCTGCCCTGGGCGACGATCTGCGCTCCAGGATCGCTGACCGTCTGCCGAGACATAACCGGCATTGCCGCCTTCGAGGACGGCGCTGACACGGCAGGCGGGCGGATCGTCGTTGTCGCTCTGGAAGATATCACCAAAGGAGGTGATCGCCTGATCGTAGACGTTGCGGCTGTTGTGGGACAAGATGGTGGCGCTGCTGCCGTCCGGCTGGATGCGGATGGTGGCGCCACCCAGCCACATGCGGCCGTCATCGCTGAGCGGCGGCGACGCTTCCGGAACCTTGCCCCAACGGCGTGATTCGCTGGTGTCGTGCAGACGGAAGGTGCGGTTCGAACGGTCGGTAAACACCGCGCCCTTGTTGCCGAGGGTAAAGTACCAGCGTCCATCCGGGCCAGTAACGATGCCATGCAGGCCATGGTCGTGTTGTTCCGGCCCAAGGCCCTTCAGCAGCACCTGATAGCCATCGGTCGCCGGATCGAACTGCAGGTCGCGATTGCTGTCACGGTAGACCTGCAGCTCGGGCGACTGGGCGACCAGCACCTGATCGCCGAGCACGGCCAGACCCAGCGGCACCTGCACGCTCGGGCGTTGGAGGAACACCGTGACCTTGTCCGCTTTGCCCGCACCGGTGGTGTCCTCCAGCACGACGATGCGATCACCTTCTTTGCGCCGTCCGGCTTTACCGCGGTAGTTTACGCCTTCGGCGACGTAGACGCGCCCCTGAGCATCGATGTCGATGCTGGTCGGATTGAACAGCATGGGCGAGGTCGCCCACAGCGTGACCTCCAGGCCATCAGGCACGCGAAACAGCGCGGGTGGAATTGCGGTGGCACCGCCGATGGGCGAATCCGCCTCGCCTGCTGCGACCGTGCAGGCTAACAAGAGCGCACCAACGATGCGCGTGCGGTGATGACGTGGTGACGGTGCGGTAGACATGGAATCACCTGGGGGCAGGAGGAGCGGGCGTCTGGAAGTCGACGTGAGTTTACGGCTGTCTCCCGTAGCCGGGGGCTGGCGTGCCATCGTCGGCCAGGTGATTGGTCGCCCACAACACCCCGCGCGCGACTAGGTCGAGGTAACGCGGGTCGGCGACCGTCTTGGTGTTGTGTCCGATGGTGGTGCTGAACACGCGGGTCTTCTTGTCACCGTAGAGGTTGGTCCAGGTGACCACCGCGCTGGCGTCGACCTCGCTTTCGACGCCGGTCTCCTTGTTCTTCAGCTTCTGTTTCTGAGCCCCCCGCACGAGCTTGGCATTGCTCTGGCCGGCCGCGCACTCGTCATGGATCACCACATCGAAGCCGGTCGCGTAATCCGGTTGACCATAGATCGCCAGCTCCGGCTTAGCCGTGGTCTGTTCGGCATGGATCTGGGTAACGCTGCACAACAGACGTGATTCCAGCCCGGACTTCAGCACGTCCTTCTGTGCCTTGTAGTCGTGACAGCAGCCGCCGGTGAGCAGGAGGATCTTGAGCGGCCTGGATTCAGCAGCGGGCAGCAAGCCGAATCCGGCAAGCAGAGTAAGGACGATGAGCGACTTCGGCACGATGGCTCCAGGGTCGATGATCTGGGTGACCCAATCGTGCCTGCGGCTGGCGACGGGAGGCGGAGTCACGTGCCCCATCCACCACCATCACTCCGCCGCGCCGTGCCGTTTGTCGCACTATCTGCCAGCGAACGAATGCTGTGCTGCTTCAGAATGAAAAATGGACCATCGACTATTACCATGAAAGCGAGGGAGCGGACATGAAGTGACTCCGCAAAAACGCAGGACCTGGTGCGCGCTGGCTAAGGCGCCGACGGTGCGTTTGCTACCGGAGCGATCAGTAGCGACGGCTGGCTGAAGCGGACCGTACCACTTGGCCGACCACGGGCATTGAGCAGGAGTTGGACTTCGATCGCCTTGGTTCCCGCGGGTACGTAGGTCGCAATCTGCGCCTGGACGCGTTGCCCAGGCGCGCTCAATCCGGCGAGCAGGAAGCGGCGCGAGGCCTGGGCGAATTCACGACCACGATCGTCGACGAACACCAGCTTGAGGATCGCCGATTGGCGTTCCTGCAACGGATCGCTGGCGCTGCTGAGCGCGGTGACGCTGGCGCTGATCAGTTGCCCGGCGTCCAGTGGTTGGCGGATCAACTGCCGCGCGCTTGGCCAGAAGCGCTGGCCGCGCGCGGCGATCACCAACTCGCCAGCCGCGATGTCGCATTCGGCGTGGCCTTCGGTCAGGCGCCACGCGTCCGCGGGGCTGCCGGAAAAAGTCCGATCCCTCAGCATATCTGGGCCATGCACCGCCATTGGGGCGGTGGCCGAGCGCAGCAGATGATCGAACGTGCCGCTGGGCAATGGCACCAAGGCCAGCACCTGATCACGCCGCACCTCGGCGCTCTGCCCCTGGCGCAAAACGGTCGTGGTGCTGGTACCAACCTCTACGGCGCCACTGAGCACGGTAATCTGTGTATTCCCAGCATCAGGCGCCACCGCGACGGCGAATTCAGTGCCGAGATCGATCACCTGCGTGGTCGGCGTGGTCACGGTGATGCGCGACTCTGGGGTCGGGCAGCGGCATAACACCTGCCCGCTCTGCACGTAGAGGCTGTTTTCACCGGTGAAACGCACCGCTACTGGTCCTAGCAGCACCGCAGTGGCACCGTGTTGGAAACGGAACTCGGCGCTGCCGGATTCGAGTCGCAGCAGACCGCGTGGCAGATCGCCACTGCGCAGCGACAACTCGACCTCGGGGTCGCTCCACTGGGCCTGGGTGCTGGCCAACAGGAATGCTGGCGCCGTGCTGGTCGAGGCGCTGCGTTCGAGCGGCAGCCAAGCGCCGACCAGGATCAGCAGCAGCGCGGCTGCGGCCATCGCCATCGTCCGCCACCACCAGCGACGATCGCCGCCGCGCGTCTGGTTTGCCAGCCATACACTGCCGGAATCGTCGCCGCTGCGCATCAGCGGAGCAGCCACACCCGGCTGGCCGGCGAGCGCGGCATCCAGGTGCAGGAAACGCACGAACCAACGGCGGAACTGCGCGTCTGTGCGGATCGCCGATTCCAGCGTAGCGAGCTCGTGAGCATCGGCATGACCATCGGCGTAACGACCGGTGAGATCCGACAGTTCCGTGTGTGGATTCATGGCGCCTTGCGCTCCTGGAGCGACTTGCCGGTGCACTCGACCAGGGTCATGCGGATGCGGTGCAGCACTTTGTAGAGTGACATCGCGGTGCGCCCCAGACTGGTGGCCAGATCGTCGATGCGCACGCCCGGGGCGTAGGCGGCTTCGACCAGCGCACGCTGGGTGTCGGGGAGTTTGCGCAGGCATTCCTGCAACGCTTGGCGTTCGGCTTCCAAGGGGTCGGCCTGCTGTTCGACTTCCTGCGCCAGCAGGCTGATGGCGTCATCGCTGAACACGTGGCGATCACGCGCACGGTCGCGGAAGAACGCCAACGCCTCGAAGCGCGCCACACCGAATGCCCAACGACGAAAGTCCTCGTCGCTGGCCTGATCGTCGAACTTGCGCCACAATACCGCGGCGACCTCCTGCATCACCTCGCGAGCGTCCTCACGCGTCGGCACCAGCGAGCGCACGAAGCCGCGCAGGGATTCCTCGTTGGCGACGTAGAGTCGCATGAAGCGGTCGTGACGCATGCGTTCGTCTGGGGTCATCACGGGAACACTCCCTGGAATGGCAGCGTTTGCCAGACAATCGGAGTGGCCTTCCCGTCAACTGATTCCGGAGTGTAAGTGAAATCGTATCTGCTCAGGGCTTCGCCCCCGCGGCCCTGCGGGCCTGCCCCCACGGGCTTGGTCGTGGCTCGGCTTCGTCGGCTTCGCCTCCTCGCCCGTAGGCGGATGGGGTTCAGCCGATGAATCGAACAACAGGATCCGCGCACCACCACTCGGGCGCCCGCCCCATCGCATCGGGTGTAACGGCATTTCTGTCCAAGTTTCCTGTCAGGTCCGATGTGCGACGCCGCCAAATGTCGGCACAACTTCCAGCTTGCCGGCCCGTATGGTTTGCCTGTGCTACCGCACGTTGACCCATCGGAGTCCGCCATGTCCTTCCGCTCGATCCTGTCCCTCACTATCTGTGCCGCGTTTGTGGCCGCTCCGGCTGCTGACTGGCCGCAGTACCGTGGCCCGAATGGCGACGGCAAGACCGACGAGAAGATCCTCACCACTTGGCCGGCTGACGGCCCCAAGGTGGTCTGGAAGATCCCGATGGGCGAAGGCTTCGGTGTAGTGGCGGTGGTGGGCGAGCGCGGCTACGTCTTCGCGGAACGCAACAAGGAAGAGGCCTGCATCGCCCTCGACATCGCCACCGGCAAGGAAGTGTGGGCGACGCCGCTCGGCAAGACCATCTTCGAAGGCAACGGCAACGGCCCGCGTTCGACCCCGACCATCGTTGGCGACCACGTGTATGTGCTCGGCACCTACCTGCGCCTGAGCTGCCTGTCGGCCAAGGACGGCAAGGTGGTGTGGAGCCACGACATCCAGGCGGAAAACAGCGGCCAGAACGACACCAAGGGCATCAAGTCGTGGGGCAATTCGATGTCGCCTGTGGTCGAAGGCGACGTGGTCATGGTCGCCGGTGGTGGCACCGGGCAGACCTTCCTCTTCTTCGACCGCAAGACTGGCAAGGTGCTAGGCAAACACGGCGATGAAAAGATCACCCACGCCTCGCCGACCCCGACCGAGATCAGCGGCCAGCGCCAAGTAATCTTCTTCACCCAGCAGGGCCTGACCAGCCTCGACGCCAAGGCCGGTGCGATGTTGTGGCACGCCGACTTCCCGTGGAGCACCTCGACCGCGGCCGGTGCCGTGGTCGATGGCGACATCGTCTACTGCTCGGCCGGCTACGGTGTCGGAGCCGGAGCCTTCAAGATCACCAAGCAGGGTGGCAGCTGGAAATCGAGCGAGATTTGGCGCAAGAAAGAACTGCCCAGCCACTGGTCGACGCCAGTCGCGCACAAGGGTCACCTCTACGGCTTGTTCGGCTTCAAGGAGCTCAAGAACGGGCCGCTCAAGTGTGTCGACATCACCACCGGCAAGGAACTTTGGGCGGAATCCGGCTTCGGTCAGGGCGGCAGCATCCTGGTCGGCGACAACGTGTTGACCCAGGGCGACCAGGGCCAGTTGGTGTTGTCCAAGGCGACGCCGGAAAAATACGTCGAACTCGCCCGCGCGCAGGTGCTCAGCGACAAATGCTGGAACAATCCATCGGTGGCGAATGGCCTAGTGTTCTGCCGCAGCACCAAGGAAATCGTGTGTCTGGATCTGCGGGTGAAGTGATTCGTCGGATCAGAGGGTCCAACCAGAAATTGCCCGCGATGGTGTCGCGGGCTATTTCTTTTTCAGCACCACCTTCGCTAACGGATTCGCCGCGGGCGTTAATTCCATCCCGCCGTTGATCAGTCGCACGGCGCTGCGTTCCTTCTTGCCCTCGGCACTAGTGCTTTCGGTGGTGATGGTGTCGCCCTCGACGGAGATCACGACGTAGGTCTCTTCCTGCTTCATGCCGCTTACCATCGTGGTCACGCGGTCCTCGGTGAAGGTCCACACCATGCCGGCCGCCTGGGTCACGAAGGCCGCCTTGGCGATGGTCGCGGCCTCGGGTGGCAGGGCCTTCAGTTCCGGTAGAGCTTGCAGGCCAGCCCAGGTCGCTTCCACATCGATGGTCCAGTTGCCAACCAGATCCTTGGCGGTGGCCGCGGCGAGGGGCAGTGAGCAGGTGACGATCAGCAGGGCGGCAAGGGCGAGGCGCATGGGGGGCTCCGATGCGCCTACCCGATCGTCGAGGCACCGCGTGGCAAGCGGTGGGCGGTGGCTTCAAAGGGTGGTGTGCCCACTGGCAACTTCAGGGATGCGGCGACGTATCCCGTGCGTTAATACTCGCGCCGACCACGTGCGTGGCGACGCACACCAACCTGCACGGAGCTGTCGATGTACCGTTTTTTCATCCCGGTCTTCCTTCTGCTGCTGGCTGCCCTGGCCCCGCTCATCGCTGGCGACGCGCCACGTCTGGTGCCGGTGTTCGGCGAACGCGCCTTCGAACGGCCCCTTGGCCTCTATCAACCCGGCGACGGCAAACGCATCTATGTGCTTCAGCAGCGTGGCACGGTGCTCGTCTTCTCGCCTGATGGTGGCGCTGACGGCGCCGTGTTCCTGCAGCAAAAGGTTCTGAGCAAGGGCAACGAGGAAGGCCTGTTGTCGATCGCCTTCCATCCCAAGTTCGCCGACAACGGCACGTTCTTCCTGTACTACTGCGCCGCCGATCCGCGCCGCACCGTGCTGTCACGCATGCAGATCACTGCCGGCGATCCGTCGAAGGCCGATCTCGCCAGCGAACAGGTGCTGCTGACCGCGGATCAACCGTTCGATAACCACAACGGTGGCACGCTGCTGTTCGGTGCGGATGGTAAACTCTACCTCAGCCTGGGCGATGGCGGTGCCGCCGGTGATCCGCAGGACAACGGCCAGAAGATCAGCTCACTGCTGGGCAAGGTGCTGCGCATCGATGTGGATCAGGCGGATGCCGGACTGGCTTACGGCATCCCCAAGGACAATCCCTTCGTCGGCAAGGACGGCTGGCGGCCAGAGATCTGGGCGCTCGGCCTGCGCAATCCCTGGCGTATGTCGTTCGATCGCAAGACCGGCGAACTGTGGGCTGGTGACGTGGGTCAGAACTATTGGGAAGAGATCGACGTCATCATCCGCGGTGGCAACTACGGCTGGAAAAACCACGAAGCGAAACAGCCGTTCGAAAAACGTCCGGCGATTCCCGGCGCCATCGATCCGGTGTTCGCCTACGCGCGCGGCGAAGGCCAGTCGATCACCGGTGGCTACGTCTACCGTGGCAAGCGGCTGAAGGATCTGGTGGGCGACTATGTCTATGGCGACTTCAATACCGGCCGCATCTGGGCACTGCGACGGAAGGGGGATGAGGTGGAAAACCGTTTGCTGATCCAACTGGCAAAAGGCCAGCAGGTCGCGTCCTTCGCCGAGGACGCAGCAGGCGAACTTTACCTGTGCACCTTCGAGGGGGCGAACGGCAACCAAGGTCGGGTCTATCGCTTCGAGTGATCCGCGCTTCACCCGCGGTTCGACTTTCGACGCAACGGCGCGAATGATCGCATGGAAATCCCTGGTTTTCCGCAGCGCAAGTACTGACCGGCAAGGTCCGCCTCGCGAGTGCGTCACCACCGACGGTTTGGCAGTGTTGCCGGATTCTCCGTTGACGTGTGATCAGCGGTATCGGTATGCTCGCCGCCGTTCCCCCTGGAACATCATCACCCCAAGCCCGGACGCGCAGGGGAGCGCCGGACGAACGATGCCCCCATAAACGCGGGGCAAGAGCGAGGCAACCCATGGTCGATATTCACATCACCGGCGTGCGCTACCAGGTTTCGGACAAGGTGAAGACCTACATCCAGACCAAACTCGGTTCACTCAATCGTTTCCATTCTGGTCTGCAAAAGGTCCACGTCACCATCCACGAAGCCGAACAGAACACCTACCGCGTCGATGTGGACATGCACCTGCCGCACGGCAAGGACGTCATTGCCCACGACAAGGAATCCACCATCTACGGCGCGATCGACGTGGTGGTCGACAAGTGCGCCGCCCAGCTGCGCAAGATCCACGACCGCGAGCAGCCCGCGAGGGTCCGCGCCGTCCCAGTGCTCTGACCGGGGCTGAAACCCCCAGGCCGTCTGGCCTGTAGTGAATTGCACGAACCCTCCGGTGATCCGGAGGGTTTGTT
>Ga0105046_10002898_pt1 | contig 27150 bp, 28 predicted proteins | sample MAT03_FD_78385 | JGI IMG/M metagenome (GOLD analysis project Ga0105046, IMG submission 78385) | Freshwater microbial communities from Lake Fryxell liftoff mats and glacier meltwater in Antarctica - MAT-03 (megahit assembly) | ecosystem: Environmental > Aquatic > Freshwater > Ice > Liftoff... | reverse complement strand
CGCCGTCATAGGGCGGCTGCGACGATTTGAAAAGCCCGCTACCGGGACAGAACCGGACAAGGATATGCCGGATCGGGGCCGACGGCGGGATGCTGCATCAGGTCGCCCGCCTTGATGCCCAGCCGCGCCGACAACCCGCCGTTGATTTCCAGCACGAAGCGGATGTTGTCGCCGCCCGGAATGCCGGTTTTGTCCAACGGCACGGCGTTTTCATGCACCGTGACGATGCGCCCGGTGGTGTCGGCAAACAGCATGTCCAGCGGGATCAGCGTGTTGTGCATCCAGAAACTGGTGCTCTGGGGGGATTCGTAGATGAACAACATCCCGGTCATCGTCGGCATCCGGTCCACGAACATCAGCCCCTGCGCGCGTTCGGCTGTAGTATCGGCGATCGTCACGGCAAAGTCGGCATGGCCCCAGCGGCCGCTGATCGTCACCCGGTCATCGGCGCATTGTGCCTGCGCCGCGCCGGCCAGCAGCGCCAGCGTGGCGGCAAGGCGGATCATGGGTCATCCTGCGGCGCTGCAGCATCAGCCGTCTGGGCGGCATCCCAGGCCAGCACCTCGGTCGCCATGCGGCCCCGCCGCCCTTCGATCACCCGCAGGCAGATCGCCTCGCCGGGTTGCAGGTCCGACAGGCCCGATTTGCGCAGCACCTCGATATGCACGAACACATCCTCTTCGCGGCCGAACACGTTGGCAAAGCCAAAGCCCTTGGCCTTGTCAAACCACTTCACCCGGGCGGGTTCAAGCGGGCGCTGCGCCAGTTCGGCGGGATCGAACTCTGCCAGGTCCGACAGGGTCGAGGCGGCAGGCCCCTCGGGCGGGCGGATCGCGGTGATCGTCAGGGCCTGCAGGCCCCGTTCGGTGCGTTGCACCACCACCTCGATCAACGAGCCATCCGCAACCGAGCCCTGACCGAAATTGCGCAAGACATTGGCGTGCAGCAGGATATCCGGCCCGCCTTCGTCTGCTACGATGAAACCAAAACCCTTGCCCGGATCAAACCATTTGACGTGCCCGGTTGTGACCCGCCCTTCAAGGCTGTCTTCATTTTGCATAGTTCATGTCCTTGGCCTTGGCCCCCCATCGGGCCGCAGCCGCGCGTCCTTGCAGACACGACCCATCCTGCATCACCTTTCGGTGCCGGTTCAACCCTCCAGCATCGGGTTACGGAGAAAGCCTGACAATTTTCCAAGCTTGTTCAACGCTTTCGCGCGACCACTGGAATCGGTCATGCAACCGAAAGTTGCCGTCAGCCCAAAACTCGATCTCCAGGGGCGCGATGCGAAAGCCGCCCCAATGCGGCGGGCGGGGCGGGGTCAGTCCGTGCAGCGCGGCTTGACGGGCCGCCTCGGCCATCAGGGTGGCGCGGCTGTCCAGCGGTTGCGACTGCGCCGATGCCCAGGCCCCGATCCGGCTTTTCAGCGCGCGGCTGGCGAAATAGGCATCCGCCTGCGGCCCCGCCTCGCGGCTGACCAGACCACGTACCCGCACCTGGCGGCGCAGCGACTTCCAGTGCATCACGAAGGCGGCCTTGCCGCTGGCCGCGATCTCCTGCCCCTTGGCGCTGGCGTAGTTGGTATAGAACACAAAGGCTGCCGCCTCGATCTCTTTCAACAGGACCATCCGCGCATTGGGCATGCCGTCGGCATCGACAGTGGCCAGGGCAATCGCTTCGGGATCGTTGGGCTCGCTGGCGCGTGCGGCGTCCAGCCAGTCGCGCGCGATCTGGAACGGGTCGTCGCCCGCGAACAGGCCGGTTCGGTCGGTCATGGCAGCCTCCATCGGCAGTTGTCTGCGCCGGGATGTAACGCGATGCAAGGGCCGAACCAGCCCATCGCGGCGCGCTGCGGGGTCGTTTCGGGACCAATGCGGGACCTGCCCTTGCCCTTGAAGCGCTGGGGACGATGGCCTACACGAAGGGCAATTCGGCCCGCCTGGCGGGTGATTGATGGCAAGGGGGCGGGCGCATGGCCAAGGGTTGGATGGACGGCAAGCGCGGCCTGATCATGGGCCTGGCCAACGACAAGTCCATCGCCTGGGGCATCGCACGCGCGCTGCACGGTGCCGGGGCGGAACTGGCGTTTTCCTATCAGGGCGATGCGCTGCTGAAACGGGTCACCCCGCTGGCGGCCGCAGTGGGCAGCACCGTGATCGTGCCCTGCGATGTGGGCGACATGGGGTCGGTCGACGCGCTGTTTGCCGAGCTGGCCGCGCGCTGGGGCAAACTGGATTTCATCGTCCATGCCATCGGCTTTTCGGACAAGAACGAATTGCGCGGGCGCTATGTCGATACCAGTCGCGACAACTTTCTGATGTCGATGGATATCTCCGTCTACTCGTTCACCGCCGTGGTGAAACGCGCCGCCCCGTTGATGACAGATGGCGGATCCTGCCTGACCCTGACCTATTACGGCGCGGAAAAGGTGATGCCGCATTACAACGTGATGGGCGTGGCCAAGGCCGCGCTGGAGGCATCGGTGCGTTACATGGCCGAGGATCTGGGCCGCGACGGCATCCGCGTCAACGCGATCAGCGCCGGCCCGATCAAGACGCTGGCCGCCAGCGGCATCGGCGATTTCCGCTATATCCTGAAGTGGAACGAGTACAACTCGCCCTTGCGGCGCAATGTGACCATCGACGATGTCGGCAAGGCGGCGCTGTATCTGCTGTCGGATCTGGGCAGCGGCACCACGGGCGAGGTGCTGCATGTCGATGGCGGCTATCATGTGGTCGGCATGAAGGCCGTCGATGCCCCCGACATGACCAGGGAATGAACGATGAGCGAGCGTCTGCCGCATGAAAAGGGCTTCCATGTCAGCTGGGACCAGATCCATCGCGACAGCCGGGCGCTGGCCTGGCGGCTGGATGGCAAGGGGCCCGATGGCGGGGCCTGGCGGGCGGTCGTCGGCATCACCCGCGGCGGGCTGGTCCCTGCGGCGGTGGTGTGCCGGGAGCTGGACATTCGCGTCATCGACACGATCAGCGTGAAATCCTACGACCATCAGTCCCAGATGGAACCGCAGGTCATCAAGGCGCCGCAGGCCGACCTGATGCGGGATGGCACCGGCATCCTGATCGTCGATGATCTGGTCGATAGCGGCAAGACGCTGGAACTGTGCCGCCGCCTGTATCCGCGCGCACATTTCGCCACCGTCTATGCCAAGCCCCTGGGCCGCGCGCAGGTTGACACCTATATCACCGAGGTCAGTCAGGACACCTGGATCTTCTTTCCCTGGGACATGGCGCTGCAATATGTGCAGCCGATGCGCGGTCAGGACTGACCTTGGCCGCCATCGGTGCATCATCGCATCGCAAGGGCCGCATCGCCGAACTGCTGCACCGCGCCTTTGCGCTGGCCCTGGCGGCCAAGGGCACCATTGCCACGCTCGAGGTGCTGGCAGGCCTGGGCCTGTTCCTGCCGCTGCCCTGGACCTTGCGCCGCGCCATCGACTGGCTGACCCATCACGAGGTGGTGCAATCGCAGGGCGATCTGATGGTGCGCGTCACCCAAGATGCGGCCGAGGCGATGATGCTGGCGACGCAGCATTTCTTTGGTTATTATCTTGTCGCGCATGGCGGGCTGAAGCTGGTGCTGATCGTGCTGCTGGCGCGCGGGATTCGCCCCGCTTTTCCGGTGGCGATCCTGGCCCTGGGCGGGTTTGTCGCCTATCAGGTCTATGAATACACCCTGACCGGCTCGACAGCCCTGCTGGTGATGTCGGCGCTGGACCTGCTGACCGCGTTTCTGGTCTGGCGCGAATTGCTTGCGCTGCCCCCTGCGCTGCCCCCTGCGCTGGCCCCGCCCCGGCCCGCCCCCATCCCCCGAGCCGAAGGGCCCTGACATGAGCCGCACATCCCAGACCTTTGCCCCCCCGGTGATGGAGGCCCGGCGCTGGCTGGACGGCGTCACCTTCCCGCCCGACCGCCCGCTGATCAATGTCAGCCAGGCCGCGCCGGTGGACCCGCCGCCGTTGGCGCTGCGTCAGGCCATCGCCGAGGCGGCACTGAATGATACCGGCGCGCATCTGTATGGTCCGGTGCTGGGCCTGCCCGACCTGCGGGCGGAAGTGGCGGCACAGTGGTCGGTGGCCTATGGCGGCAGCATCGCGCCCGCGCAGGTGGCCATCACCCAAGGCTGCAATCAGGCCTATACCGCCGCCCTGATGACCCTGACCGGCGAAGGCGACGAGGTGATCCTGCCTGTCCCCTACTACTTCAACCACCGCATGTGGCACGACATGTCCGGCATCGTCACCGTGCCCCTGCCGACCGGGCCGGGCCTGATCCCGCAAGCGGCGGACGCCGCTTCACGCATCACATCAAGAACGCGCGCTATCATTCTGGTATCGCCAAATAATCCCGGTGGCGTAGAATACCCCGCCGCCACCTTGCGCGCGTTTCTGGAATTGGCACGTTCGCGTGGTATCGCGCTGATCGTGGACGAAACCTACCGCGATTTCGACAGTCGCCCCGGCGCGCCGCACGATCTGTTCGGCGATCCCGACTGGGCCGACACGCTGATCCATCTGTATTCCTTTTCCAAGGCGTACCGGCTGACCGGGCACCGGGTCGGCGCGATGATCGCCAGCACCGCCCGCCTGGCCGAGGCGGAGAAGTTTCTGGATACCGTCGCCATCTGCGCCAGCCAGATCGGCCAGCGCGCCGCCCTGTGGGGGATGCGCCATCTGGGGCATTGGGTGGCCGGCGAACGGGCCGAGATTCTGGACCGCCGCGCCGCGATTGTCGACGGCTTCCCGGCCCTGGCCGCGCAAGGCTGGCAATTGCTGGGCTGCGGGGCGTATTTCGCCTATGTGGCGCATCCCTACGCGCTGCCATCCGACCAGCTTGCCCGGGCGCTGGTCACCCAGGCCGGCGTGCTGCTGCTGCCCGGCACCATGTTCATGCCGCCCGACCTGCCCGGCGGCGACCGTCAGTTGCGCATCGCCTACGCCAATGTGAACCGTGCGGGCATCGGCACCCTGTTCGACCGGCTGGCGGCCTTGCGTCTTGCGAAGGCCGACCCCACCGCTTAGGAAAGCGGCGGCATCCCGGGTCCGCGACCCCGGACGCCAGGGACGCCGGGGACGCCAAGGACAATCGACAAGGGACGGGGACTTCAGATGGCGCAATCCACCACGCGGCGTGTGTCGCTTTGGGTGATCATGGGGCTGCTGTTCGTGGGCCTGGTCGGCTTTGGCTCGACCGGGCTGCGCGGCCAGATGCGCAGTATCGGCACGGTCGCCGGTCAGCCGGTGCCGGTGCAGGCCTATGCCGATGCGCTGCGCGACCAGATCGCCGCCTTTTCGGACCAGAACGGCGTGCAGATCAGCTTTGCGCAGGCACAGGCGCGGGGCATGGATCGCAACGTGCTTGCGCAACTGGTCGCCGCCAAGGCGCTGGATGCCGAGGCGGCACGACTGGGCCTGTCGGTCGGCGACACGATCGTGCGCGACGAGATCCTGCGCGTCAGCGCGTTTCAGGGCCTGAACGGTCAGTTCGACCGTGAGCGTTATAAAATGGCGCTGGAAGGCGCTGGCCTGACCGAAGCCGCGTATGAAACCGGGCTGCGCGCCGATCTGTCACGCGGCCTGTTGCAGGGTGCCGTAATCGGCGCGCTGCCGATGCCGGAAGTCTATGCGACCACGATGGTTGGCCATTCCGGGGAAACCCGCCGTGTCACCTGGGCTGCGCTGACCGCCGATGCGCTGACCGACCCGCTGCCAGAGCCGAGCCAGGCTGATCTGCAGGCCTGGTATGACGCCAATCCCGCCGCCTTTACCCTGCCGGAACTGCGCCAGATCAGCTATGTCTGGCTGACCCCGACGATGATCCTGGATCAGGTCACGGTGGATGATGCCGACGTGCGCAGCCTGTATGACCAGCGCATCACCCAGTTCGTGCAGGAAGAACGCCGCCTGGTCGAACGGCTGGTGTTTCTGGACGATGCCGCCGCCACCGCCGCCAAGGCGCGGCTGGATGCGGGCGAGGTGACGTTTGAACAGCTGACTGTCGACCGCGGGCTGCAACTGTCCGATATCGACCTGGGCGATGTGACCCGGGCCCAGCTGGAAGGGGCGGGCGAGGCGATCTTTGCGGCCGATTCCGGCGCTGTGCTGGGACCGCTGCCCTCGGCCCTGGGCCCCGCGCTGTTCCGGCTGAACGCGGTGCTGGCTGCAGACGAGGTCACCTTTGACCAGGCAGCGCCCGATCTGCGCGCCGAACTGGCCGATGATCGCGCCCGCCGGATGATCGCCGACGGGGCCGAGGGTATCAACGACCTGCTTGCCAGCGGCGCGACGCTGGAGGATCTGGCGGCCAATACCGACATGGAACTGGGCACCATCAACTGGAATGACAGCGTCACCGACGGCGTCGCCGCCTATGAACCGTTTCGCCAGGCGGCGGCCGCGGTGGCCGAAGACGACTTTCCGACGCTGGGCAGCTTTTACGATGGGGGGGTGTTTTTGCTGCGGCTGGACGGAATGACGCCGCCTGTCCTGCAGCCGATCGGCGATGTCACTGACGCCCTGCGCACCGCCTGGGACGCGCAGGCCCGTCAGACCGCCCTGCTGGCCGAGGCCGGGACGCGTGCCGCCCGGGTGCGCGAGGCTGGCAGCTATGACCTGCCCGATATCGGCCTGACCATCACCACCGAACCCGCGCTGACCCGCACCAGCTTTGTCCCCGGCCCGCCGCAGGGTTTTACCGATGCGGTGTTCGGGATGGCGGCGGGTGATGTGCAGGTGCTGGACAATGGTGCTGCGGGGGTGGTGATCGCGCGGCTGGATGCCATCGCGGCACCCGACCCCACCGATCCGGGCGTAATTGCGCAACAGGCGGCCACCGCAGGGCAATTGTCGCAATCGCTGGCCCGCGACGTGCTGGACGCCTATTCCCGCGCCGTCCAGCGCGACACCGATGTCGCCATCGACGAGGCCGCCGTGAACGCCGTCAACGCGCAGTTCCCGTAATGGCGTTGCTGCCGGGTTTTGACAGCTTTCGGGACGGCTACGAGGCCGGGCGCAATCAGATCGTCTGGACCCGGCTGGCCGCCGATCTGGACACGCCGGTATCGCTGATGCTGAAACTGGCCGGTGCCGGGACCAACGCCTTCGTGCTGGAAAGCGTGACCGGGGGCGAGGTGCGGGGGCGTTACTCGATCATCGGGATGAATCCCGACCTGATCTGGGATTGTCGCGGCACCACTGCCCGGATCAACCGCGCCGCCCGCTATGACGCCGATGCCTTTGTGGCCGAGGCTGCGGCCCCGCTGGCGTCGCTGCGCGCCCTGCTGGCGGAAAGCCGGATCGACCTGCCCGAAGGGATGCCGGGGGCTGCGGCCGGCCTCTTTGGCTATCTGGGCTATGACATGATCCGGCTGGTGGAGCACCTGCCGGATGTGAACCCCGATCCGCTGGGCCTGCCCGATGCGGTGCTGCTGCGGCCATCGGTGGTGGCGGTGCTGGACGGGGTCAAGGGCGACGTGATCGTGGTGGCACCGGCCTGGGTCGGCGCGGGCCTGTCGGCCAAGGCGGCCTATGCGCAGGCGGCCGAACGGGTGATGGACGCGCAGCGCGCGCTGGAACGCGGTGTGCCGCAGGCCAGCCGTGCGCTGGGCGAACGGCGTGCGCCCGAACCGCCGGTGTCGAACTTTACCAAGGCGGGCTACCTTGCGGCGGTGGCCAGGGCCAAGGATTACATCCGTGCGGGCGACATCTTTCAGGTCGTGCCGGCGCAGCGCTGGACCCAGGGGTTTCATGAACCCCCCTTCGCGCTTTATCGTTCGTTGCGAAGAACTAATCCGTCACCGTTCATGTTTTACTTCAACTTTGGCGGTTTTCAGGTGATCGGCGCATCACCCGAGATTCTGGTGCGGGTGTTCGGCAACCAGATCACCATCCGCCCCATCGCAGGCACCCGTCCGCGCGGGGCCACCCCGGACGAGGACCGCGCGCACGAGGCCAGCCTGCTGACCGATGCCAAGGAGCGCGCCGAGCATCTGATGCTGCTGGACCTGGGCCGCAATGACGTGGGCCGGGTGGCGCGGATCGGCACGGTGCGCCCGACCGAAACCTTCATCATCGAACGCTACAGCCATGTGATGCACATCGTGTCGAACGTGGTCGGCGAACTGGCCGAGGGGCAGGACGCGCTGTCGGCGTTTTTCGCCGGCATGCCGGCCGGGACGGTGTCGGGCGCGCCCAAGGTGCGGGCGATGCAGATCATCGACGAGCTGGAGCCTGAAAAGCGCGGCGTCTATGGCGGCGGCGTCGGTTATTTCAGCGCGGGCGGCGACATGGACATGTGCATCGCATTGCGCACGGCGGTGCTGCAGGACGAAAAGCTGTACATTCAGGCCGGCGGCGGCGTCGTCTATGACAGCGACCCCGAGGCGGAATACATGGAAACCGTACACAAATCCAACGCGATCCGCCGCGCCGCCGAAGACGCTGCGATGTTCCGCGAGGATGGCAATCGCTGATACCGTCGCGCCGCGCAACATCCCCTGCCCCAAGGTGACGCCATGACCCAGTTTGCCTTTCCGCCGCATCCGCAGCCGTCCGTCGCCATCGCGGGCAGCACGGACCGCTTTCCGGTGCGCCGCATCTTTTGCGTCGGGCGCAACTATGCCGCCCATGCGCGCGAGATGGGCAAGGATCCTGACCGCGAACCGCCGTTCTTTTTCGCCAAACCCGCCGATGCGGTGGTCGATAGCGGGGCACGCGTGCCGTACCCGCCGCAGACCCACGACCTGCACCACGAAATCGAACTGGTGCTGGCCATCGGCACCGGCGGGGCCGACATCGCCCCGGATGCGGTGGCGGGCCATCTGTGGGGGGCGACGGTCGGCAATGATCTGACGCGGCGCGACCTGCAGAATGCCGCAAAACAGCTTGGGCAGCCCTGGGACATGGCCAAAGGCTTTGACAACTCGGCCATCATCGCGCCGCTGGTGCCGATATCCCGTGTGTCATCGCTGGCACAGGGGCGGATCTGGCTGGCGGTGAACGGTGCCCTGCGGCAAGAGGCCGACCTGTCCGACCTGATCTGGCCGGTCGGCCAGCTTGTGGCGATCCTGTCCGGGCTGATCCGGCTGGAGCGGGGCGATCTGGTGATGACGGGCACGCCTGCGGGCGTCGGGCCGGTCGTGCCCGGCGATCTGATCACCGGCGGCATCGACGGGCTGGCCGCAATCAGCACGCTGATCGCGCCGCCCCGGTCGGCCGCAGACTAGGCCGGCGGCCCCGGGGCGTCCGGGGCCTTGCAGTTGACCGCAGGCTTGGCCTAATCGGGGCCATGACACAGCATGACCGCCTTTTGATCATCGACTTCGGCTCTCAGGTCACGCAGTTGATCGCGCGGCGGCTGCGGGAACTGCATGTCTATTGCGAAATTCACCCCTATAACCGGGTGGATGACGCCTTTCTGGCCGCCTTTGCCCCGCGCGCGGTGATCTTTTCCGGCGGCCCGGCTAGTGTGTTCGCACCCGGTGCTCCGATGCCGCCGGCGTCGGTGTTCACCCTTGGCGTGCCGATCCTGGGTATCTGCTATGGCCAGCAGGTGATGATGCATGTCCTGGGCGGGCTGGTGGAACGCGGCCATGGCACCGCCGAATTCGGCCGTGCCTATGTCACCCCGGCGGGCGCGCCCCTGCCTCTGTTGGAGGGGTGGTTCGATCAGGGCCGCGAACAGGTCTGGATGAGCCATGGCGACCACGTCTCGCGTCTGGCCCCGGGGTTCGGAGTGTACGGCGCATCGCCAAACGCGCCCTTTGCCATCACCGCCGACCCCGCGCGGCGGTTCTTTGCGGTGCAGTTCCACCCCGAGGTGCACCACACCCCGATGGGCGCGCGGCTTTATGCGAACTTTGTCCGGCTGGCGGGGTTTCGGGGCGACTGGACGATGGGGGCCTACCGGGCCGAGGCGATTGCGAAGATCCGCGCGCAGGTGGGCAGCGGAAAGGTGATCTGCGGGCTGTCGGGGGGGGTAGATTCGTCTGTCGCGGCCGTGCTGATCCACGAGGCGATCGGCGATCAGTTGACTTGCGTGTTCGTCGACCATGGCCTGTTGCGGCTGGGCGAGGCGGAGCAGGTCGTCACCATGTTCCGCGATACTTACAACATCCCTTTGATTCATGCCGACGAATCCGCGCTGTTTCTGGGCGCGCTGACCGGCGTCAGCGATCCCGAGGAGAAACGCAAGACCATCGGGCGGCTGTTCATCGAGGTGTTCCAGAAACACGCTACCGCCATTGGCGGGGCGCAGTTCCTGGCGCAGGGCACGCTGTACCCGGACGTGATCGAAAGCGTCAGTTTCAGCGGCGGCCCGTCGGTCACGATCAAAAGCCACCACAATGTCGGCGGCCTGCCCGCCAAGATGGGGCTGCAACTGGTCGAGCCCTTGCGCGAACTGTTCAAGGACGAGGTGCGCGCGCTGGGTCGCGAACTGGGGCTGCCGCAGGCCTTCATCGGGCGGCATCCGTTCCCCGGCCCCGGTCTGGCGATCCGCTGCCCGGGCGAGATCACGCCGGAAAAGCTGGACATCCTGCGCCGGGCCGATGCCGTCTATATCGACCAGATCCGCCGCCATGGCATGTATGACGACATCTGGCAGGCCTTTGCCGCGATCCTGCCGATGCGCACGGTGGGGGTGATGGGCGACGCGCGAACCTATGACTTTGCGCTGGCCCTGCGCGCCGTGACCTCGGTCGACGGAATGACGGCGGATTACTATCCGTTCAGCCACGATTTTCTGGCCGAGACGGCAACCCGCATCATCAACGAAGTGCCCGGGGTGAACCGGGTGTTCTATGATGTGACCAGCAAACCGCCGGGGACGATCGAGTTGGAGTAAGGGACCATGCAAGTCGTTCAACTCCAGTCCATCGGCCGGATCGCCATCGTCAGCCGCCTGCGTCCGCGCCCCGGGCCGGGCGAAGTGCTGGTGCGCATCGAGGCGGCGGGGATCTGCGGCACCGACCGGCATCTGTTCAAGGGCGAGTTTCCCTGCACCCCGCCCGTCACGCTGGGGCACGAGTTCTGCGGCATCGTCGAAAGTGGCGGCGAAGGGGTGACGATCCCCGAGGGCACCCGCGTCACCTGCGACCCCAACATCGCCTGCGGCACCTGTGCCGCCTGCCTGTCGGGCAAGGTCAACCTGTGCGCGCGGCTGGTGGCCATCGGCATCCACCGCGACGGCGGGTTCGCCGAATATGCCCTGATCCCGGCACATCGCGCCTTTGCCCTGCCCGCCGATCTTGACCCGTTGCACGGCGCGCTGGCTGAACCCTTGGCCTGTTGCCTGCATGGCGTCGACCGGGGCGGGCCGCGGCTGGGGCAACGGGTGGTGGTGCTGGGCGGGGGGGTGATCGGGCTTTTGACCGTCCAGCTTTGCGCCCAGGCAGGGGCCGAGGTGATGCTGGTCACCCGCAATGCAGGCAAGCGGATGCTGGCCATGCGGATGGGTGCCGCCGTCGCCGCCCCCGGCGTGGCCGAGGCAGCGGCGCTGTGGCCGCAAGGCGCCGGGCTGGTGATGGAATGCGCCGGGGTGGCCGAAACCGTGCAGGCCGCCCCTCGGCTGGCCGCGCGCGGCGGGCGGGCGGTGATTGTCGGCGTGCTGCCTGCGGGGAAGACCGTGGCCATCGAACCCTTTGATCTGCTGGTGCGCGAGGTTGACCTGCTGACGGCGTTTCTCAACCCCTTTACCCAAGGTCGCGCAACACGGCTGATTGCCGAAGGCCGGTTGCAACTGGACCCCCTGATCAGCCGGGTAATCCCGCTGACCGAGGCACCCGCCGCTATCGCCACCCCCGCCCGCCCGGGCGAGGTGAAGGTGATGGTGCGGCCTTGATCCACCCCTGGCACCGCCCGCCCTGCCCTGCCCCGTCCGGGCGACCTGACGCACATGGTACGGCCCCGATCAAACCCCTTTCCCCCGCGCAGGCCACACCTGCTCCCGCCCGCCCGGGCGGGGTTTCGGCGCTGGTGCGGCCCTGACCGAGGCGCTGGCCCCCACCGTGACCACTCCCGCCCTGCACCGCCCGGCGCTGGCGGCGGTCTGGATGCTGGGCGGGATCGTCTGTTTCACCCTGCTGGCCATCGCCGGACGCGCCGTCGCCCCGGCGCATGATACGTTCGAGATCATGCTGTATCGCAGCATGATCGGGCTGACGCTGGTGCTGGGCTGGGCTGGGCTGACCGGCGCGCGGGTCCGGCGCGGGCCGCTCCCACTTCATCTGGCGCGCAACCTGTCGCATTTCGCGGGCCAGAACCTGTGGCTTCACGCCATCACCGTGCTGCCCCTGGCGCAGGTCTTTGCCCTGGAGTTCACGACGCCGATCTGGGTGCTGTTGCTGTCGCCGTTGCTGCTGGGCGAGCGGATCACCCGCGCCGGGGCGCTGGCGGCCGCGCTGGGCTTTGTCGGCGTGCTGGTGGTGGCGCAGCCGGGCACCACGCTGGACCCCGGCCTGATGGCGGCGGCGCTGTGTGCGACGGGGTTTGCGCTGTCGGTGATTTTCACCAAACGGCTGACCCGCACCGAATCCCTGCTGTCGATCCTGTTCTGGCTGAACCTGATGCAACTGGGCTTTGCGCTGATCGGCGCGGGCTGGGACGGCGTCATCGCCCTGCCGCCGCATTGGGCGCTGGGCTGGCTGGGGCTGGTCGGGGTGGCAGGGCTGGCGGCGCATCTGTGCCTGACCCGTGCGCTGCAACTGGCCCCGGCGGCCAGCGTGATGCCGGTCGATTTCCTGCGCCTGCCGGTCATCGTCGCGGTTGGGGTCTGGCTTTATGCCGAGCCGGTCAATCCCTGGATCATCCTGGGCGGTGCGCTGATCCTGGCCGCCAACTGGCTGAACCTGCGCCAGTCCCGTCGCTAAGCGCGCCGCCAGACGATGCGGCAATTGCGGCGCAATCGCAGGCCGGGTTCCTTGCAGACGCTGCGTCATTGATTGACGCAAATGTGATATGCGTCCTAGCCTTTCGCCCGGACAAACACCATTCGCATGGCGGGGACGCGGACACGAAGATCATCGGAACGGGCCTATTGGGCGCATTGCTGCTGTCAACCGGCATCGCCCATGCCTTGGGCCTGGACGGTTCGGGCCAGGACATCACCGCGATCTTCGAGGATGGCGGCTATGTCGAGCTTGGCTTTGGCTTCATTCAGCCGAACCTGACCGGCCGGGACGTGCTGGGCAATGCCATCGGCAATGTCGGGGCGGATTATTCGCAGGTTGCGCTGGCATTCAAGATGGACGTGACCGACAACATTTCGTTGGGTCTGATCGTGGATCAACCTTATGGCGTTGATGTCACCCATGGCGGGTCTGCCGCCGCCTCGATGCTGGGCGGCACGGCGGCGCAACTGGATAGCCGCGCCTTTGCCGCCACCGCCCGTTACCGGTTCAACGAGAATTTCAGCGCCCATGGCGGCCTGCGCTATCAGACGCTCAGCGCTGATGTGACGCTGTCGGGCCTCGCCTATGGCGGGCTGAACGGCTAAAATGTCGTGCTGACCAATGGCAGCGGGTCGGGCTGGCTGGCGGGTGTGGCCTATGAACGCCCCGCCATCGCGCTGCGCGTTGCGCTGACCTATTTCAGCCCGATCGACAACGAATTTGATACCGCCGAATCCTTGGCCGGCGCGCCGCGCGGCGTCGGCTCCACCATCGTCACCTCGCCCGAGGCGTTCAACCTGGATTGCCAGACCGGCATCGCGGCCAACACGCTGCTGTTCGCCAATGTCCGCTATGCGAGGTACGAAGATACGATCCTGTCACCCAATTTCTTTGGCGTGGCGACCGGCGGGGCCAGCATCACCGATATCGACAACAGCTATGGCGTGAACATCGGCATCGGGCGCAAGTTCAGCGACAGCTTCTCGGGCTCCATCGCCTTTGGCTATGAACCCGAAGGCGATGACGACCTGGTGCCGCCCTTGTCGCCGACCAATGGCAGCCGCTCCATTTCCATCGGCGGCCAGTACACGGTGGGCGACATCGTGCTGTCGGGCGGCGTGCGTTACACCATGCTGGGCGATGCCCGGCCCGAGACCGGCACACCGGATGTCGCCCGCGCCACATTCGCCGACAATGATGCGCTGGCCGTGGGTTTCAGCATCGGCTTTCGTTTCTAGGCGTTCGGGCACGATTGCCCTTGCAGGCCCCGCCCCGCCGGGGCCTGTTGCCTGTCGTGTGCCAGCATAGGGAACCCGGATGGCCCCCCAAACCGCCATGACCCCACACGCCTGGACACTGCTGGCCTTGCTGGGGCTGATCTGGGGCGGGTCATTCACCGCCAACGCCGTGGTGTTGACCGAAATCGGGGTGGTGACAATCGTCGCCCTGCGGGTGCTGGTTGCGGCCATCGTTCTGTGGGTCACGGTGCTGGCGTTGCGGCTGCCCTTGCCGCGCGACCCGCGCCAATGGGGCGTGCTGTTCCTGTTGGGCCTGTTCGGCAATGCTTTGCCGTTCTCGTTGATCACCTGGGGACAGCTTGCCGTCCCCTCGGGGCTGGCGGCGATCCTGAACGCATCGACCGCCATATTCTCGGTGCTGCTGGCGGCGCTGTTCTTTGCCGACGAACGGCTGACGGCGCGCAAGGTGCTGGGTGTTGCGCTGGGACTGGCCGGTGTGGCCACCGCCATCGGCCTGACAGCGCTGACCGCGCTGGACCTGACGGCGTGGGCGCAACTGGCGCTGATCGCCGCGTCGCTCAGCTATGGGCTGGGCGCATCGCTGGGCAAGATGGCGTTGCGCGGGGTCGCGCCGCAGGTGGCGGCGACCGGGATGCTGACCGGCGCTGCGCTGATCATGGTGCCGATCGCACTGATCCGCGACGGACTGCCGTCACCGCATCACAGTGGCCATGTCTGGCTGGCGCTGGCCTATTCCGCCGTGGTGGCAACGGCGCTGGCCTATCTGATCTATTACCGCCTTTTGTCGCTGGCGGGGGCCGGCAACGCCTCGCTGGTGACGCTGCTGGTCGCCCCGGTCGCCATCGTCCTTGGCGCGGTGCTGCTGGGCGAAACGCTGGCCTCGCGTGCTTTTGGCGGTTTTGCCATCCTGGCGCTGGGCCTTCTGGTGCTGGACGGGCGGCTGTTGCGCCGCCTGGCCCCACTGGCGCAGAAGGGCCCAAGCGGTTAACTTTGCAACCATGATCTATGCAGGCGCAGATGACTGGCTGGCCGCACCGCAACGGCAGGTGCTGTTCTTTGGCATGTCGGGTCTGGGCAAGACCCATGTCAGCCAGACCCTGCGTGATGCCGGCGGCTGGTTTCACTACTCGATCGATTACCGGATCGGCACCCGCTATATGGGCGAATACATCGCCGACAATGCCAAGCGCGAGGCGATGCAGGTGCCGTTCCTGCGCGACCTGTTAATGTCGGACTCGATCTATATCGCGTCCAACATCACGTTTTCCAACCTGACCCCGGTCGCATCCTATCTGGGCAAGCCGGGCGATCCGGCCAAAGGCGGCCTGCCGATGGCCGAATACATCCGCCGTCAGGACCAGTTCGCCCGGGCCGAGGTCGCGGCCCTGCTGGATACCGGCCCGTTCATTGCCCGCAGCCGCACCATCTATGGCTATCCCCATTTCGTCTGCGACACCGGCGGCTCGATCTGCGAATGGGTCGATCCCGACGACCCCGACGATCCGCTGCTGACCGAACTGGCGGCGCAGACGCTGATGATCTGGATCAAGGGGTCGGACGCGCATACCGCCGAACTGATCCGCCGGTTCGACCGTGCGCCGAAACCGATGGCCTATCAGCCGGCGTTTCTGGCCCGGGTCTGGGACCAATATCTGGCGCTGCATGACCAGGCCGAAGATCAGGTCGACCCCGACGCGTTCATCCGCTGGACCTATGCCCAGGCGCTGGCGCACCGCCAGCCGCGCTATGGCGCGATGGCGGATCGCTGGGGGCTGACGATCCCGTACGAAACCCTGGCCGGGGCGCAATCCGAAGCCGATGTCATCGCGGTGGTGGCACAGGCGCTGCGCATGCGCGGCTGACTTGCCCCCGCTTGCAGTCACGCCTATCTGACCCCTTCTTGACCCCCGGTTGACCCATGCCCATCACCCTGCCCGCCACCCTGCCCGCCTATGACGTACTGATCCGCGAAGGGGTCAGCGTCATGTCGCCCGACCGCGCGGCCAAGCAGGATATCCGGCCCTTGCGCATCGGCCTGCTGAACCTGATGCCGAAAAAGATCCAGACCGAAAACCAGTTCGCCCGCCTGATCGGGGCGACGCCGCTGCAGATCGACCTGCACCTGATCCGGATGAGCGAACACCAGACCCGCAACACCGCCGCCGAGCATATGGCCGAGTTCTATCGCCCGTTTGCCGAGGTGGCGGCAAGCGGTGAAAAGTTCGACGGCCTGATCATCACCGGCGCGCCGATCGAGCATCTGGCATTCGAGGACGTCACCTATTGGCCCGAGCTTTGCGCGGTGATGGATTGGACGCAAACCCATGTCCATGCCACGATGGGGGTGTGCTGGGGCGGCATGGCGATGGCCTATCATTTCCACGGCATTCCAAAACATCTGTTACCGGCCAAGGCGTTCGGCTGCATTCCTCATGTCAACCTGAACCCCAGGGCGGCACTGCTGCGCGGATTTGCCGATGATTTCGTCATGCCCGTCAGCCGCTGGACCGAGATGCGCCAGACCGATATCGCGGCGGCGGGGCTGACCACGCTGCTGACATCGGCCCTGACCGGGCCCTGTCTGGTGGATGACCCGGCGCACCGGGCGGCCTATCTGATCAACCATCTGGAATATGACAGCGATACGCTGAAACAGGAATATGACCGCGACATCGCGGCGGGCACCCCGATCAACGTGCCGATGAATTACTATCCCGACGATGACCCGTCCCGCGCGCCGCGCAACCGCTGGCGAGGGCATGCGCATCTGCTGTACGGCAACTGGATCAACCAGATCTACCAATCCACCCCCTATGACCTGAATGCGATTGGCGTTTAAGATCATCGCCCTGGCTGGGTTGGCCACCCTTGCCGGCATCGCGTTTGTCGCCCACCGCGCCACCGCGCGCGAAACCGCGATTGCGGCGGCGTTTCCGCCGCTGGGCCAGATCATCACGGTCAATGGCCGCGCGGTGCATGTGCTGGTTCAGGGCAGCGGCCCCGATCTGGTGCTGATCCACGGCGCCAGCGGCAACCTGCGCGACTTCAGTTTTGCCCTGATCGACCAGTTGGCCGATCACTATCGCGTCATGGCGTTCGACCGCCCCGGCCTGGGTTACAGCGCCCATAGTGACGACCGCTATGCCAGCGCGTTCAGCACGCGGGCCGAGACGCTGTCCGAACAGGCCGATCTGTTGCAGGCGGCCGCTGCGCAACTGGGCGCCACCCGGCCCATCGTGCTGGGCCAGTCCTATGGCGGCGCGGTGGCGCTGGCCTGGGCGCTGAACCACCCCGACGCGATTGCAGCGCTGGTCGCCGTATCGGCACCGTCCAACCCGTGGGAAGGCGGACTGGGCAGACTCTACGCCATCATCGGCTCGGCGCTGGGCGGGGCGTTCGTGCTGCCGCTGATCACCGCCTTTGCCCCCGATTCAGTGGTCGAACAGGCCGTCGCCGGGGTATTTGCGCCCAATCCGGTGCCGCCCGGCTATGTCGATTACATCGGCGCGCAACTGGTGATCCGCGGCGACAGCGGGCGGACCAACGCCCGCCAGATAAATGCGTTGCTGGCCGAAATCACCGCGATGGTGGCTGACTATGGCAACCTGACCTTGCCGGTGGAAATTGTGCATGGCGATCTGGATACGGTCGTGCCCTTGGCCATCCACAGCGCCAGGCTGGTGCATGAAATCCCCGGCGCGGTGCTGACCGTGTTACCCGGTGTGGGACACATGCCGCATCACACCGATCCGCAGGCCGTCATCGACGCCGTCGACCGCGCCGCGCGCCGGGCCGGATTGCGCTAGGCACCCCGCCTCCCCATAGTAAGGGGGTGGCTGCAAGGAACGACCCGATGGACCTGCCGTTTGATGGCGCGATCAGCAAATACTACCAGAACGACGCACCCAAGGAATTGCGCCAGATCATCGAGCGTGCGGGCAAGGATGGGGTGACCGACCCGCGGTTTCCCTATCCGCAGGAACTGCCCCGCAAGGAGTATGACGCCCAGATGGAGGCGCTGCAGATCGAGCTGGTGCGCCTGCAGGTCTGGGTCAAGGCAACCGGCCAGCGCATCGCGATCCTGTTCGAGGGGCGCGATGCGGCGGGCAAGGGCGGCGCGATTCAGGCGATGACCGAAAACCTCAACCCGCGCGGTGCGCGCGTGGTGGCCCTGGCCAAACCCAGCGAGGCCGAGTCCGGGCAATGGTACTTTCAGCGCTATGCCAAGGAATTGCCAACCGCCGGGGAAATCGTGTTCTTTGACCGGTCGTGGTACAATCGCGGCATCGTGGAACAGGTGTTCGGCTGGGTGAAACCGCCCGCGCGGGACCGTTGGTTCGAACAGGTCGGCCCGTTCGAGGCGATGCTGGCCGGCGACGGCATCCATCTGGTCAAGCTTTGGCTGAACGTCGCCCGCGCCACGCAACTGGAGCGGTTTCTGGCCCGCGAGAAAGACCCGCTGAAACAGTGGAAACTCAGCCAGATCGACATCGACGGGTTGTCGAAATGGGATGAATATTCAACCGCCATCACCGAAACCCTGACCCGCACCCACAGCGCCACCGCGCCCTGGACCTGCCTGCGCGGCGATGACAAGCGGCGCGCGCGGCTGAACGCGATCCGCAGCGTGTTGCTGCCGCTGAATTATGCCCGCAAGGCCAAGGATGCGGTTGGCAAGATCGACCCCAGGATCGTTGGCGGGCCAGAAATCGTGACGGGCTGACGTGCTCAAGCGCGGCTATCATCATGGCAACCTGAAAGAGGCTCTGGTCCAGGGCTGTCTGCGGCTGATCGCCGAACGCGGGCCGACCGGGTTCACCTTGTCCGAAGCCGCGCGCGAGGCCGGGGTCACGCCCGCCGCCGTCTATCGCCATTTCGATGGGCGCGAGGATCTGATCGCCGAGGCCGCGCGGCAAGGCTATGCCATCTTTGCCGATCTGATGGAGTTTGCCTATAACAAGGGCCAGCCCTCGGCCCTGTCGGCGTTCGAGGCGACCGGCCGCGCCTATCTGGCCTTTGCCCGCAAATATCCCGGCCATTACGTGGCGATGTTCGAAAGCGGCATCGGTGTGCAGCGCACGCCGGAACTGGCCGCCGTGGCGGGCCGCGCGATGGGGGTGCTGGAAAAGGCCGCCCGCGACCTGAGCCAGCACATCCCGCCCGACAAACGCCCGCCGGCGCAGATGTTTGCCGCCCATATCTGGGCCCTGTCGCATGGCGTGGTGGAACTGTTCGCCCGCAGCGCCCCCGGCACCCGCAGCCCGTTCGCCCCCGAGGATCTGCTGGAAACCGGGATCGGCGTCTATCTGCGCGGCTTGGGTTTGATCCCGCCGGACGCCTAATCGATAGCCGCCCGTACGGCCGCAGTGTATTCGTCCGGGGCCTGCAGCATGGCGAAGTGGCTGAGATCCGGCAGGATCACCAGCGTCGATCCGGGGATCAGGTCGGCGATCATTTCAGTATGCGGGCGCAGGATCGCCTCGTCATACTCGCCCGCGACCACGGTCGTCGGCACAGTGATCGCGGCGACTTGCGCATCGGTCCAGTTGGGTTGCGTCGCCCACATCTCGCCGATCTGGGCGACAAAGGCGTCGAATTCGCCCGGCGTGGGCGACATCGCGGCATAGTCGTCCGCCATCAGGGCGATGTATTGGCCGAAGACGGCATCGGTGGCCACCGCGGGGTCAACCCCCGCGACGGTGATGTTGGCGGCATGGGCAAACAGGTGGTCCAGTCGCTCGGGATGGGTCATCGCGATGTCAAGCCCGATGATGCCGCCATCCGACCAGCCGACCAGATCGACCCTGGCAATGCCGAGAAAGTCCAGCAGCGCGATGTAATCCTCTGACATCAGGTCATAGCCATACGGATCGGCGTTGCGGGTCGAGCGTCCGTGGCCGCGGCTGTCGGCGACGATCACCAGATGGTCGGCCATCAGGTCGATCACCTGATTGGCCCAAAGATCGGCATGGCCCAATCCGCCATGGATCATGAGGACCGGCGGACCCGCGCCATAGGTAGCGTAATACATCCGGATCCCGTTCACTGGCGCATAACCGTGGGTCGTTGGCGCCGGCATGGCGGGCGGCGCAGGAATGGTCATCCAGCGATCCTGGGCCAGGACCAGCCCAGGCAACGTCAGCATCGCAACGGTCACGAAAGGCAGCAGGCGCATATCGCATATCCCCTTTTGCTAGCGGCCCAGCACCACCAGGCTGCGTTCATCCCAGATCACTTTCGTCTGCGCGCCCACGTCCAGCACGGGCCGCCCGATCAGGTTCTTCATCGACAGGTTCAGCGGTTCGTCGATGCCGGGCACCTTGACATCGTAATAGGTCATGTCGCCGTAATACACCACTTCATCGACCACCCCGTCCACCGTGCGCCGTTCGGTCGTGTCGCCGGGGAACAGGATGGCCAGCGTCTCGGGCCGGATGCCGATCATGGTGTCGCCCATCGCCGTGCCGCCGGGCGCCTGTTCAGGAGCGATGGCACTGGCGCCCAGCCCCGCCACATCGACGGAAATGCGGTCGCCCATGCCGGTGACGCGGCCGGGCAGAATGTTCATCTTGCCGATGAACTCGGCCACCTTGCGGGTGTTGGGGCGGCGATACAGCGTTTCGGGGTCGTCCAACTGGCCGATGCTGCCTTCGAACATTACCGCGATGCGGTCGGACATCACCAGCGCCTCTTCCTGATCGTGCGTCACCAGGATGAAGGTGATGCCGACATTGCGCTGCAGGCGGATCAGTTCGACCTGCATCTGTTCACGCATCTTCTTGTCCAGCGCGGACAGGGGTTCGTCCAGCAACAGCACCTTGGGTTTCAATATCAGGGCGCGCGCCAGCGCCACCCGCTGCCGCTGGCCGCCCGACAGCGCATGCGCGGCGCGCACGCCATAGCCGCCCAGACCGACCATTTCCAGCGCCTCGACCACAGCGCGGGCCTTGTCGGCCTTGCTGCGCGAATCGGTGCGCAGGCCGAACCCGACATTCTGCGCCACGCTCAGATGCGGAAAGATCGCATAGGATTGAAACACCATGTTGGTCGGGCGCAGGTTGGCGGCCACGCCCTTCATGCTCTTGCCGTCGATGGTCAAGGTGCCCGATGTCACATCCTCGAACCCCGCAATCGTGCGCAGCAGCGTGGTCTTGCCGCAACCGGACGGGCCCAGCAGCGAAAAGAACTCGCCCGGCATGATGTCCAGGTCGATGCCGCGCAGGGCGTGATAGTCGCCATAGTATTTCTGCACGCCGCGCAGACTGATCAGGGGTTTCACAGCAGGCCTCCGCTATCCTTGATGCCGGCCCGGCGCATGCCCCGGCGGCGGAAAAACTCGGCGACGATCAGCAGCGCCACCGACATGGTGACAAGGATCGTCCCCAGCGCCATGATAATCGGCAGATCGTCGGATTGTCGGCGCAAGCCATAGATATAGACCGGCAAGGTGGTCACATTGCCGGACAGAAAGAACGCGATGATGAATTCGTCCAGGCTGATGATGAAGGCGATCAGGAACGCGCTGATGATGCCGGGCATCACCAACGGCAGCGTCACCAGCCGGAACGCGCCCCAGCGGTTTTCCCCCAGATCCATCGCCGCCTCTTCGAACGATTTGTCCAGGTTCTGGAACGCGCCGTTCAGGATCGCGGTCGCATAGGGCGTGCAGATCAGCACATGCGCCATGATGATCGTCCAGACCGATGGTGCAATGCCCAGCACCTTGGCGATGATGACCAGCAGCGCCACCGCCAGGATGATTTCCGGCAGCACCAGCGGCAGCATCACCAGCCCGATCATGCTGCGCTTGAACGGATAATCATCCAGTGCCCCGGCGCGCGCCGCGCAGATGCCCAGCACGGTCGATATTGCCGCCACGCTGACCGCGATGATCAGCGAATTCTGCACCGCCCGGTGCAGTTCAGTGCGGGTCCACAACTGCTCGAACCAGGTGGTGGAAAACCCCTGCAGCGGAAACGCGATGATCTTGCCCGAATTGAACGCGAACATCGGTAGCAGGATGATCGGCGCGAACAGGAACAGCAGATAAATCAGCGCATAGATGCGCAGGCCCCATCCCTTGGTCATGTGCGTGACCGCAGCCAGCGACGGCAGGTGAACACGAACAGCAGGCTGACCAGCGCCACCGCCGCCATCGTGACGATGGACAGCGCCGCCCCCAGCCCGGGGTCGTTGACCTGCAGAAACAGCGCCTGAATCCGGTTGGCGATCAGCAAGCCGCCCGATCCGCCGACCAGTTCCGGTGTCACGTAATCGCCGATGGTCGGGATGAACACGATCAGCACCGCCGCGACCACACCCGGCACCGATAACGGCAGCGTGACGCGCAGGAACGTGGTCACCCGGTTTTCGCCCAGATCCTGCGCCGCCTCGAGCAGGGAGCGGTCGATCTTTTCCAGCGCGACAAAAATCGGCAGGATCGCAAAGGGCGCATAGGCGTGGCTGAGCGTGATGATCACCGCGTTGGCGTTATACAGGATGAAGGTCAGCGGCTCATCTATCAGGCCGACCCAGATCAGGGCCGAGTTGATCACCCCCGAAAAGCCCAGGATCACCTTCCACAGAAAGATGCGGATCAGGTAGCTGGTCCAGAACGGAATCGTGATCAGGAACATCCACAGCGATTTGCGCTGCGGCGGCACGACAAAGCTGATGAAATAGGCCACCGGATAGGCCAGGACGACCGTCGCGACCGTGACCATGACCGAGACATAGATCGAGCGCGGCAACAGGCCCGGCGTCCAGCTCAGGTCTCCCGCCGCCCAGGTGCCGCGCATGACGCCGCGCACGTTGATCGGCTCGGTAAACACGGCGGCATAGTTGGCCAGGCTGAACCCGTCCGGTCCGGAAAAGCTGATCGCAACCACCGCGCCCAACGGGACGGCCATGAGCACAATTGCATAGAGAAACGGCGGCAAGAGCAGCATCAGGCTGCGCCGCCCCCCGGTCGAAATGAAGCCGCCCCCTGCCATGCTGCCCCGCGCCCAACTCGTTTCTTGTCCTCAAAAAGATGTTCGGCAAGTGGCGGCCAAAGATCAACCCGGAAAACAACCGTCCAGCGCCCGGCGACATGGCGTTCGCCCGAAAAAAGGGCGGCCCTTGGGGGATGTCCCCAAGGACCGCCAACTTTGACACCAGGATCGCCTTAGCGCTTGGAGAACTGGAAGCTCTTGCGGGCCTTTGCCTTGCCGTACTTCTTGCGCTCGACCACGCGGCTGTCGCGGGTCAGGAACCCGGCGGCCTTCAGCGCGCCGCGCAAGGTCGGGTCATAGAGTTGCAATGCTTTGGAGATGCCATGCTTGACCGCGCCCGCCTGACCGGACAGACCGCCGCCCAGCACCGTGGCATGCACGTCGAACTGGGCCACGACCCCGGCCACCTGAAACGGCTGGCGCAGGATCATCTGCAGCACGGGCCGGGCGAAATAGGCGTCCATCGTCTTGCCGTTCACCATGACCTTGCCCGAGCCGGGCTTGATCCAGACGCGTGCGATGGCGTTCTTGCGCTTGCCGGTGGCATAGCTGCGACCCAGCGAATCCCGCTCGGGCTCGCGCACCGGAGCGATCACGACGGCGGGCGCAGGGGTGCCTGCGGCAACAGAGGCCAACTGGTCCAGCGATCTGATCTGTTCGGCCATGTTATGCAGCCCTCGTGTTCTTGGGGTTCATCGACTTGACGTCCAGCACTTGCGGCTGCTGCGCCTCCATCCCGTGGGCGGTGCCCGCAAAGATGCGCAGATGGGTCATCTGCTGACGCGACAGGCGGTTGCCCTGCAACATCCGCTTGACCGCCTGTTCCAGCACTCGCTCGGGGAATTTGCCCTCCAGGATCGCGCCAACGGTGCGCGATTTGATCCCGCCGGGATAGCCAGAGTGCCAGAACACCTTTTCACTGCGCTTGTTGCCGGTGATCTGCACCTTGTCGGCGTTGATCACGATGACATTGTCGCCCATGTCCATATGCGGCGTGAAGGTCGGCTTGTGCTTGCCACGCAGGCGCATGGCGATGATCGAGGCGAGGCGGCCCAGAACCACGCCTTCGGCGTCGATCAGGATCCACTTCTTGGCGATATCCGCAGGGGTTGCGGTAAAGGTTTTCATCGGTCCACCAGAAATGAAATGGGGGCCACGTCGGGCCCCCGGCATCGGGATGGGCGGCTTATAGCGGTGTCACCGGCCACGTCAAGCGCGATCTTTGACGCAACCGGTATGTAAAACAACGGGTTAGGAAATAAGGTATCATGATACCCCAATTCGCTGACCGCCCCGCCCGCTCTTGCCTTTGTCGCCCGGCCTTGCCAAGCCAGCACGATGAGCGACCAGACGATAGTCGAGCTTGATACCCGCGGGCTGATCTGCCCGTTGCCGGTGCTGCGCGCGCGCAAGATGCTGCTGGGGCTGCGGCCCGGCGCGGTGCTGCGCGTGCTGGCCGATGATCCCGTGGCGCGGATCGACCTGCCGCATTTCTGCGCGCAGGCCGGGCATCTGCATCTGGAGGTGACCGAGGATCAGACCGGGCAAATCCACCTGATCCGACGCGGCCCCGCGCCCTGAACCGGGCGCGGGGCCGATAGGCTTAGCTGCGCTGCGACCACCAGCCACGCCGCTTTGGCCGGTCAGGATCTGCCGGCGTTTCCGATTCCGGCGCGGACAGTTCCGGTTCGGGCAGTTCCGGCAGCTCCGGTTCCGGCTCGGGCAGTTCCGGCACAGGCAATTCCGGCAGGTAAGGTTCCGGCCCGGGCAGTTCCGGCAGGTAAGGTTCCGGCTCGGGCAGTTCCGGCCCGGGGATTTCCGGCGCGGGGAATTGGGATGCGACCACCGCGCCTGTTACCGGTTCCAGCGCCGCAGTTGCGGCGATTGTCACCACCTCGGATCCCGACGCGGGCGCGACAGGTTCGGCGGCCTTGCGGCGACGCGGCGCGCGCGCAGGCTTTGGTGCGGGCTCGGCACCAGGTTCAGTTCCAAGGCCGGGGGCGAGTTCAGCGACCAAGTCAAGTCGCGTGTCCCCAACGGTCTCGACAGCCACCGTTTCGGCCAGGGCAGCCGGGCTTGCGGCCTTGCGTCCCCTGCCCCGCTTGGCCGGGGCGGCCGGTGCCACCGGCTCGGCGGTTGTTTCGGCAATCGCGCCGGTCGGCGCATCGGCTGCAACGTCACCGGCATCGGTCTGCGGTGCAGGCGTCCGCGAGCGGTTGCGGCCGCGCCGTTTCGGCTCGGCCGGAACCGCGTCGGGCGCGTTTGCGCCCTCTTCGGCGTCATCGGTTCCGTCGTCATCTTCGCCGTCATCGTCATCGCCGGCTGCAGCCTCGGCGCCGTTGGCAGTTCCGCCCTCACCCGGGGCACCCCGCCGCCGCCGCCGCCGCCGCCGCTTTTTGCGGGGACGATCATCGCCGTCGCCGGCATCACCGGCAACCGCAGGCTTGGCCAAGGGCGCTGCGACCGCCGCCACCTCGGCGCTTGCGTCTGCTTCGACCTCATCCACCTCGTCTTCGACCAGGTCATCCTCGTCCAGATCCGCCATCATCGCGGCATTGCCCGCCACGATGGCAAGCGTCGCCTCGGGCACCGTCCGGGTCGCGATCTTGAACTTTTCCATGCTGAAATCGGGCGAGATCAGCGTCAGGTCGCTTTCGACCCGCACCGCCATACCATAGCGCACCTCGATCCCGGCGATGTTCTCGCGTTTCTGGTTCATCAGAAAGTTCATGATGCCGGCCGGCACCTTGACCAGCACTTCTTTCGACCGCCCGCGCACGCCCTCTTCCTCCAGCTGACGCAGGATGCCCAGGGCCACGTTGTCGTCCGACCGCAACAGCCCGGTGCCATGACAATGCGGGCAGGGCTGGGTCGTGGCCTCCAGCATGCCGGGGCGCAGCCGCTGGCGCGACATCTCCAGCAGGCCAAAGCCGGAAATCCGGCCGACCTGAATGCGCGCACGGTCGGTTTTCAGCCGGTCCTTGAACCGCTTTTCAACGGCGGCGTTGTTCTTGCGTTCGTCCATGTCGATGTAATCGACGACGATCAAGCCGGCCAGATCGCGCAACCGCAACTGGCGGGCCACCTCGTCGGACGCTTCCAGGTTGGTCTTCAGCGCGGTCTGTTCGATCGAGCCTTCCTTTGTCGCGCGGCCCGAATTCACGTCGATGGCCACCAGTGCCTCGGTCACGCCGATCACGATGTAACCGCCCGAAGGCAGTTGCACGACCGGGTTGAACATGCTCGACAGATAGCCCTCGACCTGATGCCGCGCGAACAGCGGCATGGTTTCGGCATGCAGTTTCACGTTCTTGGCGTGCGACGGCATGATCATCTTCATGAACTCTTTGGCGGTGCGATAGCCGTCGACACCCTCGACGATCACCTCGTCGATATCCTTGGAATAGAGATCGCGGATCGAGCGCTTGATCAGGTCGCCTTCTTCGTAAATCTTTGCCGGCGCGATGGATTTCAGCGTCAGTTCGCGGATCTGTTCCCACAGGCGCTGCAGGTATTCGTAATCGCGCTTGATTTCGGCCTTGGTCCGCTGGCTGCCGGCAGTGCGGATGATCAGGCCCGCGCCCTGCGGCACGTCCAGTTCCTCGGCGATTTCCTTCAACTTCTTGCGGTCAACGGCGTTGGTGATCTTGCGGGAAATGCCGCCGCCGCGCGCGGTGTTGGGCATCAGAACGCAATAGCGGCCGGCCAGCGACAGATAAGTGGTCAGTGCCGCGCCCTTGTTGCCGCGTTCTTCCTTGACCACCTGGATCAGCATGATCTGCCGAACCTTGATCACTTCCTGGATCTTGTAGCGCCGGGCGCGCGGCTTTTGCCGGGGGCGCATGTCCAGCGTGTCGTCCTCCTCGGCCACTGTTTCGATGGTGTCGTCTTTCTCGACCACATCCAGATTGCCGCGATCCTCGCCCATGTCGGGGGTTTCGGCATCGGTATCGATGTCGTTGTCGTTGTCGTTGTCGTTGTCGGTGGTATCGGCG
>Ga0105046_10002893_pt1 | contig 27168 bp, 19 predicted proteins | sample MAT03_FD_78385 | JGI IMG/M metagenome (GOLD analysis project Ga0105046, IMG submission 78385) | Freshwater microbial communities from Lake Fryxell liftoff mats and glacier meltwater in Antarctica - MAT-03 (megahit assembly) | ecosystem: Environmental > Aquatic > Freshwater > Ice > Liftoff... | reverse complement strand
GTTGTCGGTGTCGCTGCCTCGCGGCTGCGACCCGACGGGGTGTCGATTCCATGTGAATGGAATTTCGACGTACCCACAAGCGTCATTTGGTTTCCCTCTTCCACTATCCAGTTTTCAGGGAGCCAGTCCGTGAGGACTTTCCGTCGCCGTCCAGGTCGTCCGCGCTTTCGCGCCGACGCTCTGTGGCGAGGGGAGGCGGTTTCTACTCTTCGCCTCCCGGCGAGTCAAGCTGATTTTTTCGGGGTCTCGTTTTTTTTCGGGCTTTTCGTGCCCCTGCCCCCCAGGGGCGACCTTGCACGCGATTCGTCGGGTGACGCTGGCCTCGAAGAATGAACTTCGGAGGGTCAGGGTGCCGACAGGGACCTCGCCAAGAAGGTGATGTCCCCGAAGCGAGCTCGCACTCGCGGGACGAGGATGTTGCTCCCGCGCCGGCCCGCCGACAACCCCCCTCGATGCGATCCCAGCTCACACAATTACGCGCGAGGCGCCCGGACCTCAGTCCCTCGGCGGCCCGCCGCGGTCCGCACTTGGCCTCTTCGCCGCGCCCGCAGCCTTGCCCCGGCGGCGCTTGCCCGGCTTCTCCACCGCGTCGAGCTTCCCCAGCGCGCGGGCGTGGCGAACCATCGCGGAGATCCATGCCAGCACGTTGTCGTCGGCCGGCATCAGGTGGTGGTGATAGCCAGGCCCGTCGCCCGGGGCCCAGCGTACGAACATCACCATCACGCGCCCGGTCAAGCCGGCCGGCAGCGCCTCGCCCCCCCGCAGCGCCAGCACCTGGTCGTTGCGGGTGCCCCTTGGCACGGCGCCCAGCAGCACCCGATCGATCGTCACGTCGAGGTGCTGGCTCGGCGCGCCGTCATGCAGCCCGCGACTCCACACCTGGTCGACGGTGACCAGCGCGACGAGGTCCGCGAAGCCGAGCCGCTGGGCCAGGCGTTGCTGATCGATGACGTCACCCGGCGCACGACCCGATAGCTCGAGCGGCGTCTGCGTGTAGTGGTCGTCGAAGGTGACGTCGTGCAGCGAGTCCCACGCGGCCGCGCCCGCCGGCGGCGCCAGGTCCCCGCGCATGTGCTTGCGGGCGCAGCCCGGAGACGCCACCACGAGGGCCGTCAGCACCAGGGCGAGAGCCGCCAGCCGTCGTCTGCCGGTGCGCATGTCGGGCGCGAGAGTAGCGTATGCTCCGCCCCGTGCGCACCACGTGGATCGGCGCCTGTCTGTTCGCCGGCTGTGCCCTCGCCGCTCCGCGGCCGTTCGCGCCGCCGGTCCCCGAGGTGGAGTCCGCCAATCAGCAGCGGGGAGATCCCCACGCCGGCCGCTTTCCATATGAAGACGCGGTCGCCGGACTGCCCGAGGGCCCGGTCCTGCGCGCCGTGATCGACACCGATGCTGGCGAGATCCACTGCCGCCTCGACCCCGGAACTGCGCCGATCGCGGTCGCCAGCTTCGTGGGCCTCGCCAGGGCGCTGCGTGTGTATGTGGGGAGCGACCCGGGACCATGGGAGCTGGGCCGCTTCTTCGACGGCCTGCCGTTTCACCGCGCGGTCGAGCGGCAGTTCGTCCAGACCGGTCGCCGCGGCGTCGAGAACGCCGGTTTCTTCCTGCAAGACGAAATGTCGAGCGGCCACGTGTTCGACCGCGGCGGCCTGATGGCGCTGGCCAACGGAGGTCGACCGCACAGCAGCTCGGCACAGTTCTTCATCACGACCGAGCCGCTACCCCAGCTCAACGGCAAGCACACGATCTTCGGCGCCTGCGACGACGAGGACGTGGTCCGCGAGCTCGAGCGCAGAACTCTGGCCACGCCGGACGCGCCGCCGAAGATCCGCCGGGTCACCATTACGCGCGGTCCGTGACGTTTTTCACGAACACGTCCGCGCCGCGCATCACGCTTGTCGCGGCGACCACACAATGGCAAAACGCCGCCATGTCGATCGCCTCCTCGCGCACGCTCCTGTTCACGACCGTCTTCCTGGCCAGCGCCTGCACCCCGACCGACGCGCCGGAAAAAAAGGTCGACATTAAGACCGAGGCGAAGAAGCCCGACGCGAAGGCCGAGACCAAGGCCGACGCGGACGCCAAGGCCAAGGCCGCCGCCACGACTGCGGCCAAGGCGGCGACGCCGGCCGCCAAGTTTCGCAAGGGTCAGATCGCCCGCCCCGGCATGAGCCCCGAGGACCTGCTCGAGTACAACAAGACCCAGGGCGACCCGATGGGCTCGATCGACCTGAAGACCGCCCTGGCCGGCGACCCGGTGCTCGAGGACGCCAGCAAGGGCAAGCTGTTTGCCACCTTCGACACCACGATGGGCAAGTTTCGCTGCGAGCTCTACGAGGACAAGTCGCCCACCAGCGTCGCCAACTTCGTCGGCCTGGCCCGCGGCGTGCGCCCCTTCTTCGACAAGAAGAGCGACAGTTGGAAGACCGCCCCGTTCTACGACGGCATCCTGTTCCACCGCGTCATCCCCGGCTTCATGATCCAGACCGGCGACCCGCTCGGCACCGGCACCGGCGGCCCCGGCTACGTCATCACAGACGAGTTCGACAAGAGCCTGCGCCACGTCGGCCCCGGCATCCTGTCGATGGCCAACCGCGGCGTGAACACCGGCAGCTCGCAGTTCTTCGTCACCGTCGCCCCGACCCCACACCTCGACGACAAGCACGCGATCTTCGGCAAGTGCGACCCCAAAATCGCGATCAAGATCAGCCAGGTCAAGACCAAGTCCGAGCGCCCGCTCGACGACGTCAAGATCAACACGCTGACCTTCACCCGCGCAAAGAAGTGATCGAACCGGTCCTTACGGACAGGTCATCGGGTCGACCGCGAGCCGCTCACATGGGCGGCAGCGTGTACTTGCGCAGCACGCTCGGCGCGCCGCCGGGCTCGATGTCCCGCAGGCCGAGCACGATCCACGCGCCGTCCCCCGCCGACACGACTCCACGCGCCTCGCGGGCGAACTCCTTCGGCTCGTCGACGGCCCACAGCGGGCTCAGGTCGGCGGCGAAGCGCCCGAACCATAGATGGCGCGCGATGCCGTCGCCCGCCGACCCGGCGAGCACCACGGTGCCGTCATCGGCGATCGTGATCGCGGCCGGCTTGCCGCCGAGCTGTCCGGCGTGGGCCTCGAGCACCGGGTCATCGTCGCTGTCGGGCATGTAGACGCGGACAAAGCCGCCGGTCGGGTCGGACTCGCGGCCGACCACCCACAGCCGACCGTCGGGACCGACCGCGGCCGCCGTCGCCTCGAAGCCGACGCCCTCGCTCGACGCCTCCTGCAGCGCGCTCCAGGTGCCCGCGCCGTCGCCATCGAAGCGGCGCACGACGCTGCGCCACGGCGCCATCGTGCCCGCATACCCATCGGTGCCGACGGCCACCAGTTCGCTCGCCTGGATCGTCACGTCGCGGATGCCGCCCTGACCGACGCTGAGCATCGGATCGGGCCACGTCGACAGGCCTGCGCCCGTGAAGCGCCCGATCCAGCCGTCCGGCACCTGGCATGGCACCTGACAGCGCATCCCGCCGACGACGATGTCACCACCCTCGGTGATCGCCACGCCCTCGGCCCACTCGTCGAGCTTGGCCTCTTCGCCGTTCCAGTGCCCGGTGGACAGGTTGCTCCCGCTCATGAGGGTGCCATCGAACGGCGCGATCCAGCCGACCCACAGGTCCAGGCGGCGGTCGATGTCCTCGCGGCTGCCACCCACCGCGACGATCGTGCCGTCGGCCGCGAGCGCGAGCGCGTGGGCGAAGTCGCTGCGCTTCCCGAGACCCGCGTGGCGCATTTGCCAGACCAGTCCACCATCGGCGCCGGCGAACTTGGCGACCCACACGTCGCGGTAGGTCGGATCGCCCGTCTGGGGCAGCTCGCCGCCGACGATCGCGTCGCCGGCATCGTCGATCACCAGCGCCCAGCCGACCCCGTCCCCCGCGACGGTCCACGCCGCCATCGGCGGGCAACCATCAGGACACGGCTCCCCCTCGCTGCTGCTCCCGCTCGACTCGGCGGTCGACGCCAGGCCCGTACTCGTGCCCGCTGCCGTGGTCCCGCTACCCTCGACGTCGCCGGTATCACTGGCGTCGCCGCTGCTGTTGACGGTGGTGCCCGGCAGCTCGACCTCGGTCGTGGAGCCGAGCCCGAACGCGTCGAAACTGCAGCCGGCGGCGAACCAGGCGAGCGGAGCAAGGGCGCGGGCCAGAAGTCGGCGGGCGAAAGGCATGGCGCGGAAAGGAGCCGGCATCCTACCACGGGCGCACCGCGAGGCGCACTTCTGCGCGACGCCCGAGCGACGCCCGAGCGGCGGCCAGCAGACCGCCAGCCCCTCCCAGCGGCCTCCCAGGACCAATTCATCCCTGAAAAGCACGCTGCCCACCCCCCGGGAGATCTCCCAGGAGGCGGGCATACGAGGGACGTGGACTGAGACCCGCGCCCCGACGCCCGGGTTTCGGCGCCACGAACTTCGGGCTATGACCAAACTGCATGACCGACCTCGCCACCCTCGAAGCCCAGCTCAACGCGCTCATCCTCGACGGCCGGGCGCTCGAGGCCTTCGAGTTGCTGTACGCCGAGGACATCGTCATGCAAGAGAACACGGCCCCGCCGATCGTCGGCAAGGCCCACAACCGCGAACGCGAGCGCGCCTTCTTCGGATCCATTGGCCAAGTCCACGTGCAGTTGCTCGGCTCGGCGGTCAGCGACGAAGTCACCTACTCCGAGTGGATCTACGAGATCAGCTTCAAAGACGGCCGCCGGGTCTGTATGACCGAGGTCAGCGCCCGGCGCTGGCGGGGCGGCCTGGTCGTGCACGAACGGTTTTATTACAACCCGGCGGCCTGAAACGGCCACGACCCGGAGGCAATTCAGGCCCTCCGGGCCGGGAGGTCAATTCAGGCCCTCCGGGCCGGGAGGTCAATTCAGGCCCGGAGGGCCGGGAGGTCAATTCAGGCCCGGAGGGCCGGGAGGTCAACAAGCCTTCGGGTCGTGACACGAGAGGACCCCCTGGAGGGCCCGGCAGGTCAGTGTACGTCGTGGGTCGCGCGGTCCTTGCGGCGGCGCTCTTCGAGGTAGGTGTTGACCTCGCGCCAGTCGGCGCCGGCGGTGACGTCGGCGCCGGCGAGGAACTTGCGCAGGGCGACGTTGGGGTGGTCCTCGGGGAGGCTGACCAGGGCCCAGCGCAGGACATCGTCGATCGTGTCGGCCAGCTTGATGTCGAGGGCCTTGAGGACGTGCTTCGGCACATCCGCGAGGTCCTTCTCGTTGTCGCGCGGGCAGATGACGGTCTTCATCTCGCCGCGGAAGGCGGCCAGGACCTTGTCCTTGAGCCCGCCGATCGGCAGCACCTTGCCGCGAAGGTTGATCTCGCCGGTCATGGCGACATCCTTACGGACCGGGACGTGGAGCAGCGCGCTTACCAGCGAGGTGACGATCGTGACGCCCGCGCTCGGGCCGTCCTTGGGGACCGCGCCCTCCGGGAAGTGCACGTGGAAGTCGACGTGCTCGTGGAAGTCGGGCTCGAGGCCGAACGCCAGGCTGCGCGTGCGCACGTAGGTGACCGCCGCCTGGGCCGACTCCTGCATGACGTCGCCGAGCTTGCCGGTCAGCGTCACCTTGCCCTTGCCGGCCGTCAGCGAGACCTCGGCGGGCAGCAGGTCGCCGCCGTAGAACGTCACTGCGAGGCCGTTGGTCATGCCGATCTGGTCGGTCGCGTCGGCGCTGTTGTAGCGGTACTTCTGGGCGCCGAGCAGGCGCTGGACCATGCGCAGGTCGACCTTGAACGACTTCTTCTTCTTGCCGTCCTTGACGTACTCGCGGGCCAGCTTGCGGATCACCGAGGACACCGCGCGCTCGAGGCTACGCACGCCCGACTCCTTGGTGTAGTGGTGGATCAGCTCGCGCACGGCCTGGTCCGTGAACACGATCTCGGCGTGCTGCATGCCGTTGGCCTCGAGCTGCTTCGGGATCAGGTACTGGCGCGCGATCTTCTGCTTCTCTTCGTCGGTGTAACCCGACAGCTCGATGATCTCCATGCGGTCCTGCAGCGGCAGCGGGATCGAGTGCAGAGAGTTGGCCGTGCACAGGAACAGCACGTCGCTGAGGTCGTAGTCGAGGTCGAGGAAGTGGTCGACGAAGGTGTTGTTCTGCTCGGGGTCGAGGACCTCGAGCATCGCCGCCGACGGGTCGCCGCGGAAGTCCATCGAGATCTTGTCGATCTCGTCGAGCAGGAACACGGGGTTGTTGCTGGCCGCCTTGCGTAGACCCTGAATGATCTTGCCCGGCATCGCGCCGATGTATGTCCGACGATGGCCGCGGATCTCCGCCTCGTCACGCACACCGCCGAGCGACACACGCACGAACTTGCGGTTGGTCGCCCGCGCCACGCTCTTGGCCAATGACGTCTTGCCGACGCCCGGCGGGCCCACCAGGCACAGGATCGGACCCTTGAGCTTGGGCACCAGCGAACGCACCGCGAGGTACTCGATGATGCGCTCCTTGGGCTTGTCCAGGCCGTAGTGGTCGGCGTCGAGGATGGCCTCGGCCTCGGCGATGTCGAGCTTCTCGACGGTGCGCTCCTCCCACGGCAGCGCGAGCACCGTGTCGATGTAGTTGCGCACGACGGTCGCCTCGGCGCTCATCGGGCTCATCATCTTCAGCTTGCGCAGCTCCTTCTTGAGGCGGTCGCTGGCCTCGGCGCTCATCTTGCGCCGGCGCACCCGCTCCTCGAGCTCGGAGATCTCGTTCTTGAACTCGTCCTGGCTGCCGAGCTCCTTCTGGATCGCCTGCATCTGCTCGTTGAGGTAGTACTCCTTCTGGTTCTTCTCCATCTGCTTCTTGACGCGCGTACGGATCTTCTTCTCCACCTGGAGGATCTCGATCTCGTTCTGCATCAGCTCGTAGAGCTTCTCCAGGCGGGCCCGGATCGACTCGGTCTCGAGCAGCTCCTGCTTGGCGGTCAGCTTGAAGTTGACGTGCGCGGCGATCGTATCGGCCATGCGCGTCGGGCTGTCGATGCTCTGCACGCTGACCGCCAGCTCCGGGGGCACGCGCTTGTTGAGCTTGACGTAGTTCTCGAAGGTCTGCTGGACCGAACGCATCAGCGCCGCGATCTCGGGCTCGTCCTCCGCGCTGACGACCGGCGGCTCGAGCACGTCGGCCTCGACCAGAAAATACTTCTCGTGGTCGATGTAGCGGCCGATGCGAGCGCGGCTCTTGCCCTCGACCAGGACCTTCACGGTCCCGTCCGGGAGGCGAAGCAGTTGGATAATCGAGCCGATGGTGCCGAAGTTGTGGATGCCCTCGGGGCGCGGGTCGTTGACCTTCGCCTTCTTCTGCGCGCACAGGAGAATGGCGCGGTCGGTCGCCATGGCCTCTTCCAGGGCGTTGATCGACTTCTCCCGACCCACGAAAAGCGGCACGACCTCGTGCGGGAAGACGATGAGTTCACGAAGCGGAAGTAAGGGGATCTTGCGGGCCATGGCAGGGTTTGCCACGCGAACGACGCGCGACCGGGCCAAGCTAGCACCCGCAAAAAACCGGGTCAAACGCAGTGCACGTGGGCGACTCGCCGCAAGGCCACAGGCGAGCGCGACGGGCGACCATCGCCACGCGCATGCGCAGGGGCACGCGAACGATCGTCGGCAAGTCCGGTGCATCATCGAGATCGGCAGTTATCCACGCCGGGCCTTTGGGTCAGGTCAGTGCAGCCACGTCAGACGTCAGCCTAGGCGCGCGTCAGGGTGCCCGATGAACCAGCGCCACAGTCGCGCCAGCCCAATGACCACCAGCACGCCCCAGGGCAGCCCCGGAGCGCCGATCCACGCGAGTAAAAACACCAAGATCTCCGCGCGTACCGGGGTCTGTAGCCACGCGGGGAGCGCCAGCTCGAGGCGCGCCGCGAAGCCCTCGAGGCTCGGCAACTCGAAGGGCGCCGGATGTTGACCGCGCAACTCGGCACGGGCCTGCGCCAGTGACAGCAGCGCCGCCGACCCGCCGAGCAGCAAGAGCACGAGATCGGCGACCCCCGTGCGCACCGGCGAGGCGACCAGGCCATAGGTCAGCGCGGCCGCCAGCGAGGCGTGACCGAACGGCCGGATCGCCGGCGCCAGCCAGCCAGCGGCCGAGGCGGTCCCCGGCCGCAGCAAGGCCCGAAGCTCCGGCAGCAACGCGGCCAACTGGACCGCGACCAGCAGCAAGCCCGCCGCCACCACCAGCCCGAGCCGCGAATCCAGCAACGCCGGGATGCCCGCGACAGCCGCCAGCAGCAAGGCCACCAGCTCGACCCGCGCGATCGGCCGGCCCCGGGCGCACAGCCAGCGCAGCACCGGCAGCTCGAGCCAGCCGCGCCACGGCGAGCCGGCCGCCGCGGACATCGTCGCGCCGAAGCGCGGCTCGGCCGCGACCGCTCGCACGATCAACGCCTCGACCTGCGACCGATCTTCAGGGTCGACGAGGCGCGCGAGCTCGGCGGGCAGCGGCGCCGCCGGCGATGCCAGCGCCTCACCGACCGGCAGCACCGCCGGCAGCCGCCCGAGCCGCGCGCTCCACCACCCGACCGGCCGCCCGCGCGCGTCGAACAGACTCCCCTCCCCGGCCGCGTGTACCAGCCGCGTGAGCGCGGCCGGCTCGATCGCCGCGCTCTCCAGCAGCACCAGCGCCGCCGCATCGACGCGATCTCCGGCCGACGCGAGGGTCGCCCCCGGCGGGTGCGTACGGACCCCGGCGGCGACGAAGACGGTCGCAAAGCCCGCCGCCCGGGCGGCGTCGGCGAGCCGCAGCGCCGACGCAACGCCGAGCACCGGCTGACCGGGGTCGACCCGCGCCTCGGCGTCGGGCAGCAAGACCAGCGCCGGCCCGCTCACGCCGCTCCTGTACTTCGCGACAGGTCCCGGAGAGCATGTCGGATCGGACAGATCGAGATCCGGACCCGACGGGATGGGATCGGCCCGCGCACGCTCAGATCTCCGGGCCCATCATCATCGCCGCGAGATCTTCGCGGCGAAGTCCTGCCAGCGAGGCGCGCTGGTGATGCGCAGCGCTTTGGTCCTGATGTCCGGGAGCGCCAGCCGGCTGGTTCCCGGCGGCGACGGCGAGCACGCGCATGCCCGCCGCGATGCCCGCCGCGATGCCCGCCTCGCTGTCCTCGACCACCAGGCAGCTCGCCGGCGCCACGCCCAGCAGCGCGGCGGCCTTCAGGAACCCGTCGGGGCTGGGTTTCCCGCGCGGCACGTCCTCCGCGCACACGCTCGCCGCCAGTTGCTCGGGGCCCACGCCGAGGGCCCGCAGCGCCTGGCCGAGCTCGAGGCGCGCCGAGCCGGTGACGATCGCCGTCGGGATCGCGGCCTCCCGCGCCAGCGCCAGCAGCTCGCGCGCGCCGGGCAGGACCGACAGCTCGAGCCCCTCGCCGAACAAGAGATCCTTGGCGGCGACGGTCCCGGCGATCACGGCGGCGAGGTCGAGCCCGAGGCGCGCGGCGAGGTCGAGCTCGCGGAAGATCTCACGCCAGCCGTGGCCGATGACGTAGAGCCCCTCGGCCTGCGTGAGCACCACCCCGCGGTCCGCACACAGCCGCCTGAGCCCGGCGACGTGCACCATCTCGCTGTCGACCAGGGTGCCATCGAGATCGAGGAGCAGCGCGCGCGGCAGGCTGGACATGGCGCGCACACTAACCGAGGTTGCCGGTCCGGCGCGAATCTCCGGCAGCCCGCGCGCCGCCCCCACAGCCACCGCGCCGCGCCTTGAGTCCGCCGCGTCCGTCGATCGATCGCCGCGGACGACTCGCGCGGTCCTGTTAGACTGCCGGCCCGCCGATGCCCGTGCCCTCCTCCCCTGGCGACGACCGCTGCCTCGCGGGCCTGTGCGCCGCGCTCGAGGCCTCGCGCAGCGAGCCGCCCGAGCGGGTGCTCGCCGGCTTCGCGGACGCGATGCTGGCCGAGCTCGCCGCCTGCCTCCACCTGCGCGACGAGCTCGCCAGCGTGCGCGCCCTGACCCGCGATCGACGGGCCGCGATCGCCGGCGAGCTGCGGCTCCCCGGCGCGTGGCGAACCGCCCTCGCCGAGGGTCGTTCGGTCCGCGGCACCGCGGCCGAACTCGGTCCCAATGAGCGCGCGCTGCTCCGCCTCGCGCCGACCACCGACCTGCTGCTCGCCCCGGTCCCGTCCACCGAGGGCCCGCCCGCCGCGGCGCTGCTGCTCGCCTCGAACCTGGCCCATGGGACATGGTCTACGGGACAGGAGCAGGCGTTACGCGGGCTCGCCGGGGGAATGGCCGGATGGTTCGCCGCGCGCAGCTTCCGGCAGATCCTCGATCACCTGCCGCAGCGGGTCTGCTGGAAGGACGCCGACCTGCGCTACCGCGGGGCCAACCGCGCCTTCACGCGCAGCGCCGGCCTCGAGGTCCCAGACCTGCTCGGCCGCGCCGACGCCGAGCTCGCGCTGCGCATGGAGTCCGGTGCCTCAGCCGAGTCGACCGATCACGCAGCAGCCGCGCAGCGACGCGAACAGCAGGCCCTGACGACCGCCCAGAGCCGCCACCTCGAGGTCACGCGCTTGTCTGCGGGCCGCGAGCAGTGGTTCGAGGTCAGCCGGATCCCGCTCGCGGACCGTGGCTTGCTAGTCGTCCGCGATGAGGTCAGCGCCCGGGTCGGGCTCACCGCGCAGCTCCACGCCGCCCGCCGCCTCGCCGAGCTCGGCCGGCTCGCGACCGGCGTCGGCGACGAACTCGCGCCGATCACCGCGGAGATCACCGCGGCTGTCAACGCCGCCCGCAGCGACCCCGCCGCGCTCGCGCGGATCGAGCCCCAGACGCGCGCGCTCGAGGACCTCGCGCGTCAGCTCGCAGCGTTCGCGCGCCGCCAGATCCACGAGCCCATCGACCTCGTGCCTGGCCTGCTCCTCACGCGCATGGAGCCGACCCTCGCGCGTCTGCTCGGCCCGCCGATCCTGCTCCACCTCGCGCCCCCGGCCCTGCGCTGCGCCGTGCGGGTCGACCCGCGACTGTTCGAGCTGCTGCTGGTCTCGCTGGCCCTGCACACCCGCGGGTGCCTCGGCGGTCGCGGCCGCGTCGGCCTCGAGGTCGCGCCCGAGACCCTCGACCTCGCGCACGCCGAGGGCCTCGCGCTGCCGGCCGGCGAGTATGTACGCCTGCGCCTGCAGGCCGAGGTCGGGGCCGACGCGCGGCCGATCGATCCGGGTCCCACGCTGCGCTTCGCGCTCGCGCGATCGATCGCCGCGCAGGCCGGCGGCGGCGTGCAACAACGGATCGTCGCCGGCCAACTGCGCCTCGATCTGCGGCTGCCGCGGGTGTTTAGCGTCCCGCGGACACCCGAGCCGACGCCGGTCGTCGACCTCCGCGGCGCCGAGCCGATCCTCCTGGTCGAGGACGACCCGATCCTCGCGCAGACCCTGACGGCCGTGCTGCGCCACCTCGGCTACGACGTCCGCGCGACCGAGGATCTCCCCGCCGCGATCGACCTGCTCCGAAGTACATGTCCCCCCGGACAGGTCCCGACGCGCCGGATCTCGCTCGCGCTGCTGCCCTGCGGGCTGCCGGCCGCGGGCGACGCGTTGCGACGGCTCCGCGAAGTTGCGCCCGACCTGCGCGTGTTATGGCTGGCGAGCCACGGCGCCGCTGCCTCCGCGCTCGACCCGCTGCTCGTCCCCTGCACCTTCGAGGCGCTGGCGCTGCGCGTACGCCAGGCCCTCGAGGCCCGCATCACCTGAGCCGAACACGTGGCATGGCAGCCGTCGGCGCCCAAACGCGGCGATCCCTCCGCGCGCACCCGCGCCAGGGCGCCCGGCTGCCGTCCGTGCAGCCCGGTGGAGCCCGCAGAGCCAGCTCCGACCCGTTCGGCCAGTGCCTGGGGCTGCCCGGCCACATGGGGTCCTTAGTTTGCTCTGGACGGCACAGGCGTTCCTGGGCAACCTCTGTTGCCGTGACGACACGAGCACCGCGGGTCCTGGTGGTTGAAGACGACGGCGCGACCGCCCGCGTGGTCAAGGGCGCGCTGACCGAGGCCGGCTTCACCGTCGAGACCCTGGACAAGGGCTTCCTGCTGGTCGCGGTGGTGCTCCGATTCCAGCCGGACCTGCTGCTGCTGGACATCAACCTGCCGGACATGCGCGGTGACACGGCGATGAAGATGGTGCGTCGCGCCGCCAACGTAGGGGACGTGCGTCCGCTGCCCGTCGTGATCCTCAGCGGCCTTCCGATCGAGCAGTTGATGGAGATCCAGGGCCACCTGGGCGCCGTCGGATGCATCCAGAAGCCCGCGAGCCTCGACACCATCGTCGACCGCGTGTGCCAGATCCTGTCCGTGCAGCGCAAGGACAAGCCCGCTTCCTGAGAGGCCCGGACCCGGACGCCGACACGGGCCTCCTCATCCAGGGGCTCATGCCCCCAAGGTCAGGACGCGACCGGCGTCGGGGCCGGCTTGTAACGTGTGGAGCAACCACCGGTGCGGCAGCAGGTGCTGCAGCCACGGCGGCAATTCGGGGCCAGGTCGCATCACTGTCATCACTGTCATCACTGTCATCACTGTCATCACGGCACCGGCGTGGTCGCGCCCGCCAGCGGTGTGGTCTCCGGGACCTCGATGTTGAGGCCGACGACCTGGGACAGCAGGTGTTCACCGCTCTTGCCCTTGAGGTTGACGCGCTGCGACAGCCCCCACTGCACGTCATCACCGAGCAGGCCCCTGACCTCGGCCGAGACCAGCAGCGGCACCCCGAGCTCCTTGGTGGCCGTCTCGATGCGGCTGGCGATGTTCACCACGTCGCCGATCGCCGTGAAGTGCATCTTCTGCGGGTGGCCCATCTCGCCGACGATCACGGAGCCCACATGCACGCCGATGCCGATACGAAACTCGGTGTCGAACTGCTTGCTGATGTAGACGTTGAGCTCGCGCAGGCTGTCGAGCATGCCGAGGCCCGCGGCCACGGCGTCGCGGCAGGCCTCGGCCGCGGTGGCGCGCTCGAGGCCGAAGATCGCCATGATGCCGTCGCCCATGTACTTGTCGATGTAACCGCCGTGGCGGATCACCGGCTCGCCCACCTTGCGAAAGTAGCGCCCGAGGATGTGGATCACGTCGTACGGCAGGTGGCTCTCGGCGAAGGGCGTGAAGTTGCGGATGTCACTGAAGAGGATCGCCAGGTGACGGTCCTTGCCGGTCGTCTGCGGCGTGCCATCCTGGGCGATCTGCAGGTCCTCCTCGTCGATGACGAGGCGACGCAGCTTGACCGGGCCCGTGATCGTCGTCTGGCAGGCCAGGCGGATGTTGTCGTCGAAGCCCTTGGCGCGGGCCAGGCGGGCCTCGACGGCGTTGCGCGGATCGAGGTTCTCCAGGTGCTCGAGGATCATCACGCGGCAGGTCGAGCACCGGCCGTTACCGCCGCACGCCGACGCGTGGGGGATGCCGGCCTCCCGGGCGATCTCGAGCAGCGTGAGGTCGAGGTCCTCGACCTCGACGGTCTTCTCGCGGTCAAACTCCACGGTCGGCATGGCGAGGCCAGGGTACACCAACGCCGACGCCAGCCATGAAAAAGGCCCGGCGGGATGCGCCGGGCCCTCGTTCATCGAGAGTTCACGCGCGCACGCGCGCGGCTCACGGCACCGGCTCGAACTTGCTGACGAGCAGGGCGCGGTGATTCTTGAGGCTGCCGCAGTCGCTCAGCTCCTTGGCCTTCGGCCACTTGCACTGCGGGTACTTGCCCTCGGCCTTCCAGCCCTGCTGACGGATGTCGTCGAGGCAGTAGGCGCCGTTGGGGTTCCACTCGGCCTCGACGGGCCAGTCGGTCTCGGGCGCCTCGATCTGCGGGGAGAGGCCGTCGTAGATGTCGATCGGCGTGCCGGGAACAGTCCACGCCTCGCCGGTGCCACAGTAGTCGGCGCGGGCCATGCGGGTGCAGGCCTGGTGATGGTCCTCGAGCGAGACGTCGTAGCAGAACTTCTTGGTCTTCTTCTTACCGACCTTGTACTCGAAGCACTCCTGCGAGGTGGCCCACGGACGGTAGCCCCACTCGACGCAGTGGGCCAGCACGCCGGTGGTACACGCGAAGGTCACCACGTCCTTGTCGTCGATGCGCTTGCCGGTGGTCTCGTCCCAGTAGTTGCTGATCGGGATCGCCGGCACGCCGTCCTCACACAGCGGCTCCCACACGTTGCTGCCCTTGAGGCTGATGGACAGGTCGTAGTAGTAGATGTCGTCGTAGACCGGGCTGGTGTAGATGTCGTCGGCGCGGATGATGAAGTCGGCGGTGCTGGCGTTGCCCTGCTCGTCCGTCACGTCGGCCTGGATCTCGATCTCCATGCCGATCAGGGCCTCACCGCTGTGACGCTGCCACTTGCCCTTGACCTTGCGCTTGACGACGATCGCCGAGCCCTCGAGCTCGCTGGTGTTCCACTTCAGGCCGTTCCACTTGATGCCGTTCCACTTGAGCCCGTTCCACTTCAGCCCGTTCCACTTCAATCCGTTCCACTTGAGCCCGTTCCACTTCAGCCCGTTCCACTTCAGCGTGTTCCACTTCAGCCCGTTCCACTTCAACGCGTTGGTCTGTTGGCCGCGGATCTCCGTGATCTCGTCGACGAGGTCACCGTCGACCCCCGAATAACAAGCGGCGGACAGAGACAGGACAACCACCGGTACGACGAGCTTGAAGTCCCACATACACGAACCCTCCAGGAACCTCGCGACCTTACCAGAGCTTCCAGAATGGGCACAGCAGCCGGAAAAGATCTGTGACACGATGTCCGACATGTCCCGTCCCGACGCCCGTCGGCGCTGCGCCTACATGGCCTCCTCAGCCCGTCTAGGGCACCGAGACGCACACACGCACACCGGGCTTCACGACCCTCAAGTTGGGGTCGATCGGGGCGCGGTTGATCACGCTGCAGCTCGTGACATTAAAGGCATAACCGCCGCCGCGGACAATCTTGCCCTGGCTGTCATCGATGCTCGACACCCACTCGTTCACGCCGCCGGCCAGGTCATGCACGCCAAACGGGCTCTGCGACGCCGGATACGTGCCTCCAGGGCTCGGCGCCAGCACCACACCGGCCTGCTGCCCGCCGAAGTTGGCCTCGCCGATCGCCAGACTGTCGCCATGCGGATAGGTGCGGTCATCTGCCCCCCGCGCGGCCCTCTCCCATTCACGCTCGCTACAGAAGCGGGCGCCCGGAAGTTTGCCGCTGTGGTCCAGCCAACCCACATAGGCCTCGGCGTCGGCCCAGCTCAGCCCCGCGACCGGGAGCTGCGTCCAGTCGACCAGGCCCTCGCGCGGGAGGCGGACCTTGTCGCCGCGCGACACCACCTGCCGCTCCTCGTCGAGTTGCAGCTCGAACTCCCAGGTGCTGTTGGGCCGCTGCGAGAGGCCGAGGCCGGTGGTCCAGTGGGCGACCTCCGCCGGCCCGAGGCGAGCGGCGCGGGCCTCCGGGGTCAGCGCCTCGAGGAACTCGAGGTACTCGGCGTTCGTCGTCTCGAGGCGGGCGATCAGGAACGCGTCGGACTGCATCACGCGCATCGGCTCCGCCGTGAGGAACGCGCGCAGCGCCGCCGCGTCACCGCTTCCGTAGAGGAAGCGCCCGGGCGGCACGTACACGAAGCCGGCGGGGATGGTGTCCTCGCGTGGCATCGGCACCGTCACGTCGAGTCGCTCGTCGCGCGCGACGCTCAGCGGGTAGTACACGGTCTCGTACCCCGGCTGTTGTAAGATCAACCGATACGAGCCCGGCGCCAGCGACACCGCGGTCGGTTGGCCGGTCACCACGTTGCGCTCGAGCGTCGGGACGCGGCGACCCTTCGGACCGGCGACGTAGCGTTCGACCGTGACGACCGCGCCCGGGGGATCGCTGGCCACGCGCAGCTCGGCCGGCGCGTTCCAGCGGGCCCAGCGCTCCCCGCTGGCGTCGTACAGTTGAAGCCGCGCGAGCAGCTCGGCCAGTCGCCCCGGTTCACGCAGCTCCTCGATCACCAGGCTCCGGCGATACAGCACGTCGGCGAGGCGGGCCCGGACGTCGTCGCGCGACGAGTCGCGCACCAGCGCGGTCTCCAGCTCCTGTGCGGCGCTGCCGAGCGTCGCGTCGAGGCGCTCGAGGTCGCCGCGGTACTGCTCCCACAGGGCCTCGGCGGCGGAGGTGTTGGCGCTGGCGAACAGCTCCAGCGCCTGCGCGTGGGCGCCGTCCGACGAGCGCCGCAGTTGCTCCGCGTCCGCGAGCCCGATCGCGGCCGCGGCGTGGTGGGCGTCGATCGTGCGGCCGAGGTCGAGCTGTCCCTTGAACCAGATCCCGCCGTAGGTCAGCAACGCGATCGCCGGCAGCAGCACGATCGCCGCCCGGCGCAACCGACGGCCGCGGGCCATCCCGGCCCAACTGGCGTCGAGGAACTCCCGCTCGTGCGGGCGCAACGTCTCGGGCTCGAGCAGCGCCGTCTCCTTGAGCTGCACGGTCGTCCACAGGCCGTCGCGGCTGCGGCCGAGGCGGTCCCAGTCGGTGACCGCGAGCTCGAGGCGGTGGCGCACCGCCCGGCTCTCGCGCTCCTCGTCGAGCCAGCCGCGCAGCGTGCTCCAGCCGGCCAGCAACGCCTCGTGGGCGATCTCGAAGACCACCCGCTCGCCGACCTCGCGGGCGACCACCAGGCGCGCGTTGACGAGGGCGCCGAGCGCCGCCTTCGCGGGCGGCTCGCCTGCGGTCAGCTCGTCCTCCGTGAGGCTCGCGCGCGTGTCCTCGAGGGTCACGAGGCGCATCAGCACGCGGCGACCCGCGCGGCGTTGAGCCGGCAGCAGTTGGGCCAGCGTGCCGTCGGCGTGGCGAGCGAGCGCCCCGGTGACGCCGCCGATCTTGGTGAGGTCGGCCGCGGTGATCAGCGCCGAGGCCTTGTCGCGGATCTCCCACAGCTCGGCCAACGCGAACTGCAGCAGCGGCAGGCTGCCGCGCGAGCCGGCCTTGACGAGGTCGTCGACCAACGCCTCGCTCTCGAAGCTGACCGCCTTGGTGGTCACGGGCCCGACGATCGCCTCGCGCGCGCCCTCCGGCGACAGCGGGCGCAGCAAGTAGATCGCGCGGCCGATCTCGTCGCCCAGCGCCGGGATCGTCGCTACCCGGGTCAGGAAGTCGCCGCGCACCGTGGTGATCAGGCGCAGGCCCGGGATGCCGGAGGCCAGGCGCGCCAGCACCGTGCCGACCATGCTCACCTGGTTGGGTTCTCCGAGGGTCACCAGCTCCTCGAGCTGGTCAATGAACAGCAGGCGCCCGCGCACGTCCCCGAGCTGCTTGCGCAGCGCCCGGATCAGCGCCTCTGGCTCGCCGGCGATCAGCGCACTGACTGTCTCTTCGGTCATGTCGAAGAGGCCAGCCAGGGTGGCGACCAGCGTCTGCAGCGGATACCGGCCGGGCGTCATCACGGCGCTGGCCCACGAGCGGCCCGGCTCGAGCCCGCCCTCTTCCACCAAGGGCAACACACCGGCGCGGCACAGCGAGGACTTGCCCGAGCCCGAGTCGCCGGCGACCACGACCAGCGCCTCGCCGCGCAGGCGCTCGACGACCGCCCGGATCTCCGAGCTACGGCCGAAGAACAGCGCCCGGTGCTGGGCCTCGAAGGCCTGTAGACCGCGGTACGGGTTGCCCTCCGGCACCGCCAACTCGCGGCCCATCGGCGTCAACTGTTCCAGCGCGCTGCGCAGGTCGTCGGCCGAGGTGAAGCGGGCGAAGGGGTCGCGCCGCAGGCAGCGATCGATGATCGCCGCCAGCCGCGGGTCGACCCGCGGCGCCCGCTCAAGCAGCGGCCGCGGCTCCTGCTCTTGCACCCGCGTGGCCAGCTCGACCGGCGACGTCGCCTCGGTCGGCGGACGCCCCGCGCAGAGGATGTAGAGCAGCACCCCGAGCGCGTACACGTCGGAGCAGCGCGAGGCCGCCTCGGCCCGCCACAGCTCGGGCGCCATGTAGTGCGGCGTACCGAGCAGCGTACCGGCCTGGGTCAGCGACGAGCGCCGCATCCACGCGCCCAAGCCCTCGGACTGGACCGCGGCGGAGCTGACCGCCCCCGCGGAACTGGCCGCCCCCACGGCGCTGGCCGCCGCGGCGGCCTCGAGCACCGCGGAGACCTTGACCGTCTCGGCCATGCGGTTGACGCGACCCTGGCGGCCGGAGCGGCCCTCGGAGAGGTGGCGCTCGACCGCCGAGACCGCGGCGCGCTTTGAGGCGTCGACGTCGTGCTCGACCGGCTCGGAGATCAGCTCGGGCCCTGACTCGTCGAGCAGCTTGGCGAGGCTGAAGTCGAGGAGCTTGATCTCGCCGTCCTCGCTGAGCACCGCGTTGGCGAGCTTGATGTCGCGGTGCAGCACGCCCATGCGGTGCGCCGTCGCCAGCCCGCGCGCGAGCCCGATGCCGAGCTCCAGCACCTTGCGCCACGGCAGCGGCACCGTCAGGTCGGACAGGCTCTTGCCGCGGATGTACTCGGTGATCAAAAACGGGTGGCCCTCGAGCTCACCGACGCGATAGATGACCATCACGTTCGGGTGCTGGATGCGGGCCACCGCGCGGGCCTCGACCAGGAAGCGCTCGCGGTCCTCGGCGTCCGGGGCGATGTTGCCGATGAACTTGACCGCCACCGGTCGGTCGAGCACATCGTCGTGCGCGAGGTAGACGCTGCCCATACTGCCGCGTCCGAGCAGACGGATCAGGCGGTACTCGTCGAAGCTCTGCGGCGGGACCCAGTCCCCGGGCTCGCCGCCCTCGCTGCCGGAGATCGAGCTGCGCCCGAGCTCACGCCGGCCCGGGGCGCCACGCGCCACGCCGCCGCCGGTCCCGACGCCCGCGTGCGCCTTGGAGTTGCTGCGATTCGTAATGCCAGCGCTCGGCGCCGCCGGATGACGGACCGAGGAGTCGCGGTTCACGGCTGTCTCCGGTGGATACGCATCAGAGCCCAACCCAGCATCACCCGCTCCCCACAGAAGCGCAACCGCCGACAACCTCCGATTGCGAAGTTCCTCGCTGGCTCCGGAGTCGCCGGCCTTGGCGTCGCTGGGTCCGGAGCCGTTGCCGGAGTTGCCGTTATTGCCGTTATTGCCGTTATTGCCGTTCATGACCTCCACGCCGTGGATCGGTACGCAGCCCAGGAAGGGCGCGCACCTACACCGCGGTCACCTCGCCCATGGGTTGTTGCATGGGTCGTTGCTCGCGGGTACACCCGTCACTTCTTCGGTTCCTTGTTGGCGGCGGCGGGCGTCGCCGCCGGGGGGTCGGGCACACTGAGGTCGAGGTTTTGTAGCTGGTCCTCCAGCTCGATCTTCTTCTCCAGGCGCTTGCTCTGCAGCTCGACCAGCGTGCGCCCGATCTTGTCGCCGTCGCGCGTGAACTCCTCCAGGCGCTTGCTCAGGCGGCTGCGCAGGTCATTGGCCCGCGGGTCCTTCTTGATGGCCTCGAGGTTTTGCCGGGTCTCGTCGGCGCGCTGGTCGAGCTCGATGCGCTGGAGCTCGAGCCCCGCGAGCTCGGTGTCGATGCGCCCGATCTCATTACGCAGCGCGATGAGCGGCGTGATCTTGGCGCGGGTCGCAGCGTCGAGGTTCGTCAGCCGCAGCACCAGGTCGAAGAGCATCGGCACCCGGCTGTCCCAGATCGTCAGCGTCGTGCGCGAGGGGGTCTGCTCGACCACCTCGACGCTGCCGCCGGTCTGGTTCGGCGGCGCCTTGACCGGGATCAGGTACGCGTCCGGCAGCTCCTCCGCCCCGTCGATCTTACTCTTGAGCGCGTAGCTGCCGCCCTGCTTGTTCTGGCGGACCAGCACGGTGAAGCCGGTCCCGCTCGGCGGGCCCTTGATCGTCCACTGGGTCGTCATGCGCTGGAAGTTCTCGACCTCGATCGTGCCGCGCACAATGCGGACGATGTGCATGTCCTCGCCGCTGTATTGATTCGTCGAGGTGACCAGGACCCCCGGCTCGACGGCGAAGGGGATCGTCGTGCTGGTGCCGGTGCCGACCGCCTCCGAGATGCCCTCGCCGACGAAGCTCCCTCCGGTATAGATGCTGATCGGGCCCGGCTCGAGCACGAAGGGCGTGTTGTTCTTGAAGCGGATCACGCGGTACGGGTTTTGCTCGTAGCCCGTGCCCGCGCCGCCCGGCTTGAACAAAAACGTCTGCTCGGCATCGACGTCCTGGTTGATGATCGCCACCATCGTCGAGCTGCCGTCCGGCACCGTCACCCGGTTGCCGAGGTCGAAGCGCGTCAGACCGCTGACCTCCTTCGCCCGCGCGTTCGCCAGCGTGCTGCGACGCAGGGACTCGTAGTCGACCGCCGGCGGCGGCGGCGGAGCAGACGGGCCCGAGCTCGCACCGTAACTCCCGCCAGCCCTCTCTGCGTACGCCGCCCCGGGCGCGCCTCCGTAGCCGTCGGCCTTGCCCGCGATCCGCTTCGGCGACGGCGGCTTGCGGGCGCTCGCGGGCCCCCGCGTCTCGCGTTGGTTCTTCGCCTTCTCGTACTCGGCGGGCGAGTCAACCGCCTCCTTGGACATATCGTCGTAGTCGGCGGGCGCCGCCGCCGACTCCGGGGTCGGGGCCGCGGAGCCCATCGGCGCCGCATCCGGGCAGCCGTCCTCGTCGCCGATCCCGTTGTAGGTCTCCGGCATGTCGGGGCACCTGTCGCTCGCGTCGCCGATGCCGTCGCCGTCGCGGTCGGAGCCCGCGGGTCCGTAGCTGGTCTCGCCCATCGCCACCGTCGCGCGCTTGTACGTGCCGCTGCCGCTGAGGTCGCTGCGCTCGATGATCCTCGGCGTGTGCAGGTCGTAGCGGAACGCGATCGGTGCGCCCGAGGTCAGGCTCATCGTCACGTTGGTCCAGTCCTCGCCGCTGGTGTTGTCGACCACCGCCCAGCCCTGCAGCAGCGCCTTGCCCTCGCCCTTCTCCGGCAGCACCACGCGGTAGGTCGGCTTCCACATCGGCGCCTCGACCACGTAGCTGACCGAGAGGTCGTGCTTGCTCGCGCCGGCCAGGCGGATGTCGACCGCGACCTGCTGGAACATCCCCTCGCCGGCGGTGGCGTCGAGGCTGCGATGGAATTGCAGCGCGAGGTCGCCGTCCTTGAAGGTGATCGTCTTGACCTTCGACAGGCGGACCACGTGCATGCGCTTGCCGTCGAGCACGGTCACGCGAAAGTCCTTCGAGCCGGCCACCGGCGGCATCACGCGCTCGCTGTGCGGCGGCGGTGAGGCGTCGGGCTCGTCGACGATCGGCTCGATCATCACGATGCGCCCGCGGATCTTGCCCTGCGTGGTGCCCAGCACCACCTCGTTGCCGCGCAGCGCGTCGAGGATCTGGTCGAGCGAACCTTGCCCCGGAGACAGCGTCGCCAGCGCCGCGCTCGCCCACACCTGCGGGTCGAGCGGCATCGACACCGACACCGCTTGACCCTTGCCTCGATCGACCACCGTCAGGCTCTTGAGCAGGTCGTTGATCTGATCCTTGCGGACCTTGATCGTCAGGACCTCGCCGTCGACCGCGCCGCTGCGCTCGAAGTAGCCGACGCCGTTGCGGTACAGCACCACCCGGTCGAGTCCGAGGGTGCTGTCCGTGGTCGAGTAGGGGTCGCGGCCGTGGGCACAGGCGGCGACGAAGAGGGAGGCGACGTGGAGCAGGTGGCGTGAGCGCAAGGCAAGATCTCCTACCGGCGCCGACTGTACCCCGGCGCCGCGTCGCAAGATCGCCGCCCCGGCCGGTACGATCCGCCGCGAAGCGAACCCAACTGCGCGCTCGTGGGCCTGCGCGCACGGCCACGGCTCCGCGCGGCATCGCGCAAATCCCGCAGGAACAGTGACTGGAGCCATACTCGACCATACGCCTCGCTAGACGCGCTCGCTCGCGTTTGCCAATGTAGCCGGCGATGGTCCCCACCCGTCGCGCGCTCTACCCGGAGATCGAGCCGTTTCACACCGGCACGCTGCAGGTCTCGAGCCTCCATTGCATCTACTACGAGGAGTCGGGCAACCCCGAGGGCAAGCCGGTCGTGTTCCTGCACGGCGGCCCCGGCGGCGGCACCGACCCGAAGCAGCGCCGCTTCTTCGACCCCGACGCCTATCGCATCGTGCTCTTCGATCAACGCGGCTGCGGCAAGAGCACCCCGCACGCCGAGCTCCGCGAGAACACCACCTGGGACCTCGTCGCCGACATCGAGAAGCTGCGCGCTCACCTCGGCATCGAGCGCTGGCAGGTGTTCGGCGGCTCGTGGGGCAGCACGCTCGCGCTCGCCTACGCGCAGACCCACACGAAGCGGGTCAGCGAGCTCGTGCTGCGTGGGATCTTCCTGCTGCGCCGCAGCGAGCTGCTGTGGTTCTACCAGGAAGGCGCGAGCGCGGTGTTCCCCGACGCGTGGGAGCACTTCCTCGCGCCGATCCCCGCGGCTGAGCGCGGCGACCTGATGCGGGCCTATTACCGTCGGCTCACCGGCGACGACGAGGCCGTGCGCCGCGAGGCCGCCCGCGCGTGGAGCGTGTGGGAGGCGAGCACCAGCTTCCTGATCCAGCGCCCCGACTTTATGGCCCACGCCGCCGCCGACGACTTCTCCCTCGCGTTCGCCCGCATCGAGGCCCACTACTTCGTGCACCGCGGCTTCCTCGAGCGCGAGCAACAGTTGCTCGAGAACGTCGGCCGCCTGCGCCAGATCCCCAGCATCATCGTCCAGGGCCGCTACGACGTCGTGTGTCCGATGCACAGCGCGTGGCAGTTGCACCGCGCGTGGCCCGAGGCCGAGATGTTCGTGGTCCCCGACGCCGGCCACTCCGCCTTCGAGCCCGGCATCCTCGAGGCCCTGGTCGACGCCACCGACCGCTTCAGCGTCCGCCGCGACTGACCGCTCCCGACCGCCCCCCAGCTTCGACCATGGCCGACCGATCCGAATCCGTTCCTGCGCGCGACGAGCCCCTCGACGGGCTGTATCCGCCGATCGAGCCCTATCACCTCGGTCGCCTCGCAGTCGACGCGCGCCACGACCTCTACTTCGAGCAGTCCGGCAACCCCAGCGGCAAGCCGGTCGTGTTCCTGCACGGTGGACCGGGCGGCGGCACCGACCCCAAGCACCGCCGCTTCTTCGACCCCGACCACTACCGCATCATCCTGTTCGACCAGCGCGGCTGCGGCCAGAGCGAGCCCTTCGCCGCGCTCGATGACAACACCACCTGGCACCTCGTCGACGACATCGAGGCGCTGCGCGTGCACCTCGGCATCGAGACCTGGCAGGTGTTCGGCGGCTCGTGGGGCAGCACCCTCGCGGTCGCCTACGCCGAGGCCTATCCGGAGCGGGTCACCGAGCTCGTGCTCCGCGGCATCTTCATGTTCACCGCGCGCGAGGCCGACTGGTTCTACGGCCGCGGCACTCGCATGCTGTTCCCCGACGCGTGGGAGGCCTTCGTCTCGATCATCCCCGAGGCCGAGCGTGGTGATCTGGTCAACGCCTACTACGCGCGTCTGACCGGCGACGACGACGCCCAGCGGGCCGAGGCTGCGCGCGCGTGGAGCCTGTGGGAGAGCCGCGTCGCCACCCTGATCGCCGACGACTCGACCCTCGCGCACTGCGAGGACCCCGGCTTCACCCTCGCCTTCGCCCGCATCGAGTGCCACTACTTCGTGCACGGCGGATTCTTGGCCCACGAGCAGCAGCTCCTCGAAGACACCCCGAAGATCTCGCACATCCCGACCACGATCGTGCACGGCCGCTACGATGTCATCTGCCCGCTGGAGAACGCCTGGCGCCTGCACAAATGCCTGCCGCGCTCCGAGCTGGTGATCGTCGAAGACAGCGGTCACTCCGCGTTCGAGCCGGGCATCGCCGCCGCCCTGCGCGACGCCACCGACCGCCACCGCTGAGCGCCCGACCACGGACAAGCCGCGCACGCACTCACATCAGCGTCTCATCGCCGGCCGCGGCCCTCGCCGCCCAGTCCATGCGGTCGACGCCCCAGTACAGCAAGGGTTCGCGCGCGGGCCCATGCACGACGAAGCTCGGCACGCCGAACACCCCGGCGGACTCCGCCGCGGTGGTCGCGGCGAACAGCGCCGACTTGCCCTCGCCCGCCGCGGCGACCAGCTCGGCGCCGCGAAAGCCCATCTCATCCGCGAGCCTCGCCAGCACCACCGGATCGCCGATGTCACGATCCTCCGCCCACAGCGCGCGGGCGATGCGGACGATCAGCGCGCGACCGTCGAGTGACTCCGTCAAGCGCGCCTGCATCGTCATGCGCAGCGCCAGCACCGTGCTGACCGGGAAGCGCGTCGGCCACGTGAAGCTCAACCCCGCCCGCGCCGCCTGGCGTGCCAGGTCCCGCATCGTGTGGCGCCGCTTCTCCGGGCTCTGCGTGAACAGCGGGACGTCCGGCGTGCCGACGCTGCGAAACAACCCGCCCAGCAGCAGCGGCCGCCAGGTCGCCGCCGCCCCGAACACCGCCTCCGCCTGCGCGAGCGCCAGGTAGGCGAAGGGACTCGAGTAATCGAAGTAAAAGTCGACCGGCGCCAGCGCGTCGCTCACCGGACACGGCGAGGCCACGGCGCCCCCGAGCGCCGCCTCGACCATGTCGAGTCGGTCGTTCCCCCAGAACATCTCCTCGTCGACGAAGCACACCGGCACGCCGAAGATCCCGCGCGCGACGGCCTCGTCGGTGCGCTGGCGCAGCTCGTCCTTGATCTCGCTGCTCGCCGCCCTCCCCCGGACCGCGGCGACGTCGAGCCCGGCCTCGCCGAGGATCGCATCGATCACCGAACCGTCGCCGATGTCACGCCCCTCGGCCCAGTACGCGCGATAGAAGCGGTGCGCCAACTGCATGTACGGCGCGCCCACGGCGAGCAGGCAGCGCAGCGCCTCGACCGTGCGCAGCGGGTGGCCCGACGGCATCTTCAGCGGCACGCCGGCCTGTTGCGCCTGCCGCCGCATGTCGTTCATGTTGTGCAGCGCCTTGACCGGAGTGAGCGTCGCCGACAGGTTCTGCGGGGTCCCACGGGCCTTGAACACCCCCCCGAGCAGCATCGGCCGCGGGTCGAGCTCGGCCCCCGCGCGCTCCGCCAGCGCCTCGATCAGCGTCGACGCGACGTACGCGTAGGGGCACGAGAAATCGAACCAGAACTCGAGACGCTTCATCATCACTCCCCCGCCAACCACTGCGCGGCCTGCTTCGCGTAGTACGTCAGGATCAGGTCGGCGCCGGCGCGGCGGATGCCGAGCAGGCTCTCGAGCGCCGCCTGCTTCTCGTCGAGCCAGCCGCGTTCGCTCGCCGCCTTGAGCATCGCGTACTCGCCGCTGACCTGGTACGCCGCGATCGGCAGGTGGGTCGACTCGCGCAGGCGGCGGATGATGTCGAGGTACGGCCCTGCAGGCTTGACCATCAACATGTCGGCCCCCTCGGCCGCGTCCAGCTCGGCCTCACGCAGCGCCTCACGGCTGTTCGCCGGGTCCATCTGGTAGGTCTTCTTGTCGCCGCTCTTCGGGGCCGAGTCGAGCGCCTCACGAAACGGCCCGTAGAACGCCGACGCATACTTCGCCGTATAGGCGAGGATCGAGACGTCATGAAAACCCTCGCTGTCGAGGGTCATCCGGATCGCGCCGACGCGGCCGTCCATCATGTCGCTGGGCGCCACGATGTCGGCCCCCGCCCGCGCCTGCGCGAGCGCCTGCTTGCACAGCACCGCGATCGTCTCGTCGTTGAGGATCCTCCCGTCCTTCGCCACGATGCCGTCGTGGCCGTCCGAGTTATAAGGATCGAGGGCGACGTCGGTCACGATCACGACGTCGGGCCAGCGGTCCTTGAGCGCCTTGAGCATGCGCGGGACCAGGCCGTCCGGGTTGTGCGCCTCGCGGCCGTCCGGCGTCTTGAGGCTCTCGGCCACCGCGGGGAACAGCGCGAAGCTGTGTACCCCCACGGCGCGCGCCGCCTCGACCTCGCGCAGCAGCCCCGCCGGCGAGAGACGACTGCACCCGGGCATCGCCCCGATCGGGATGTCGGCGTCGCCAGCGTGTACTAACAGCGGATAGATGAAGTGCTCGGGGCCGACGCTGCGCTCGCAGATCATCGCCCGGATGGCCGGGTGCTTGCGGTTACGACGGGGACGTTGCGGGAGGATCGTGTGCATTGGAAGATGGCTCTCGGGACAGGTCAATCGACGACGTGGGCGCCACCCTGCGCGCGCAGGGCCGCCCGTAGTCTGCTCGCGGCGCGGTCGAGGCCGGCAGCGTCGGCGCGCGCGTCAGCGTTGGCGAAGTCGAGGTCACGCATGCCCGTCGTCGGGACCACGTGCACGTGCACGTGCGGGACCTCGAAGCCGGCGATCAGCAGGCCGATTCGCTCTGGCGTGAACGCGGCCTGCTGCGCCTTGCCGACGATCTGCGCGACCGCCATCAAGTGCGTCGCCGTGGCCGCCGGCAGGTCGATCCAGTGGTCGACCTCCGCGCGCGGCACCACCAGCGCGTGACCAGGTCGCAGCGGCGCGATCGACAGGAACACGGCGCACAGCTCGTCCTTCCACACGAAGCGACCGGGCAGCTCGCCGTTGAGGATGCGGGTGAACACGGAGGGCATAGGCCCGAGCCTACACCGGTCGCAGCGTGCCCGGGACGGTCACCCACCGCGTCCCGGCGATAGCTAGCCGCCACGGCGCCGCCCGGTCCGACGGCTGCGCGTAGTCGATGCCGACCCGCGGCCCCGCCAAAATGGCCGTCACCAGCGGCGCGTCGTGCAGCGTCAGTCCGCCCGGTTCGTACAGCGGGTGATGCGACCAGCCCGGATCGAGCCCGAGCGCCTGGCCGATCTTCCCCGGCCCCGTGAGCAGCAGCGGCCGGTCGCTCGTCAGCTTGCGTCGGCGCTGGATCTGGGGCAGGCCCGCGACCGGCTCGCACGCCCGGATCAACACCGCCGCCCCCTCGCCCTCGCCGTTGGTCACCAGGTTAAGGAGGTTGTGCAGCCCGTAACACAGGTACACGTAGGCGCGGCCCGGCGGGCCCCACATCGCCGCGTTGCGCTCGGTGCGTCCGACCCGACAATGGTTCGCGGTGTCATCCGGAAACCGGTACGCCTCGACCTCGGTGATGCGCAGGACCACATCATCGCGGCGCAGCAGCTTTCCGAGCAGATCGCGGGCGACCGTCAACGCCTCACGCGCGTAGAACGACTGCGGGACCACGCCCGCGGGCGGGGGAACTTGTGCCGCCAATGGGCC
>Ga0105046_10002890_pt1 | contig 27173 bp, 21 predicted proteins | sample MAT03_FD_78385 | JGI IMG/M metagenome (GOLD analysis project Ga0105046, IMG submission 78385) | Freshwater microbial communities from Lake Fryxell liftoff mats and glacier meltwater in Antarctica - MAT-03 (megahit assembly) | ecosystem: Environmental > Aquatic > Freshwater > Ice > Liftoff... | reverse complement strand
CGGCCACCCTCACGGATGGCGAAACGGAGGCCGTCCTCCATGGCGATGGGCTGGATCAGCGCAACGGTCATGTCGGTGGTGTCGCCGGGCATAACCATCTCGGTGCCCTCGGGCAGCGTGATGACGCCGGTAACGTCGGTGGTACGGAAGTAGAACTGCGGACGGTAGTTCGCGTAGAACGGGTTGTGACGCCCACCCTCATCCTTGGACAGGATGTACGCGGTGCCCTCGAAGTCGGTGTGCGGCGTGACCGAACCCGGCTTGACGACAACCTGGCCACGCTCGACGTCTTCACGCTTCGTGCCACGCAGCAGCAGACCACAGTTCTCGCCGGCCCACGCCTCGTCGAGCTGCTTGTGGAACATCTCGATACCAGTGACCGTGGTCTTCTGGATCGGGCGGATGCCCACGATCTCAACATCGGAGTTGATCGCGAGGGTGCCGCGCTCGGCGCGACCCGTCACAACGGTTCCACGACCGGTGATCGTGAAGACGTCTTCGATCGGCATAAGGAACGGCTTGTCCTTGTCGCGCACCGGGTCGGGAACGGACTCGTCAACCGCGGCCATGAGGTCGAGGATGGACTGGGTCCACTTCTCGTCACCCTCAAGGGCCTTCAGTCCGGAGACGCGCACCACGGGTGCGTTGTCGCCGTCGAAGCCCTGAGCGGAGAGCAGCTCACGAACCTCGAGCTCAACGAGCTCAAGGATCTCTTCGTCGTCGACCATGTCGGACTTGTTGAGCGCCACCAGCAGGTACGGCACGCCGACCTGCTTGGCGAGCAGAACGTGCTCACGGGTCTGAGCCATCGGGCCGTCGGTCGCTGCAACCACGAGGATCGCACCGTCCATCTGAGCGGCACCGGTGATCATGTTCTTGATGTAGTCGGCGTGGCCGGGGGCATCAACGTGAGCGTAGTGACGCTTCGCGGTCTCGTACTCGACATGCGAGATGTTAATCGTGATACCACGCTGGCGCTCTTCGGGCGCCGAGTCGATCGACGCGAAGTCGCGCTGAACGTTGGTCGCCGACGGGAACTTGTCTGCAAGAACCTTAGAAATCGCCGCGGTGAGCGTCGTCTTTCCGTGGTCAACGTGACCGATGGTTCCGATGTTTACGTGCGGCTTGCTCCGCTCGAACTTGGCCTTAGCCACTGTGGGTCCTCCTCAGGACTCGATTGCACCGCACCCGGATGGATTCCGGTTGCTGTGCGAATTGGGTTGTGTTTATGTTAGTTGTTTGCGGGTTTCGATACGCGCTTCGCGCTACTCAACCAGCGGCGGACGCTATTCGCCCTTGTTCTTCTGGATGATCTCCTCGGCGACTGCCTTGGGAACTTCCGAGTAGCTGTCGAAGCTCATCGAATACACCGCACGACCAGAGGTCTTCGACCTCAGGTCACCGACATAGCCGAACATTTCCGACAGTGGCACCTTGGCGGTGACAACCTTGACGCCGGTCGCATCCTCCATTGATTGGATCTGTCCGCGACGCGCGTTCAGGTCGCCGATGACATCACCCATGTATTCCTCAGGGGTGCGCACCTCGACGGCCATCAGCGGCTCGAGCAACACGGGATCGGCCTTGCGAGCCGCTTCCTTGAATGCCATGGATCCGGCGATCTTGAACGCCATTTCCGACGAGTCCACGTCGTGGGCAGCGCCGTCAAGGATGATTCCCCTGACGCCGACCATGGGGTAGCCGGCGAGCACGCCGACCGCCATCGACGCCTGAAAACCAGCGTCGATTGAACCGATGTACTCGCGCGGAATGCGACCACCGGTGACCTTGTTCTCGAACTCGTAGATCTTCTCGGGAGTGACTTCCATCGGCTCGAGCGAAATCTGCACCTTGGCGAACTGGCCGGAGCCACCGGTCTGCTTCTTGTGGGTGTAGTCGTGCTTGTCCACAATGCGGCGGATCGTTTCGCGGTAGGCAACCTGGGGCTTGCCCACGTTAGCCTCGACGTTGAACTCACGCTTCATGCGGTCTACAAGGATGTCGAGGTGAAGCTCACCCATGCCCTTGATGACCGTCTGGCCGGTGTCAGGGTTCTGCTCCGTGCGGAAGGTCGGGTCTTCTTCAGCGAGCTTCTGGATAGCGATACCCAGCTTCTCCTGGTCAGCCTTCGTCTTCGGCTCGATGGCAACCTCAATAACCGGCTCGGGGAACGTCATCGACTCGAGAACAACCTGGTTGTTCGGGTCGGAGAGCGTGTCTCCCGTGGTGGTGTCTTTCAGGCCGATGACCGCGTAGATGTGACCGGCGGTCACGCTGTCGACGGGGATCTCCTTGTTGGCGTGCATCTGGAAGATCTTTCCGATGCGCTCCTTCTTGCCCTTCGTCGAGTTGGCAACCTGGCCACCCGTGTCGAGACGGCCAGAGTAAACGCGGATGAACGTTAGACGCCCGAAGAAGGGGTGAACGGCAACCTTGAACGCGAGGGCCGCAAACGGCTCGCTCGCGTCGGGGTGACGCTCGACCTTCTTCTCTTCGTCGCGGGGGTCGGTGCCCTCGGTCGCCGGCACGTCGAGCGGACTCGGCAGGTAGTCGACGACGGCATCCAGCATCGGCTGCACGCCGCGGTTCTTGAACGCGGAGCCGCACAGCACGGGGTAGATCTGGCTGGCAACAGTGAGCTTGCGGATGCCCGCCTTGATCTCAGCGACCGTCAACTCTTCGCCCGCGAAGAACTTCTCGAGCAGCGCGTCGTCGGTCTCAGCGACAGTCTCGAGGAGAACCTGGCGGTACTGGTCCGCCTTCTCTGTGAGGTCGGCCGGGATCTCTTGCACCTCGTACTTGGCACCCATGGTGACGTCACCCTTGGAGTCCGACGGCCACACCAGTGCGCGCATCTCGACCAGGTCGACGATGCCAACGAAGGCGCTCTCTGAACCGATAGGCAGCTGGATGACCAGCGGCTTGGCACCGAGCTTGCTGATGATCGTGTCTACCGTGAAGTAGAAATCAGCACCCAGCTTGTCCATCTTGTTGACGAAACAGATGCGGGGAACGTCGTACTTGTCGGCCTGGCGCCAGACAGTCTCGGACTGGGGTTCAACGCCCTCCTTGCCGTCGAAGACGGCAACCGCACCATCAAGCACACGCAGCGAGCGCTCCACCTCGACCGTGAAGTCGACGTGGCCCGGGGTATCGATGATGTTGATCTGGTTCGTATCCCAGAAACACGTGACGGCGGCAGAGGTGATCGTGATGCCACGCTCCTGCTCCTGCTCCATCCAGTCCGTCGTCGAGGCACCATCGTGGGTCTCGCCGATCTTGTGGTTCACGCCCGTGTAAAACAGGATGCGCTCAGTGGTCGTCGTCTTGCCGGCATCGATGTGAGCCATGATGCCGATGTTGCGGACCTTGTTCAGGTCGGTGAGCACGTCCTGTGCCACGGGTTCCTTCTTTCAAAAATGTGTCGGTGGTCGAGCGGAGTCGAGACCCGCTGGTACGCGGTGATCCAGCGAAGTCGAGACCCGCCGGTACGCGGTGATTCAGCGAAGTCGAGATCTCGGCTCCGCTGAATCACCGCAGAGTAATTACCAGCGGTAGTGCGCGAACGCCTTGTTCGACTCGGCCATCTTGTGAGTATCTTCGCGACGCTTGACTGCTGCGCCCAAACCGTTCGATGCGTCGAGGATCTCGTTGGTCAGACGCTCGGTCATCGTCTTTTCGCGACGGCCCTTGGCGTAGCTCGTGAGCCAGCGCAGCGCGAGGGTGTTGGCGCGGTGCGACTTAACCTCGACGGGCACCTGGTAGGTCGAGCCACCAACGCGGCGGGACTTGACCTCAATGGTGGGACGCACGTTGTCGAGCGCCTTCTTGAGGGTGACGACAGCATCCTGGCCGTTCTTGGAAGAAACGCCCTCGAGTGCACCATAGACGATGCGCTCAGCGAGGCCCTTTTTGCCATCGAGCAGGATCTTGTTGACGAGCTGGCTCACAATGGGAGCCCCGTAGACCGGGTCCGCTACAACGGGACGCTTCGGTGCTGGACCTTTACGTGGCATTACTTCTTATCCATCTTCGCGCCGTAGCGGCTGCGAGCCTGCTTGCGGTTCTTGACCGCCTGAGTGTCGAGGGCTCCGCGGATGACTTTGTAGCGAACGCCGGGGAGGTCTTTAACGCGGCCGCCGCGGATGAGCACCATCGAGTGCTCCTGCAGGTTGTGGCCCTCGCCGGGAATGTAGGCGGTAACTTCCGTACCGTTGGAGAGCTTGACGCGGGCAACCTTGCGCAGGGCCGAGTTCGGCTTCTTCGGGGTCGTCGTGTACACGCGGGTGCAAACGCCGCGCTGCTGCGGGTTGGCTTTGAGGGCGGGCGCCTTGGTCTTAACAACCTTCGGCGTGCGGCCCTTTCGCACCAACTGCTGAATGGTGGGCACTAAATAACTCCTTGTAATTGCTGCACGGTGACAGCGTCTTGATGGTTAGCATTCGACTGGCCTGGGCCAATCGAGTTCATCTGGACCCACCTATGAATGGATGGGTATGCCGTGGGGGTCGTCCGATGGACGAACCCAGCTGTGCGCACAACAAAGCGCACACCTGCAAAACAATAGTCTCTGGCGACTCGCCGGTCAAATGTCGGGCGTCGAGTCCGCTGTAGGCGTAAGGCGTGCCGCCGGTCGTTTACGGGCCAACTGCACGAGGGCGAACACCGCAATCGCCGTCCACACCACATTCAGGATCGCGGATGGCCAGGCCGAATGCACGACCCCGTTGATGAGGAGCCCCACCGCACCCACCAGGTTGAGCAGTTGGTAGGTGCGGCCGTTAGCGATCTTGCCGAGCGACAGCAGCAGGTAGGCAGCGAGGATGAGCACGGTTCCGGTCCAGCCGAGAACCTCGAAGACGATGTCCATGGTGAATCGAGGCTAACGGTTGTCTCGCGCCACTCCCCGCGCGAGGGTAGTGGCGGCGAGCGTGGTGAGGGCGGCGAGCGCGGCGGCACCGGCCACGAACGGACTGATTGCGAAGTGTGCGGGGGCCACGATCATCCATGAGACGTCGCCGCGAGTGATCGTGTAGCCGGCACCCACCACGACAAGCATCGCCAGGTACGAGCCGAAGAGCGCGAGCAGGGCGCGGGCCACGGTTCCGCGCGCACGCCACAGTACGAGCCACGTAACCAGCCCCCCACCGACTGCCATTGCGGGGCCAAGCAGGGGACCGGCATCCGGGTAATCGACGGGGTCGCGATTGAGCACTAGGCTCAGCACGCCCCAGAACGCGACGATCGCGGCGACATAGGTGATCGCCGCGAGCGCCGGGAGCAGTGCAGGGCTAGTGGGCGGTGGAAGCTGCGCCGGAGGCCCGCTCACTCTGGCCCCTCTTGTCGGCGAGCTCGGCGTCGTGCGTGGCGCGAGCCTCGGCATTGCGAGCCTTCACGCTGCGACCGCGGCGGCTGATGAGGGAGCCAAACCACAGCGACACCTCACGCGCAAGCAGCGCGGAGATAATGACGAATGGGCTGGTCACGAGATCGGCATACATTTCGGATGCCTCGACCGGCGTCTTGAGGATAACGCCCGCGCTCAGCAGGCCGAGCCCGATCGTGCCGAAGTACACCAAGACACCGACAAGAATCGAGCCGACGATGTAGGCCCACCAGGCCGCGCGGTTCGCAATGAGAACCACGAGCACGAACCCGATCACAAAGAATAGAACGGGCGCGTAGAAGCTGGGCGCGGTGAGAAAGTTGAAGGTAAACCGGCCGCCACTGAAGAAGCCGATGATCGCGGTTGCCAGCGCCAACGCTGCGGCGAAGACAACACCGGAGGCGAGCGCAATAAGCGCGCCGATGCCGCGGTTTCCCCGTTTGCGCGGCGCGACAGGCGTCTGCACGTAGACGACGTTCTCGGCCGGGGTGTCGACGACGATGGGTTCGACGACGATGGGTTCGACTTTCTCCTCGACCCGCTCCTCGACCACAATGGGATCGGGAGCTGCCGCGGCGTCTTCCACGATCACGGCGTCTTCGATGACCTCGTCTTTGGTCGAGCGCGGCTTATTCGCCGCAGGGGTGGTGTCGCTCATCAGTGTCTCCTTGACCGAAATTCGGGGCAGAGCCTCAGTGTAGCGACGGGCGAGCCCGTTCAACCCTCGGTCGCGTCATCCGATACGCCGGGGTCTTCCGTCGGGGTGGGGCTGGGCGCGGGAGCAGGAACCGTCGAAACGATTTCGGGAGCGTCTTCGTCCACCACATCGGCGCCGTCGGAGGGCAGCGCGTAGACGAGGCCATCCATCGTCGCCGAGAATCCGTCGCCGCCCGGCGCAACTCCGATCGAGTTCATCAAATAGAGCCGCGGTCCCTGCTGCAGTGCTCCCAGAAACGCCATGACATTCGCGTAGGGGCCCGAGACGATCACTCGCACGGGGATCACCACCAGGCCGTTGGCAGTCGGCGGCACCGGCGCGGCGGCAGCGTCGGACCCCGTCGCATCGGGGGTCACCGGGGCATCGGTGACCCCCGCATCGGGTGCCATCCATTCCTGCGCCTCGCTGACCGCGACACTGGTCAGAGTCACGCCGTACTGGGCAGTGAATGCATTGATCTCGCGAAGAAACACCGGCATCTTGATGTTCGCGGGTATCGCACGACGCACTACCTTGAGGTCGGTCTCGAGCTCATCGATGTTCTCAAACTGCACCTTGAGGCCCGCGATGCGCACCGAGTTGGCGTCGTTGGCGGTCTTGAGCGCACTCGCCTGGTTACGTGCCGCACTCGCTTGGTCTAGCAGCGGGGATATACCCGAGAGCCAGCCAAGGACGACGATTCCGACCATCGCGGCGATCAGGGCGATAGTGATGAGCCTGTTCTTGTCCACGGTTATTTGCTCCCTGCCGTGGCGGCGTCCTGCTGCTGCTTGAGCGCTTCCGGATCGAATCGGTAGGCGAGTACCGCCTCGTTGATGAGCAGGTCGACCTGCACCTGATACCGACCGGTTTCGGGAACGAGCACGACGTTGCCGGGTGTCGCGTCCACGAAGCCGTCGAGCTGGGCCATGTTGTCGAGCCAGTCAGAGACGGATGCCTGCGGGCTGTCGGCAGTGAGCGACAGTATCGCGATGTGCGGTGCCTGCAATACCTGTGGCGCCGACAGTGCCGCGAGTTCGCCAGTAAACGCTGAGATGGTCGTTCCGGGCGGCAGTGTCGCCTGTACCTTGGCGACGTATTCCATCCACAGGATTTCGCCGCTGGCGGCGACGGGCTGGGCCTGGGTGATCGCAGCCATTTGCGACTGGATCGTGGTGACCGCCGCATACTTGCCCTGCTCGACCACGAGTAAAGCGGCGCGTGACTGCTCGCTCGCCAGGGCTGCGTTCGCCGTGGTGAGCTGCACGAATCCAAATCCCACGCCCGCAAGCACGAGCACGACAATCAGCGCCACGGCCCAGCCGAGCCGACCGATGCGCGCACGCACTTTCTTGGCGGTCTCCAGCTCCGGCGGCATCAGGTGCGCACGAGGCACCGCCCCGAGTGCGACCACTCCGGCGGTCTTCGCACGGGTGACGTTGCGCCGGGTGGGAAGCAGAGTGCTCATGCGGCGTTGTCCATCGCTAGTCCGATCGCTACTGACAGGGAGGCATTCGGGCCGACCGCCTGGAGCGATCGGTCGGCACCCCGCGCGATGGTGACAGAGTCGAGTGGGTCGCCCATGACGACCGAGAGGCGGGTGTAATCCGACAGGGCCTCGCGGAAGCCTCGTAACGACGCACCACGGCCCGACAGAATAATGCGGTCGATCAGGTCACCCGGCCGCGTCGATGCGTAGTAGCTCAGTGTGTCGCGCAGGCTGCCGATCAGGTGGCTCGTCACGTCGAACGTGATGCTGGCGGCATCCACGATCCCGGGGCCAGCGTTCTGACCCGACAGGCCCATCGCACGCTTGGACTGTTCGGCCGATTCGGCGGGCATGCCGAGACGAGTGACGAGGGCGTTAGTGAGGTCGTCACCGCCGTTGGCGATGATGCGCACGAACTGAGGTACCCCGTTAACTGTCACGACAACCGTTGACGTGTTCGCCCCCACGTCAACGATGGCGACCGTTCCCGCGGAGCGAGCCCCGCGCTGAAGAACCCGACTGAGGGCGAAGGGCACGAGGTCAACGTTGACCGGGTTGAGACCGGCGAGGGTTGCGGCACCGACGTTGGCGACCACCACCGACTTGAGAGTTGCGACGAGCAGACCGTTCACGACCGGCCCGTTAGCGTCGGTGCTTTCACTGATTGGGTAAAAGTCGAGCAGCGCGTCTTTGGTGGGGAACGGCAGCATCTCTTGCACGTGGAACGGCAACGACTCTCGGATGCTGTCGATCGGCATGCGCGGCACCGTCAGTTCGCGCGCCAGCACCCTGGCGTTGCCGACCCCAAGCACGATATCGCGCGTCGAGAACTTGCCCGTGGACCAGAGCCGTTTGAAGGCGGTCGCAACCGTCTTCGGTTCGAGCACCTCGCCGCGGTGCACGGCGCCGGGGGGCAATGCCACCGCGTGGTAGCGCACGAGCGCCGGGCGGTCTTTCAGTGCGCCATCCAGCTCGGCGGCGCGAATCTCGGTCGAACTGATATCGACCCCCACAATTGTTTTTCCCACGCGTTCCCCTAAGCCTTCAGATCGAATAGAGACAGGTAACCGTCGAAGGCGAGATTTCCTGTCGCGACGCCAAGCCAGGCGCCCGCCAGCATCCACGGGCCAAACGGGATGCCCCCCTTGCGGGTAATGCGTCGGCGAAGCAACAGCACCGCGGAATACACTCCCGCGAGGATGAAGGCGGCGAACGCCCCAACGGCGAGTGCCCCCCAGCCGAGCCAGCCGAGACAGAGCCCGAGCACGCCCGCAAGTTTCACGTCACCCAGGCCCATGCCAGCCGGGGAGATTAAGGCCATCAGAAAATAGCCGGCGAACAGTGCCGCCAGCCCGACGCCCGCGCGCAGCAGTGGCCAGAAGTCGCCAGCGGCAGAGCTCGCGGCGGCAAGCAGCACGACGCCGACGAGGTAGGACGGCAGCACAATAGCGTTCGGCAGTTTGTGCACGTCGAGATCGATGGCTGCGAGCGCGACGCTGATCGCGGCCAAATAGAGAAAAGCCACGAGCACCAGCGTCGCGGCCCATGCGGCCGAGGCGGTCGGTGACTGGATGATCGCGCGGCCAAACCCCCACGAGACCGCGGCGAAGAACACTCCGGTGCCGAGCTCAACGAGCGGGTATCGCTTCGAGATGAGGGCGTGGCAGTCGCGGCAGCGGCCGCGCAGCATCAGCCACGACAGCACCGGGATGTTGTCGTACCAGGCGATCTCGTGATCGCAGTTAGGGCAGGCGCTTGGCGGCGAGACGATCGACTTACCCGCCGGCACTCGATAGATGACGACGTTAAGGAACGACCCGATCAGCAAGCCGAGAACCCCGCCGCACACGGTAATACCGAGGGTGAACACGTCGATCATCCGGCGATCTCCCGATAGCCACCGAAAGTGGAGTCGACATAGGTGGGTGGCGCGTTCCATTTTTGCGCGAGAGAGCCGTTGCAGCCGAGTACGTCTATTCGGGAGATGTCGCCAGAGAAGATCTGGGTGGGGTCGGTGGCCAGGCACCGGCCGAGATAGTCAACGAAGAGGTAGCTGGATGCGTAGTCGCCGGTCTCGTAGACGCGGGTCCACTTCTGTTGTTCGCCGCCGTTGCAACTAGAGAACCACACGTCCTTACTCCCCGAAGCGTAGGTGGGAGCGTTGAGGCAGTACCTCTGGTTTACGTCGTTATGGTAGTTCACGTAGATCTCTTGGTCGGGGGCGGTGGGCACCCCCGGCAGCGGCTCGGTGTAGTACCACTTGTGGTTCCAGTGCAAGTTCGCGCCCGTTCCCGTCGGGTCCTGCTTGCATGGGTATGAAATCATGAAGGTGGAGTTCAAGTTTTCGTTGGTCAGGTCTGCGCAGCGCCCGAACTCCTTGTAGTTCACGATCTGGTGTGTGGCATAGCCCGCCGGCCCCGCCCCGACCTGGGCGGATGGCGCGAACTGGCCCTTGCATCCCGTGCGAACCTTCAGGTACTTGCCGGTCAGGTCGGCACCGTTGTCGGCGTCGGGTGAGAGACAGTAGTTGCTAAAGCCGCCCGCGATGTTCTTCTTCTGGCCCGTCCACGAATAGCTTCCCGTCCAGCTCCAGAGCTGGTTCCAGCGCACCACGGTCGTGAGGCAGGTCGCGAGTTTTGCATTCTGGGTGGCCTCGCCGTCGTTGACGGGCCCGGTGATACAGAGCCCCGGCGCACCGACGACCGCGGTGCTGGCGAGCTTTATCTGGTAGTCGGTGTCGTAGATCCAGAGTTGCAGGTCGTTGTTGGTGCAACTCGAGGCCTTCACAAACTTGATGAGCGAGCCGACCGTGGCGGTAGTGGCCGAGAGGCAAAACTTGCCATCGTTGTTGTAGATCGGGCCGCCGGCGACGTTGATGTTGCTGACCCTGAACTTGTAGATCGCCGAGAGGTACCGGTCACCGTAGGCGGGATCCGAGTTGCCGGGGACTGCGGCACCCAACCCACCCGACTTGATCAGCGCGTACCGGGGGTACACCGGAGGAGTGCCAGGCCCGCAGGGCAGCTTGTTGGCCGCCTGCCACTGGGGGGTCGAGCCGAGCGGGTCGGTGATGAAATACGAGATCGTCACGCTGTAGCCCGTGCCCTCGGTCTCGCCGTCGACCTTGCCGGTGAGGGTGCACGGAAGCTTCGAGGTGTCGCCGAAGACGTCCCCGGCCCCATCGGCGGGCAGCGCTGCTGAGCGGATGATGCCGAGCGCTGCCTGCAGTCCGGCCTGCGCTGCATAGACGGTCTTGGTGTTCTTCGCCTCGACAAAACCCTGGCTGGACTGGGCGAGCAACACTCCGAGCACGACCAGCGAGAGTCCCGCGACCAGCACCATGAAGAACACCGCGGCGATCAGGGCAAGACCGCGCTCCCCGCCGGCATCGAGTTCGCGAATTCGTCGCAATCGCGTGGTGATGAAGATCATGGCTGGTATCCCCCGAACGTGCACACCGGATTATCACTCTTCAGGTTGCCGTTGACGTCGAGGTTGCTCGGCGACTGAATCGAACTGTTTCGCGCAACGAACGCGGTGGTGATGCCGGCCCCCGCATCGGGGCTTAGCGAACCCGCGTTGATGGAGATCACGAGTTGCTGCATCGATGATCCCGCGGTGACGCCGGCCGGGATGAGGTCGAACGGATAGTTCACCTCTCCGGTGTCGAGCACGCCGGTGAGCTTGGTGGCCCAGGCGGTCTTGGTCGAGCCCGGCAAATCGTTCCAGCTCCGCGCCTCGATGCGGCCTTCGTCGGGCAGGAAGCGCCACTGTGTGCACATCGTGATGCCGCTGGCCGAACTCGTACCGGGCGTGCGGAACTCGATGTAGCGGTAGCCGTTGGCGCTTTGCGCCGGATAGTTGATCGAGTCGGCGTAACGAGCCTGGCGGTCGAGCTGACCAAAGACGACGAGCACACCCGCCGTAGACTTCGCGACGACCTGCGCGCGGGTGGCGCCGCGGGCCAATCCCACCACGGTCGCGAGCATCATTGCCAGGAAGATACCGAAAATGCCGACGGCCACGACCAGTTCGATGAGCGTCAGTCCGGACTCGTCATCATCGTCGCTCCGCTTCATGAGGCGGCGGAGGGTGGCGATCAATGGATGTTCCATTGAAGATCGGGATGCGGATCGACGAGGCTCGCCGTCTGGTACGTGCACGCGGTCGGCTGACAGTTCGCGCCGGCAGTCCAGCTGACGATCACGATGACCCGCAGCAGAGCGGTGAAGTCGGCCGGCGCGGTCGTCGGATTGTTCACCACGCCGGCAAGCACCGAGCAATCCCCACCCGTCATCGGCTGGTAGCAGGTTCCGATCAGGGTGGTGGTCAGGTAGTCGGTGCCACTGCGGGTGACGGTTGAGGTGACGGGCAATGCCGGCACCACGCTCGCCGTGGCCGTGGGATCCCAGCCGGGGTAGGTAGTCAGCTCCCCAGGGATTCCGGCGTTGGCAGCCCACGCCGCTTGCACCGTGTGCTGAAACCGGCCCTCGAGGAGGTAGCTCACCGACGTAATCGGGTTGGTCGCGGCGGACTGGGCGCTCGCGTTCTCCATGGCCTGGTTCGCGATGGTGATCGCGATCTGGCCGCGCTGGTGAGTGGCAGACGAGATGATGCTGGTCATGATGAAGGCGACGGCCGCCGTGGCGACTATCCCCATGATGCTGACCGCCACGACGACCTCGACGAGAGTCATGCCCTCGGTGTCGGAGACAGCGAATTTCTTTCCGAGTTTACTCACGCTGTTCCTCCCCCCAGGAGATGCGTTCGAGACGATGTAGGTGTTGCGGTGTAAAGCTGGATGCGGAGGGCTGCGAGCAGCAGCCCTCCGCATCCGTCGGGACTAGGTGGTTACTCCCAGTCGCCTAAGCCGCCCTCAGAGCTGAGGTACGTAATTGACTTCCCCCTGAGGTCATCGGGATTCGTACCGATGATCTCGTAGGAGTTGCCGGTGACGTTTACCTCCAACGAGTTGTTACCCGAGACCTTGATTGCTGGGTCTGCAGAGGTGCTGTTTTGGGCATCGGTGTAGGTCGTGCTTGGGTCCAAACCACTGAGCGAACCGTTGTTCTGCGTGGCATAGGTCTCGATGGCCAACGCGGCGTTCGTGACATCCGACTCGACAGCCGACTTCCAGGCGCCCTCACGCTGGCTCAGGAAGACCGGAATGGCGATCGCGGCCAGGATTCCGATGATGATGATGACGACGAGCAGTTCGATGAGCGTGAAGCCCTTCTGGCGGTCGTCTTCGGTGAGACCCTTACGGCGAGCTGCCATGGCCTCGTTGATGCGAATGAGCATAGAAATATTTCCCGTCAATTGATGTGAATCATGGACAGGTGGTCCCCCAGATGATCGAACCCCCCGCGCTAATGGTGGCCTGCGCAACCGGGGCACGTAATCCCGCGAATAGGGGCCAAAGGCGCTTTTCGTGCCCCCAAAACAGGGGGAGACATGGTGTGCTCGGTGGCGCGAAATATCGGTTTGAGCGATAATACGCAGTCGAAGTGCTCGCTATTTGTTAATTTCATTGAAAATGGAGAAAATTGGCATGTACAGGGAGATGATCATCCCGCCAATCACCGTACCGATGACGGCGATCATGAGCGGCTCGATGAGCGACGTGAGAGCGTCTGCCGTCGCCGTGACTTCTTCGTCGTAGAAGTCTGCGATCTTCTCCAACATGGTCTCCATCGAGCCGGAGTCCTCGCCCACGGCCATCATCTGCACGACCATGGGGGGGAAGACCGACTCTTTGCTCAGCGGGCCGGAGATCGAGTTGCCGATACGAACCGACTCCTGAACCTTCTGGAGCGCCTGCTCGATGACCCAGTTACCCGAGGTCTCGCCGACGATGCCCAAGGATTGCAGAATCGGCACCCCGGCGCCGATCATCGCTCCGAAGTTTCGGGCGAATCGGGCGATCGCTACCTTCTGGAACAGCGGCCCGAACACGGGCGCCTTGAGGATGATCGGATCCACCACCCGGCGCACCTCGTCGGTGTGCTTGTTGTTGCGCCACCAGATCGAGACCGCGACGATGATCACGGTCAGCAGCGGCACTATCCAGATCATGTTCTGCGAGAGCACGACCAGAATCTGGGTAGGGAGCGGCAGTGTTCCGCCCAGGCTGTCGAACATGGCCTGGAAGACCGGAACGATGAAGATCAGCATGAGAATCACGGCCGCAAACGCCATGATGAGCACCGCGATTGGGTAGGTCAGAGCGGACTTAATCGTGCCGCGCAACTTGACATCGGACTCAAAGTTCTTTGCGATTGACTCGAGCGCACTGTCGAGAAAGCCGCCGGCCTCCCCCGCCCGCACGAGATGGATCATGAGTCTCGGAAAGATCAGCGGATACTTGGCCAGGCTCTCCGAGAGCGATTGGCCACTCTCGATCTCCGACCGCACGTCGCCCAGGGTCGTGGCGAGCCGCTTGTTGGGCGTCTGCTCGGCGAGAATCGACAGCGTCTTGAGCAGCGAGAGTCCCGCCGCGATCATCGTCGCCATCTGGCGGGCCATGATGGCGAGATCCTTGAGACCCACGGCCTTGTTTCCGATACCCGGGATCGTGATTTCACGGCTCAGACCGGTGCCTGCGGAGCTTTCACTGATCGTGACGGGCGCCAGCCCCATGGTGCGCAGACGCGCCACAACCGACGGCTCATTGGGCGCATCGATCTTGCCCTTCACAAGTTTTCCCGCAGTGTCGCGGGAGGTATACGAGTAAACCTTCACGGTTGCCATCAGTTTGCCATCCCCATCGGCCGGGCACCGAAGCGACCGGATGCTTCGTCCCGACGTATCAGCTGCAGCAGGTCTTCCCTGTCCTGAGCCTTCTCCATCGCCGCCGCGTGGGTGATCGTGCCGGCGTTGACCAACTCGGCGAGGTGCTGATCCATCGTGTGCATTCCAAGCTCGCGTCCCGCCTGCATCGACGACGGCACCTGGAAGGTCTTGCCCTCGCGAATGAGGTTGCCGATGGCGGGGCTAGCGACCATGACCTCGGTGGCCACAACGCGGCCGACACCCGAGGCGTGTTTGATCAGGGTCTGGCAGACGACGCCCTGCAGCGTCGAGGCGAGCTGCGCGCGCACCTGCCCCTGCTGGTGCGGCGGGAATACGTCGATCACGCGATCGATCGTGGATGCCGCACTCTGCGTGTGCAGCGTGGCGAATACGAGGTGACCGGTCTCGGCCGCCGTTAGGGCCACCGAAATCGTTTCAAGGTCTCTCAGCTCGCCGATGAGAATCACGTCGGGATCCTGACGCAGCACGTGCTTGAGGGCGGTGTTGAACGAATGGGTATCGCTTCCCACCTCGCGCTGATTGACGATGGCCTTCTTGTTGGTGTGCAAAAACTCAATGGGGTCTTCGATTGTGACGATGTGCTCTGCACGCTCCCGGTTGACCAGATCGATCACCGCGGCCAGCGTCGTTGACTTACCCGAACCGGTCGGGCCGGTCACGAGCACGAGCCCGCGGGTCAGCCGCGCGAATCTGCTGATCGTCTCCGGCACACCGAGCTCATGGAGCTGCTTTATCTCCGACGGAATGAGGCGGAATGCAGCACCCATGCTGCCACGCTGTTGGTAGACGTTAACGCGGAATCGGGCATCTTCTGACAGCGTGTACGCGAAATCGAGTTCGAGTTCTTCGGCGAAGATCGCCTGCTGAGCGGGACTCATGATGCTGTGCAGCACGTCGCGAAGCTTGTCGAAGCCCCACGGGACTCCGCCCGGCGCGGGCTTCAGCTCGCCGTGAAGCCGGATCGTCGGGATCGCGTTCAGGGTGATGTGGAGGTCAGACGCCGCGAGATCGACCACCGCATCGAGCGCCGCCAACAGGTCGTGGTCGGTGCCAGGGTTCGTGAACACCCGGCGCTCGCGAACCACCGGAACCGGGGCCGACTGATGCGCAGCCGCAGGCGCCGCATAACTCGGCTGGAAGTCGGGCTGCACAAAGCTTTGCTGTGCCGCCGGCTCGGCAAACGGCTGATTGGCATACGCCATCGGGGGCGGTGGCGCAGCGAACGCGGGCGCGGCGGCAACCGCGGGTGGCGGCATCTCGGCGTACGCGGGCAGGGGTGCCTCGGGCCAGGACCTCAGGTCTTGTGGAGGACGCGGGCCAAACATGACGTCATCCGGGCTCGCGCCAGCACCTGTCGGCTGCGCCGCCGACAACGGAATCTCGTAGATGGGTCCATCGACCATGAGCTACCCCCTTGTTTCTGCACAACACACACCCACGCGGGCTCCCCCGGAAGCCCGCATCAGGCGACGACCCGCAACACTTCTTCGATCGTGGTGTGACCCAACTGAACCTTCATCCAGCCGTCTTGCCGCAGCGAGATCATTCCCTGTTGCAAAGCGACCTTCGTGATCTCGGCGCTCGACGCGCGCAGCACCGCGAGCCGCTCAATCTCTTCGGTCACCAGCATCACCTCGTGCACCGCGATGCGGCCACGGTACCCCGTGTTCGAGCACGCTGAACAACCGACCGCCCGGTGCAGCGTCGGCAGTCCGTGGATCGTGGGATCGAAGCCCACGCGCAGGCTAACCATCTGCTCGACGGTCGGAGTGTATTGTTCCCTGCACCGCTCGCAGAGGCGACGGGCGAGGCGTTGGGCGACAACGCAGTCAAGCGCGGAACCGACCAGGAACGGCTCGATATCCATCTCGATGAGTCGTGTGATTGCGCTCGGGGCGTCGTTGGTGTGCAGGGTTGAGAGAACGAGGTGACCGGTGAGGGAGGCCTCGATGGCGATCTGCGCGGTCTCGTGGTCGCGGATTTCACCGAGCAGCACGACATCCGGGTCGGATCGAAGGATCGAGCGCAGGGCACTGGCGAACGTGAGGCCCGCCTTGACGTTGACCTGCACCTGGTTGACCCCGGCCATGCGGTACTCCACCGGGTCTTCAACCGTGATGACGTTCACTTCGGGTTTCGCGACCGTGTGCAGCGTCGTGTAGAGCGTTGTGGACTTCCCCGAGCCCGTCGGGCCCGTGACGAGAATCATGCCGTAGGGCTTCGTGTACGAGGATCGATAGGCCGCAAAGTTTCGCTCAAGCAGGTTGAGATCGGCGAGGTCCATGCTGGTCGATGAATTGTCGAGAATACGCATGACGACTTTTTCACCCCACACGGTCGGCAGGGTGGCGACACGAAGGTCGACCTTTCGACCGCCATGGATTACCGAGAGCCGGCCATCCTGCGGCTTGCGTCGCTCGGCGATGTCGATCTCACTCATGATTTTCAGGCGCGAGATGACACCGTTCTGGATCTGCTTAGGGGCACGCTGCATCGCATGCAGCACACCGTCGATTCGGTACCGCACCCCCATCTCGTGTTCGGCAGGCTCGATGTGAATATCGGATGCCCGGTCTTGGATGGCCTGGCTAATCAGAAGATTCACGAACCGCACGATGGGGGCGTCGTCTTCGACGACCTCTCCGACGGGCACGATGTCAGCCGCGGGTCGCGCTTCATCCTCGATGGCCGAGGTGAGTTCGCTCAGCTCGCCGTCGGCCCGCAGCACGCGGTTGATCGCCGTGCGCAAATCCTGACGTTCCGCAACGACCGGGGCGATGCGCATGCGGGTCGCGGCGCGGATATCGTCTAGGGCGAACACATCGCCGGGGTCGGCCATAGCGACGGTAAGCAGGTCGCCGTTGACTGCGATGGGCAGCGCTTCGTGCCGACGACACAGGGCGGCGGGAACCAAAGAAACCGCGGTGCGGTCGATCGGGAAGTCGATCAATTCGACGAATGGCAGGCCTGCCTGAGCGGCACGTGCCGAGGCGACCTGCCCGTACGTGACGATCCCGCGATCGACCAGATTGAGAATTTGCAGGTCATCGTTCGCCGGATCACCCGTGATCGAGTCGAGGCTCTCAATGGGCATGAGCCCACGAATGATGAGAACTTCAGCAAGTGATGACAATCCCGCGCCCTCTCCCGTTAACGGGCTTGTGAGCGTGCGCGAAATGCACCGTTCCCCCCGGAACTTCGACGCTATCGGCAGGCACACCCCGCGCACAGTCCCGCGTTGTGGGGGTGACGGAAGGCGAAAGGCCCCCCACCGCGAGGTGGGGGGCCTTTCGTTAGCGCTCGTGGGGTCTCGACAAGCTCGACCCGCTCAAGACGCTAGTTGTACGTGCCGGGCGTGTAGTCGTCAGAGCTGAAGCTGTCGAAGTCGACGAAGCTCAGGTCGCTCTCGCTGAACGCCGACTCATCCGTGAAGATGCGGTTCGGGTAGCGCTCGGCCTTGGCCTCCTCGGTCGCCTCGACTGACACATCGCGGTAGCGCGGGAGGCCCGTGCCGGCCGGGATGAGCTTTCCGATGATGACGTTCTCTTTGAGTCCCATCAGCGGGTCGGACTTGCCCTCCATGGCGGCCTGCGTGAGAACACGCGTGGTCTCCTGGAACGACGCGGCCGACAGCCACGACTCGGTCGCCAACGATGCCTTGGTGATACCCATGACTTCCTGGCGGGCGGAAGCGGTCTGCTTGCCCTCGGTGAGCGCGGCGCGGTTCAGCTCGTTGTACTTGAGCCGGTCGACGAGCTCGCCGGGCAAAAGCCCGGTGTCACCGTGGTCGACGACAGTCACCTTGCGAAGCATCTGGCGAACGATGACCTCGATGTGCTTATCGTGAATCGGTACACCCTGCGAGCGATAGACGCCCTGCACGCCATCGACGATCTCGAGCTGCACTGCACGAACACCCTTGACGCGAAGAACTTCCTTCGGGTCAACGTTTCCGACGTGGAACTTCTGACCGAGCTCCACGTGCTGGCCATCCTCGATGAGGAGGGTTGCGCGACGCAGCACCGGGTAAGCGATGGCCTCGTCACCGTTGTCGGGGGTCAGGATGATGCGGCGAGCGCGATCCGTGTCCTCGATGCTCACGCGTCCGGCCGCCTCGGCGATCGGGGACGCACCCTTGGGGGTACGAGCCTCGAACAGCTCGGTGACGCGGGGCAGACCCTGGGTGATGTCGTCAGCCGACGCCACACCACCGGTGTGGAAGGTACGCATCGTCAGCTGCGTTCCGGGCTCACCGATCGACTGGGCAGCGATGATGCCAACGGCCTCACCGATGTCGACCAGCAGGCCGGTTGCCAGCGAGCGGCCGTAGCAGACCGCGCACACACCGACAGCCGACTCGCACGTGAGCACGGAGCGCACCTTGATGTCGTGAACACCGGCGGCGAGCAGGGTGTCGAGCAGCACGTCTCCGACGTCGGCGCCAGCCTCAGCGATGACCTTGCCCTTGGCGTCCACTGCGTCGGCCGCGAGGCTGCGAGCGTAAACCGAGTTCTCGACATTGCTGTCGCGCACCCAGTTGCCTGCGGCATCCTGCGCAGCGATCGGCATGTCGAGCCCCTTTGACGTACCGCAGTCGTCTTCGCGGATGATTACATCCTGCGAGACGTCGACAAGACGACGCGTGAGGTAACCCGAGTCTGCGGTGCGCAGTGCGGTGTCGGCCAGGCCCTTGCGAGCACCGTGGGTCGAGATGAAGTACTCGGCCACGGAGAGACCCTCGCGGTAGCTATTGACGATCGGGCGAGGAATGATCTCACCCTTCGGGTTCGACACCAGGCCACGCATACCGGCGATCTGGCGTACCTGCATCCAGTTACCACGCGCACCAGACGAGACCATGCGGTTGATGTTGTTCGAGGCGGGGAGGTTGTCCTCCATCGCCTTGGCAACGTCGGCCGTGGCCTTGTTCCAGATCTCAATGAGCTCCTGGCGACGCTCGCCCTCGGTGGTCAGACCCTTGTCGAACTGGTCCTGCACCTTGGTGGCCTGCTTCTCGTAGCCCGCGATGATCTCGCGCTTGTTCGGAGGAGTCAGGATGTCGCTCAGTGCAACGGTGACGCCCGAGCGGGTGGCCCAGTGGAAACCGGCGTCCTTGATGCGGTCAAGCGCAGCCGCGACCTCCACCTTGGGGTAGCGCTCTGCGAGGTCGTTGACGATCGCAGAGATCTGGCCCTTGTCGGCGACAGCCTCGATGTACGGGTAGTCCGCGGGAAGCGTCTCGTTGAAGATGGCGCGACCGAGGGTCGTGTTCATCAGCACCGTCTTGCCCTGCACGAAGCCCTCAGGAGCCTCGCCCTCAGCAAAGTGGATGTTCTCGAGACGGATGCGCGCCTTGGCGTTCAGATCGAGCGAGTGCTGGTCGAACGCGAGGATCGCCTCGGCGATCGACGAGAACGCACGGCCCTCACCGGTCGAACCCTCCTTGAGCGTTGTCAGGTGATGCAGGCCGATGATCATGTCCTGTGTGGGCAGGGTCACCGGGCGACCGTCAGACGGCTTGAGGATGTTGTTCGACGCGAGCATCAGAACGCGGGCCTCGGCCTGCGCTTCGACGGACAGCGGAAGGTGAACGGCCATCTGGTCACCGTCGAAGTCTGCGTTGAACGCTGCACACACGAGCGGGTGAAGCTGGATGGCCTTGCCCTCGACGAGCTGCGGCTCGAACGCCTGGATGCCCAAGCGGTGAAGCGTTGGCGCGCGGTTGAGCAGCACGGGGCGCTCGCGGATGATCTCTTCGAGCACGTCCCATACCTGCGGGCGGCTGCGCTCGACCATGCGCTTGGCGCTCTTGATGTTCTGAGCGTGGCTCAGATCGATGAGTCGCTTGATCACGAACGGCTTGAACAGCTCAAGTGCCATCTGCTTGGGCAGACCACACTGGTGGAGCTTGAGCTGGGGACCGACGATGATGACCGAACGGCCGGAGTAGTCCACGCGCTTGCCGAGCAGGTTCTGGCGGAAACGACCCTGCTTGCCCTTGAGCATGTCGCTCAGGGACTTGAGGGCACGGTTGCCGGTACCGGTGACGGGGCGACCACGACGACCGTTGTCGAACAGCGCGTCAACGGCCTCCTGCAGCATGCGCTTCTCGTTGTTGACGATGATCTCGGGAGCCCCGAGGTCAAGCAGGCGACGCAGGCGGTTGTTGCGGTTGATCACACGACGATAAAGGTCGTTGAGGTCGGAGGTCGCGAAGCGACCACCATCGAGCTGCACCATGGGACGCAGCTCCGGCGGGATCACCGGAACAACCTCGAGCACCATGGCCGCTGGCGAGTTGCCGGTCTGCAGGAACGAGTTGACGACGCGCAGTCGCTTGATCGCGCGGATCTTCTTCTGTCCCTTGCCGTTGGCAATCTGGTCGTGCAGGTCAACAGACTCGGCCTCGAGGTCGAACGCCTGCAGACGCTTCTGGATCGCTTCGGCGCCCATGTAGGCCTCGAAATAGGTTCCGAAACGGTCTTGCAGTTCCTGGAAAACGGAATCCTCAGGCTTGAGGTCTCCGACCTTCAGGGTGCGGAAGTCGTCCCAGACGCGCTCGAGCTGTGCGATCTGCTCGTCGAAGGACTTGCGGGCCTGGCCCATTTCCTTCTCCGCACCATCTTTCACGCGGCGCTTCTGGTCGCTCTTGGCGCCCTCAGCCTCAAGGGCAGCAAGGTCTTCCTCGAGCTTGACAAGACGGTCGGCGATGCGGGCATCCCGCTGGCCCTCAAGCGTCTTGATCTCGAGACGGATCTCGTTCTCAAGCCCGGGAAGGTCGGAGTGACGGCCCTCGTCGTCGACCGAAATGATCATGTAGGCGGCGAAGTAGATGACCTTTTCGAGGTCTTTCGGAGCCATATCGAGCAGGTAACCGAGACGGCTCGGCACGCCCTTGAAGTACCAGATGTGAGTGACCGGCGCGGCGAGCTCGATGTGGCCCATGCGCTCGCGGCGAACGGAGGACTTGGTGACCTCTACTCCACAGCGCTCACACACGATTCCCTTGAAGCGGACTCGCTTGTACTTGCCACAGGAGCACTCCCAGTCACGGGACGGCCCAAATATCTGCTCTCCGAAGAGACCATCCTTCTCGGGCTTGAGCGTGCGGTAGTTGATCGTCTCGGGCTTCTTGACCTCACCGTGCGACCAACGACGGATGTCGTCAGCGGTCGCGAGACCGATCTTGATTTCGTCAAACGCGTGAACGTCGAGCAATGTTTTCTTCTTTCTTACAGTTCGAAAGTAGGAGTCTGTGTGGGCTTCGCTTTAGTGAGTTCAGATCTCGTCAATAGACGAGGACTCGAAGCGCGTAGAGATGTTGATGCCCAGCTCCTCCGCAGCGCGGAAGACCTCGTCATCCGTGTCGCGCAAGTTGACCGTGGAACCATCGGCCGAGAGCACCTCGACGTTCAGGCACAGCGACTGCATCTCTTTGATGAGCACCTTGAAGGACTCGGGGATACCCGGCTCCTGGATGTTCTCGCCCTTGACGATGGCCTCGTACACCTTGACGCGACCGAGGATGTCGTCGGACTTGATGGTCAGCAGTTCCTGGAGGGCGTACGCGGCACCGTATGCCTCGAGCGCCCACACCTCCATCTCGCCGAAACGCTGCCCACCGAACTGAGCCTTACCACCGAGCGGCTGCTGCGTGATCATCGAGTACGGACCCGTCGAGCGTGCGTGGATCTTGTCGTCGACAAGGTGGTGCAGCTTGAGGATGTACATGTAACCAACAGACACCGGCTCCGGGAACGGCTCACCCGAACGACCGTCGAAGAGACGGGTCTTTCCGGTCGAGTCGATCAGGCGCTCGCCGTCACGGGTGGGCGTCGTTGAGTCGAGGAGTCCCTCGATTTCCTGCTCGAGCGCACCGTCGAACACCGGGGTCGCAACCTTGGTGCCTGGCCCTGCCGACATCGCAGCCTCGGGGATACCGGCGGCCCACTTCGGGTTGCCCTTGACCTCCCAGCCCTGCTTCGCTACCCAACCAAGGTGGGTCTCGAGAACCTGGCCGAAGTTCATGCGTCCGGGGATACCGAGCGGGTTCAGAATGATGTCGACCGGAGTTCCGTCGGCGAGGAACGGCATGTCCTCAACCGGCAGGATCTTCGAGATAACACCCTTGTTGCCGTGCCGACCGGCGAGCTTGTCGCCCGCGGTGATCTTGCGCTTCTGGGCGATGTAGACCACAACGCGCTGGTTGACTCCAGAGCCGAGCTCGTCGTCGTTGTCGGCGTTGAACTCCTTGACCGCGATGATCGTTCCCTCTTCACCGTGAGGAACCTTGAGCGAGGTGTCACGCACCTCGCGGCTCTTCTCGTTGAAGATGGCACGCAGCAGGCGCTCCTCGGCGGAAAGCTCGGTCTCACCCTTGGGCGTGACCTTGCCTACAAGGATGTCGCCGGGGCGAACCTCGGCACCGATCCGGATGATGCCGCGCTCGTCGAGGTCGGCGAGCAGCTCGGGGCTGACGTTGGGCAGGTCGCGAGTGATCTCCTCCTTGCCGAGCTTCGTGTCACGGGCATCCACTTCGTACTCTTCGATGTGAATCGAGGAGAGCGTGTCGTCTTTGACCAGGTTCTGGCTCAGGATGATCGCGTCTTCGAAGTTGTGACCCTCCCACGGCATGAATGCCACGAGAAGGTTTTTTCCGAGTGCGAGCTCACCGTTTTCGGTGGCGGGACCGTCGGCGAGAACCTGTCCCTGCTCGACACGGTCGCCCGCGCTCACGATGACGCGGTTGTTGTAGCTCGTGCCCTGGTTGGAGCGGTCGAACTTGCGCAGGAAGTAGTCCTGCGTGCCACCGTCATCCAGCATGATCGTGACAACGTCGGCCGACACCTCGGAGACAACACCAGCCTTGTCGGCGGTGATCACATCCCCGGCGTCGATGGCGGCGAAGCCCTCCATGCCGGTGCCCACGAGCGGCGACTCGCTGCGCAGCAGCGGCACGGCCTGGCGCTGCATGTTGGCACCCATGAGTGCGCGGTTTGCATCGTCGTGTTCGAGGAACGGGATGAGCGACGTCGCGACCGACACCATCTGGCGCGGGGAGACATCCATGTAACCGATTTGCTCGGTCGGGATCAGGTCGACCTCGCCACCCTTCTTACGCGCAAGCACGCGGGGATCGGCGAAGTGCGCGTCGCTGGTGAGCGGCGCGTTGGCCTGGGCCACAACGTAATCGTCTTCCTCGCTCGCGGTGAGGTAATCGATCTTGTCGGTCACCTTGCCGTTGACGACGCGACGGTACGGGGTCTCGATGAACCCGAATGCGTTGATACGTGCGAACGATGCGAGCGAACCGATCAGACCGATGTTCGGGCCTTCCGGGGTCTCGATCGGGCACATGCGACCGTAGTGCGACGGGTGAACGTCACGAACCTCGACGCCGGCACGCTCGCGCGACAGACCGCCGGGGCCAAGAGCACTCAGGCGACGCTTGTGGGTCAGGCCCGCGAGCGGGTTGTTCTGGTCCATGAACTGCGAGAGCTGGCTCGTTCCGAAGAACTCCTTGATCGCGGCAACGACGGGGCGCACGTTGATCAACGTCTGCGGCGTGATGGCCTCGATGTCCTGCGTGGTCATGCGCTCGCGAACGACGCGCTCCATGCGGGAGAGCCCAGTGCGGACCTGGTTCTGAATGAGCTCGCCGACCGCGCGGATGCGACGGTTGCCGAAGTGGTCGATGTCGTCTACGTCGAGACGAACGTCGACCTTCTTGCCATCGCGAATTCCCTTGATGGTCGAGAGCGCGTTGTCGTGAACGGTCACGTAGCTCGACGAGGAGTCATGCAGGGCGACCATGTACTTGATCGTCGCGATGATGTCTTCGAGCGTGAGCACCGACTCTTTGATGTCGGTGTCAAGACCAAGCTTGCGGTTGATCTTGTAACGACCGACCTTCGCGAGGTCGTAGCGCTTCGTGTTGAAGTAGAAGTTGTCGAGCAGGGCGCGGGCGGCCTCTGCGGCAACCTGCTCTCCCGGACGCAACTTGCGGTAGATGTCTTTGAGGGCCTCTTCCTTGGTGAGGATCGAGTCCTTCTCCAGGGTCAGCTCGATCGACGGGAAGCCCTTGAACTCCTCGAGGATCTGCTCGCTCGTGAGGCCGAGGGCCTTGAGGAAAACGGTGACAGACTGCTTGCGCTTGCGATCGATGCGCACGCCGACCTGGTCGCGCTTGTCAATCTCGAATTCGAGCCAGGCACCACGGCTCGGGATGATGCGAGCGGAGTAGATGTCTTTATCAGACAGCTTCTCGGGCGTGCGGTCGAAATAGACACCGGGCGAACGCACCAACTGGGAGACGACGACGCGCTCCGTGCCGTTGATGATGAACGTGCCCTTTTCCGTCATGAGCGGGAAGTCGCCCATGAAGACGGTCTGGGTCTTGATCTCACCCGTGAGGTGATTCATGAACTCGGCGTTCACATACAGCGGCGCAGCGAAAGTCTTGCCGCGCTCTTTACACTCGTCGATCGTGTACTTGGGCTCTTCGAGCTCGGGCCCTGTAAACGAGAGTTGCATTGTCTCGCCAAGGTCTTCGATCGGCGAGATCTCTTCGAAGATCTCATCGAGTCCGCTGGGCGACGGCAGGTCGGTGCGGCCAGCGGCCACACCCTCTGCGACGCGCTGCTTCCAGATGTCGTTGCCGACAAGCCAGTCGAAGCTCTCGGTCTGCAATGCAAGCAGATCGGGAACCGTCAGGGTGTCGGTGATCTTGGCGAAAGAAAGCCGCGAAGCTGCGCGGCCGTTCTTGGGGGACCCATTCTTTTTTGATGAAGCAGCGGTGGACGCAGTGCGCGCAGCAGCCAAGGAAATAACCTCCGTGGACCCCGTCGGGTCCTCATTGTCAGCGAACTGACTGTCGGTAATGAAATGCTCACCAGGCTCAAGAGATCTGCCCCGCCGCTATACGCGGGGCGCGCCAGCTGTCCACAATATGACGGCATGAGTTGTCTGGGAGCGCAAAGAACAACTATAGGACGCAACGACACGCCTGCGCAACTAATTCCTTGACCTGATTGCGAGATTCGGCTATAAGCGGGATTCGGCAGTCACGAGCAGGGTGACGCCGGGGTCAATCCGGATGCCGCGCGGTAAGTTCGAGACCATGACCGACTGGAACGCCCTGACCCCCGCAGAGCGCGCGCGAACGGTCTGCCGCGTGATTCTCGTTGGCGCAGAATCCACCGGAAAAACCACGCTCGCCCAGCAGCTCGTCGAGCACTACCGCGGCCTGGGCGGCATCTTCACGCAGACGCAGTGGGTTGCCGAGTACGGGCGAGAGTACACGCAGCTTCTGCTCCAGCGACAGGGTGTGATCGAGGCCGCGCCCGACGAAGAGGTTCACAGTGCGCAGTGGACCGCGGAAGACTTCGCGGTGATCGCGGTGGAGCAGCAACGCCTCGAGGATGCCGCCGCGGCATCCGGATCGCCCGTGCTGTTTTGCGACACGGACGCCTTCGCCACCCAGCTCTGGGAGCGGCGGTACCTCGGTGACGGCTCGCACGCCGCCTTCGACGCCCAGCCCGAATCACCACCGCGAGCGCTGTACATTCTGGCCGATCTCGCCGGTGTGCCCTTTGAGCAAGACGGAATCCGAGACGGGGAAGACTTCCGCGCCCGGATGCAGCAGTGGTTCATCGACGAGCTGACCCTGCGCGACGAGCGGTGGGCACTGGTAACCGGCACCCGAGATGAGCGACTGGCCAGCAGCATCCGCCTCGTCAACCAGACGCTGGATCGTTATTTCCCCACCCTGTCTTGAGGCCCGCCCAGGGATAGCCTGTGCAGCATGAAGCGCACACTGATCGTCGCCGTCGCCGCCATCGCCCTGTTGGCCGGATGCTCGTCTGCCCCCGCACCGTCACCGTCGGGCAGCCCGGCTCCCGAAGCTTCCGCGCCCGCCGAAGACCTCTCGGGGGTCAGCGTCTACTACCCCGTTGCCCTCGGCAACACGTGGACCTACCAAATCAACAATCCCGACCCGGTCGGCGTGGTCATCCAGACCGAGACGATGAGCGCGGTCACCCCCGACGGCGACGACGTGCGCGTGATGATCGACCGCAGCTTTCGCTACGAGAACGGTGCGTACCCTGACTTCACCGACTCGGTGGAGTACGTCTTTCACGCCGATGGCTCGTTAAGCGTTCCCTACCAGTCGATCCCCGACACCAGCGGAGCCCAGGTGACCATCAAGTCTGGCGAATTTCTGTGGCCCTCGACCGCCGAGTTCGAGGCCGGCACGCCGAAGACCGGCGTGATCGAGGCAACCATCGAGGCCGACGGCAGCACCTTCGACCAAGCGATCAGCTTCACCATCACCGGGCAGGGCGTCGAAGAGGTCACGGTTCCGGGTGGCACGTTCCAGGCCCGCAAGCTAACCCAGGACATGCTCATCTCGATCCCGTCGGCCGGCCTCGACGGACTGCCGATCAATGCGACGGTGTGGCTAGCGGAGGGCGTCGGTCAGGTGCGATCAGAAGTGCCCGACCTTCTCGGGTCGGGCACTTCTGTGACGGTTGAACTTCTTAAGTTCACACCGGGAAGCTAACGAGCGTGCGGCGCCAGCCATAGACGCGGTGTGCTTTCCGACTAGCCTCGACGGGTGAGCGAACCCCCGTCGAGAGTGCTCGCCCTGAGCGGGTACCTCGCCACCATCACCCCCGACCGGTGGGTGGACGGCGCGTACACACTCACCGTCGACGGCACGCCGCAGTCCCACGTGAACCTCGACGACCCCAGCCAGTTGTTCTTCGAGTACGTGCAGCGCATGGGCT
>Ga0105046_10002889_pt1 | contig 27179 bp, 25 predicted proteins | sample MAT03_FD_78385 | JGI IMG/M metagenome (GOLD analysis project Ga0105046, IMG submission 78385) | Freshwater microbial communities from Lake Fryxell liftoff mats and glacier meltwater in Antarctica - MAT-03 (megahit assembly) | ecosystem: Environmental > Aquatic > Freshwater > Ice > Liftoff... | reverse complement strand
TCGCGGGTTTGAAGCCGCTGACGACTTACTATTACGGCGTGGTGGTCGCGGACCAGCCGATCAAGTCGCTACGGGGCAAGTTCCGCACTTTCCCCGTCGGCCGGGCGAACTTCCAGGTCGCCTTCGCCTCCTGCGCTCAGACCGGTTCGAAAAACAAGGTCTTTGAAACGATCCTCGCGCATGAGCCGGCCGCCTTTATCCACATGGGCGACTTCCACTACGAGAACATCAGCAAGATCGATTCGGCCAAACGCCGGCAGGCCTACGCGAAAGTGCATTCCTCACCCGTTCAGGCAGCCCTATACCGTTCGACGCCGATCGCCTATATGTGGGACGACCATGACTATCTCGGCAACAACACAGGCGGCATCTCGCCCGCGGGCGTTGAAGCGCGTCTGACTTATCAGCATTGTGTGCCGCACTACCCCCTCGCGCTCGGGGGCGGCAACGTGCCGATCGCTCAAGCGTTTTCACTTGGCCGTGTTCGCTTCATCCTCACCGATCTTCGCTCCGCGCGCCAGAAAACGACGATGATGGGCGAGCCGCAGAAGAAATGGTTCAAGGCCGAACTCCTGGCGGCCCAGAAAGATCATGGCCTAATTGTCTGGGTCTGCACGATGCCCTGGATCGGCAAGGCGGACGCCAAGAAGGAGCTTGATTACTGGGCGAAATATCCGGATGAGCGTCGCGAGCTCGCCAACTTCCTGAAAGAGCACGGCATCCACAACCTGTGCATCCTCAGCGGCGATTCGCACATGTTGGCGATCGACGAAGGCAAGAACGCCGACTATGCCGACGGCGGCGGCGCCCCGATTCCTGTCTTCCAGGCCGCCGCTCTCGACAACAACGGCTCGGTGAAGGGCGGCCCCTACAGCAAGGGCACCTTCCCCGGCCCCGGCCGGTTCGGCATGATGACGATCACCGACAACGGCTCGAAAATCAACGTCGCCTGGAGCGGCCGTAATGCCGCCGACCAGGAAGTCGTCGCTCATTCGTTCATTGTTTGAGTGAAGAAGATGCGGTAATTCTGGGAGACGCCCGGCTCGCGCAGGCGTCTCAGGATCATGTCATTGAGCCGATCGAACGGCACGCCGCCCGCCTCGGCTTCCGCCTGAAACGATCGGAACTCCGCGTCATCCAGACGAGCGGGCAGGTCGGCCTTGAGCGATGAGAATTCCACCGCGGCCTGTTCCACTTCAACGAGTTCTTCTTCCGCGACGGGCTCACGACCACGCCACTCTTGAAGCCGGGCCAGCGACATTCGAAATGGATCATCTTCGGGAAGGAATTGCTCTCGATGGCTCGAATCACCATCGAGAACCGTCCACTCGTTCAGCCGGCGATTCCAGGCGTTGGCGATCTTCTTCTTCCACAAAGCGAGCAGGCGCTCCTGGTGCTTGAACGGGTACGCGGACGCCGATTCCTGACGTAACGCGCCTTCGTCATTCAGAAGGGCATCGACTCGCGTCTCGATCGCCGTCGCGCGAATCACATCGCGGGGTTTCAGCAACTCATGCCGGTGAAAGAGCGTGACCTGCTCGACCAATGTCGTGAACCGGCTTTTGATCTCGACGAGCCGTGCTCGGATTTCGGGATCGATCGGTAGCGGCGGCGGTTGCTCCTCAACCACGACCGTCGGAACGACGGCGGGAGTCGTATCGACGATCTTCCAATAAGGATAACCCATCGGCACCGTCGCTTCGTCCTCGACGAGCGCGAAGAATTGATCGGCGGCACTCGTCCAACCGCGCAGCGATCGTTCATCCTCCACGAGCAACACGATCGGCGTTGGCGTCACGAGCGTATCCAAAGCGCGATTCACCAGCGCGGCGGCGGCGGCGCGATATTGAGCGGTGCTGGCCAAATTCAGTTTGGTGAGCATCGACTGGGCCGAGCGGCCCGCTTCGAGGAAACGCAAACCGTCCGGTCTCAGGAAGTCCTTTTCGGTGAACCGAGTGTTGGCAAGATCAGCCCCTGCTCGGACCAGAATTCCCTTTAGAAACATCTCACTCGTGATCGGGTCGTTGAACAGATCGACCAGCCCCTGGGCCAACCAGCCGGCAGTATCGCGGTCAACCGGATTGGGTGACTGTCCCTGTTGCTTGGCACCCGCCACGCGTTCCTGAGCAAGGCGTTGTTCCTCGCGAAGTGCTCCACATAGTCGAGTTTGAAGTTCTTCGGGCGTGAACGTTGGGGTCGTGGCCGGCCGTGGAACGTCCGCCGGAGTTTTACCACGCGGGATGCGCAACCAGGGTCGTTGCTGCCGGGTGAGTTCCAGTTCCAACCAGCGGAGAAAATGCGACTTGCCGCTGCCGGGCGTGCCGCCGATCAGGTGAGAAGAAGGATCGTTGAGTAGTTCGTACTCACCACATTCTCGCTCATCGTTCTGAAAACGCATCGGCCGATGCAGTGCTAGAAACTCGGCATCGGAGAGGCTGCCAGGATCGGTAAGAATAGAGTCAGTCATTGACGAAAACCGTGAATTGGACGGCGAGCGTCGAGGCGTAAGCCCGACGTGTTTACGGATCGCAGTTGCATTCGGTAGCACACGTCGGCCTTACGGCTCGACGCTCGCCTCGCACCCGCGAACCGTATCAACATAGGCCTGGAAGTTTGCGACCGGTGTGCTCTTGTCGCAGCCGTGGTTCAGGTTGACGATGTGCCGATGCCCGCCGCCTTCCTTCAGGCAAGTCTTGGTCGCGGCGATCACCTCTTCGCGGGTGCCTCCGGCGAGGACCTCTTCATCGACGTTGCCTTGAAACACGAGATGCGGATAATCGAGCCGTGCCTTAGCGAGGTCGTGACAACGGCCGAGACTGATCACCTCGGCCCCGGTTGAACACAGCCGATCGAGATAGGGCGATTCCTTCACGAACATCACGCGCGGCACGCCGGTCGCCCCGGCCAGGATTTCCTTATGGAACGGCTGTGCCCAGCGATCGTACTCCGCCAACGTGAGTTCGCCGGCCCACGAATCGAAAAGCTGGTACATTTCCGCGCCTTCGCGGATCATCGTTTGCAGGAAGCCGATGGTCGCGTGGCTGAGCCGTTCGAGCAGACGATTCCAGACCTCCGGTTGCTCGGCCGCGAACTGGCGTGTCTGGTCCATGTTCTTGCCCGTGCCGATGCAGTACGCGGCCACGGTGAACGGCGCCCCCGCGAAGGCGAGGACGGGCAGGTCCCCGTTCAGCTCTTTCTTCACCTTCTTGAGCAGGTCAATGATGTGGCCGTAACTTGACGGGTCCGGGTTCGGGTTCAGGCGATTCAGATCGGCCAGCGTACGAATGGGTCGATCGGGCACCGGTCCCCGCTGCGGCTTCAATTCGAACGGCAGGCCCATCGAGAAGGGCAGCGTCGTGATGTCGTAGAAGAGGATGATGCCGTCGACGCCGAAACGGCGTGGGACGAGGGTAGCCTCGGCGGCTCGCTCGACATCCGCCGAGAATTCAAAGAAGCCCAAGCCGGCACGGATGCGGCTGAACTCCGGATCCCACCGGCCGGCCTGGCGCATGGCCCATACGGGGGGTCGTTCGACAACCTCGCCACGAGCGGCCCGCATCAAAAGGTGTGGTTTCTTCATGCCCGCTCCGGTTTGATGCCGACGTACAGGGTCGCGATGCCCAGCGTGAACGGCCGATGCCAGACCTGTTCCAGTCCGTGATGACGCAGCCGATCGGCCAGGGCCTCGCCGTCCGGGAACTCGCGCACGCTCTCCGGCAGGTATCGGTAGGCCGACTGCCGATTCCGTGACACAATCTGTCCGACGAGCGGCAGCAAATAGCGGAAGTAGAAGTTGTACATGCGCCCGAAGAACCAGTGCCGTGGCTTGGAGAATTCGAGAATCGCCAGCCGGCCACCGGGTTTCAGCACCCGTGTCATCTCGGCAATCCCCTTCTCCGGATCAGTGACATTCCGCAGGCCAAACGCGGCGGTAACGATCTCGAACGTGCCGGTCGCGAACGGCAAGCGTTGGGCGTCGGCTTCGACGATCTGAATGTGTTCCCGTTTTTTTACCTTCTCGACGGCCCGTTCCAGCATCTCGGGGCAGAAGTCGGCCGCGACGATCGGCACCTTCCCATGACACACGCGATCGTAGGCGATGGCCAGGTCGCCCGTGCCGGTACAGAGGTCGAGGATCGGCCCACCGCCCGTGCAGGGGACGAGTTTCGTCACGCGCCGCCGCCAGGCCTGGTCGATATTCAGGCTAAGCAGGTGGTTCAATAGGTCGTAGGTTGGCGCGATCTCCGCGAACATGCCGCGAATTCGACCTTCTTTTTTATCCAGCAGAGCAGCGGTCAACGGCGTGCCTCGATGGGGGAATTTTGTCTCTCTACCTTCTTACCGAAAACAGAGCGTAGGCGACAACAGGCTTGCGGCGTATTCTGAATGACGAACCTCCGAATTATTTCGCCGGAGTCACCCGTGCTCGAACGCCAGCAGTACCTGATCAAAGAACATGTGACCGTGATTAAAACCACGGACACCTACGATATCCTCGATCCCGAAACGCAGGAGCCGATCGGCCAGGCCAAGGAAGTCGTCAACGTGCTCGTGGCCGGTCTCCGTTGGCTCATCGACCGAGGCTGGATGCCGACGCGAATCGAAGTTCGCGACAAGGATAATGAGTTGCAATTCTATTTGCGGCGCGGTTGGTATCTGTTCCGGGCGCGAATCGAAGTTTATGACGTCAATGACGAACTCATCGGCTATTTCCGCAGCAAGATCTGGACGCTGGCCGGCGCCTTTCAGGTATTCCTGAAGGACGATACGCTCTTCGCCCAGGTGAAGGGCGGCAAGCAATGGTTCTTCGACTATCACCTGACCACGCCTGACAACATCGAAGTCGGCAAGGTGACCAAGAAGTGGCGCGGAGTTATGAAGGAGATCTTCACTTCAGCCGACGCCTTTCTGGTGACAGTGAACGAGAAGTTCGCGGAACAGCGGATGGCCAAGATACTCCTTCTGGCCGCTGCCGTCGCTGTCGACATGATTTTCAAGGAAGATAAGTCCTCCTCCGGAATTATTGGAAGCCTGACCGAATAACGCTGATTGACACCCCACGAGGTCATCCCCATGCTTACCGCCGATGGCTGCCGCGCTCGCCGAACTCGCTTGCTCGAACGGATCAAGCCGACCCAGCCGCTTTTGTTCACTGATCCGAACACGCTTCGCTATTTGGCGAACTTCCACGTCGACCCGTTCCACTTCAGCGGCGATCAGGGCGGGCTCCTCGTTCTTCACCCCGATGGCAAGACGACCGTCTATTACGAAAACAAGCTGCCCGGTTCGGTGAAGAAAGCCTTTGTCGACGAACTCGTCGCGCTGGCCTGGTACGACGGCCAGAATCCCGGCAAAGGGCCGCGGGCGCTCGCGCTGCTGGAGATGGCCCAGAAACATGGCGGGCGCATTCACGACTCGCTCGAGGATCCCGACGTCAAACCGGTCGTCACGGCTATTGCCGACATGCGCCGGCGCAAGGATCCCGACGAGATCGCCATCATGAAGCAATGCATGAAGGCGACGAACGCGGGCCACGCCTGGGCCCGGCAGAACATCAAAGCCGGCATGTCCGAGTTCGACGTCTATCGCGGGGTTGCTGCTGTCTGCCAGGAAACCGCCGGCCAGCCGATCATCGTCTATGGCGACTTCGCTGTCTCGCCCGGCTCCGCCCGTCGCGGCGGCGCTCCCACTCACCAAATTCTCGCTGATGGCGACATGTTCATCCTCGATTATTCCGTCATCATCTGGGGCTACCGCAGCGACTTCACCAACACGCTCGTCGTCGGCAAGAAGCCGCGACCCGATCAGCAGAGCCTCTACGACCATTGCATGGCCGCCATGCAGGCCGGCGAGCGCGAACTCAAAGACGGCGCCGCGTGTCTGACTGTTTATAACGCGGTCCGAGGCGCCTTCGAGAAAGCCGGCGTCGCGGAATCATTCCCGCACCACGCCGGCCACGGCATCGGCCTCGGCCATCCGGAAGCGCCCTACATCGTTCGCCATGCCACCGAGACGCTGGTGGCCGGTGATGTGGTGACGCTCGAGCCGGGACTCTATGTCGACAACGTGGGTGGAATCCGCATTGAACACAACTACCTGATCACCGCCACCGGCTACGAGCGCCTGAGCGGCCATGAAATCAGCCTAGTTTAGTGGAGTTTCCCCCGAGAAATGCCGATCTTCCCTTGAAACCGTATGGGCGGTCGCGATAATCATTATTCCAGCCTCGCTAGCTCAATTGGCAGAGCAGCTGACTCTTAATCAGCGGGTTTCTGGTTCGAGTCCAGAGCGGGGCATTCCATTTTCCGCTGAATCACATTTGAATTGTGTGACTCATCTTTTAAGGTGAGAAACGATTTTCTCTTCGCAACAGCAGCACTGGCTCGAATTCATAAATGAAGCTGTCACTTGAGGATGTCCCTCAGGTCGATCAGTTTCCCGTCCACCTCGCGCCAGAAGAATCTAACATGTCCGGAAGGAAAACATAACCAATCCAGAAGAAATGACACCCGTCAAACAGTCTTAATTGCGAAGATTGAAAAGTCACACTCTATCCAAAGGGTTCGGCGGTGTGATGATCTCCAGTTGAATGTCTCCCATCGCATCTTCGGAACGTTCTGTTTTGCCCAAATTTCACATTTTCCCCGAGTTGCTGATTCTTTTCATCAATCCGATTCTGGCAATTGTTCGATGAAGGGCGAGTGGGAGATTTGCGCACTGACCGGAATGGACTCCGAACCCAAAGCGGGTGGACGTATGCGTTCGTGGCGAAAAACCTTCTGGAATATGCTGGCCCTGGTCGCGGTCGCGTCGCCCGGCGCTCACGGCGCGGATCTTGCGCCGGGGCAGGCGGAGACGGTTTTCACCGCCCCAACAACCGTGTTTCCTTCCGGTTACTTGGCCCAGCCCACCGAACCCAGCGTTCCAGCCCCGAAGAAGCCAAGCGTCCCGCCAGTGCTGCCCAAGGATCTTTTACCCACGCCCGAACCAACCGAGCCGAGCATCAATCCCAAGTTGCCTATTGATCCCAAAGCGATCGATCGGGCGCCCGATGCGTTCGCGGGCGCCACGGAAGCGGGCACCCAGCCGGGAGAGATGTTCGATGCACGCATGTTCGGCGATCAGTTTGGCGTCTACACGGCTACGATCCGGCGACAAATCTTGATTCCGCAACAGATCGTCATCCCGCGACAATCCATCGTCCCGCAACAATCCGTCGTCCAACAACAAGTCAATAGCACACGTTCGGTGACCGATACGGTGATGTCGGGCGGCAGCCCTACCGTGTTTACGAACAATCCACCGTCGTCCGGGACGCCAACGATCCTGAATTTCACCACCGGCGCCGTGGGGAACTCCATTTTCGGTCAGGCCATTCTCGTAAGTCCCGCATTTACCAGCAGCGGAACGGTCAGCGGCATCCCCACGCAGACTCCTTTGCTCGAAAATGCCGGCATCACACTGCTGGCCGCGAATCTAGCTCAACCGGGCGAACAGGTTTTCTACCGCTCGGGAGTGGCGAACACCACGGGGGCGGATATCTCGGGCGTTTTCCCCGCCAACGTTGTGCAGACTTATGACTACGTCTCGGCACAGATTGTTTCGGTGGTCGTGCCGTTGCCGCCGCTGGTCGTGCCCTTACCGTCGCTGGTCGTGCCGTTACCGCCGCTGGTCGTTCCCACACAGGTGGTCGCGTACCTGCCCTTGCCGTCGGGCGGCGGGGTGGTCGGCGCCACCAAGCTAACCGACGGCAACAGTCCGATCCCGCGGGATCGCTTCATCTTCGATTTCGATTACTTTTCCAACACCCCGTTGGCAATCAACGGCTTCGACGTTTATCGCTTCTCGCCCGGCATCGAGAAGACGTTCTTCAATGGTCGTGCCTCCGTGGAGTTGCGTGCCCCCTTCGCATCGAGCATTGATAGCTCGTCGAACCTGAGCGGCATCAGCAATCGAGCCACGGCGTTCGGCGATGTCCACATGACCTTTAAGGGCCTGTTCTACGCCAGCGAGCGAGTGAACCTGGCGACGGGCGTCGGCCTTTCCCTTCCAACTGGCTACGACACGCAGGTTCGTTTTGCCGATGGCACGGACCTGATCCGGATCAAGAATCGTTCTGTATTGATCGCGCCCTATATCGCCGGGCTTTTCACGCCGACCGAACGGCTCTATGTACAGAACTGGGCACAAGTCAACTTTGATGGCAACGGCAGCCCGGTGTACGTCAATCCTGACCTCAATGGCCTGCAACAGGCCGGTCGTCTTCGCAATCAGACACTGTTGCAACTCGATTCGCAAGTGGGATATTGGCTCAAGCAGGACAAGACCGGTCAGGATTTCTTGACCGCCTTGTCGTTGTTCGTTGAACTACATTACACAACAGCCCTCGATAATGCCGGCTCGGTGCAATCGGGAAACCTGAGCATCACGAGTACCAACAATCGATTCGATGAATTGAATCTGACAACAGGCGTGAATGCCGTCATCCAACAACGCCTGAGCGCACTACTGGGCGTTGTCCTCCCCCTCAGAACCGGCGGCGACCGCTTCTTCGACTACCAGATCGGCGTACGCCTCAACTACTTCTTCGGCCCCGACCCCACGCCCCGGACTTACGTTTCGAACTATTAAGTTCGTGGTTTGCCAAAACGCAGGAGGCATGCCAAGAATGCGAACACGATTACTCGAAACCACGGCGGGCCAAACGCCGCGCCGCTCGCCAAGGCGAGCCGAACCGCGTGAGCGGTCGGGTGAGGGCCTTTAGCTCACCGCTGTTTGGAGTCATCGCCCGGGGGCTTATGCCAGGGCGGCGAAGCCGCTGACTCCATCGCGCCTCGCCAAACTGAATTCGAAGAATAGGCTTCCTACATGAAACTCCTCTTCATCGGCGACATCGTGGGCACGCCGGGCGTGCAGGTCATCCGCCGGGCCGTGCCGCCGTTGCGTCTTTCCTTGGGATTCGATTTTGTCGTCGCCAATGCGGAGAATGCCTCGGGCGGGTCGGGCCTTTATCCGAGTGCCTACAAACTATTGCGCGCGTCCGGCGTCGATGCATTGACGATGGGCGATCATCTCTACAAGAAGTCCGACATCATTGGTTTGCTCAATGATGGCGAGCCGATCTGCAAGCCGGCAAATTATCCCGAAGCGGCGCCGGGTCGCGAGTTTGTCATTCTCGAATCGGCCGCCGGGCAGAAGTTGGCCATTATCTCGCTGCTCGGCCGAACATTCATGAAGCCGGTTGATTGCCCGTTTATGGCGGCTGATCGCGTGCTGGCCAAACTGCCTGCCGATGTTCGCTGCATCTTGGTCGACGTCCACGCGGAGGCGACGGGTGACAAGTATCAATTGCTGCATCACCTGAAAGGGCGCGTCAGCGCCATACTCGGCACGCACACCCATGTGCCCACGGCCGACGAACATATCATGCCGGAAGGGACGGCCTTTATTTGTGATGTCGGCATGACGGGCCCTTACAGCGGCATCCTCGGCCGCAAGGCCGAGCGCGTGCTGCCGGCTGTCATCACGTTCGTGCCGATCTCGTTCGACATTGCCGTGGACGATCTGCGATTGGGAGGCGCCGTCGTCGAGATCGATGACGCGACCGGCAAAGCGACTGCCATTCGCCGGGTGATGTTGACGGAGAAGGATGTTGCCGCGTTGGAATCATGAAGCGTCGCGGACTTGACAAAACGCAGCCGATTGGTCATAAGCCGCAATCTTCCGGGGGCTATGTGATCGAACGGGGGCGTGGCCATCATGAAATTGGGCAAAATGCTGGGACTGGCGCTGTTGCTGCCCTTGGGCTGCCTGAGCACGCCGCCGAACGATAATCCGCTCTACTTGCGACCGGATATAAAGCCCGAGTGTGAAAACCCGGTGCTTATTTCACCCGGCACCCCGACGCCCACCGCCTATGCGGAAGTCTTTGAAAAAGTTCTCAACGTCATCGACGACTATTACGAAATCGCCTACGCCAACCGGTATGACGGCCGCATCATCGGGCATCCGAAGATTGCTCCCGGCATCTTACGCATATTCCAGAACGGTTCGCCCGACTTGACTGAGCGCATCCTCGCGTCGTTCCAGACGATGCGCAACCGCTGCGAGGTGCAGATCAAAGCCGCGGAGCAGGGCGGTTACTTGGTGCAGGTGATCGTCTATCGCGAATTGAAAGACGAGGGACGACCGCTCAACGCGCCGAGCGGTTCGGTATTCCGCGATGCGGCGACGGTCGATCGGCAATACGAAGTGGTCGATCCGTCCATCCCGGTCGAACTTACCTGGATCCCGAAGGGGCGCGATTTCGCTCTCGAAGAGGCCATTCTGAAAAAGATTCGAGCGTGTCAGTTTGAATGAGTGGTTCCGAGTTTCGAGCTTTGCTTAATGAGTTCTTCGTTCTTTCGCAGATTCTCAACATTTAAAGATCAGCGCTGAATGCTTGAAACTCGGAACTTGAAACTCGGAACTTGAAACTAAATTCCGCAATTGCTCTGATTCTTCCCATGATGAACGGGAAGAAGTTTCCTTCCCGACAACGGCGGATGGCCTTGCCGCTGAGGACGGCGAGATGCCGGATCAAAGACGACGATTTTCGTTCGCGGCCGAACTGCCGCCAGAACAGCCGTTCCTCGTTGCACGATTGGCGTTCGATCAGCCGGCGGGCCGGTCGGCCGTGCGAGGCGCCGCCGCGATGCCACACGCGGGCGGCCGGTTCGTAGCGGATGCGCCAACCCGCGGCTCGCAAGCGCAACGAGAGATCGACATCTTCAAAATAAGAACCGAAATGCTCAGCGAACAACCCTGTTTCCACGAGTGCCGAGCGGCGAAAAAAGACGGTCGAGCCGCTGGCGGCCGCGACGTCGCGACTGGTCAGATACGGCTCGGCCAAGCGTTGACCATGGCCGTTCTTCCAGGCGAATCCGCCCGCGTCGTAACTGTCGCCGGCGCTATCGATGATCGGCGCATCGCCCGGTTCGCCGGCGAGAACAAGCGGAGTCACGGCGCCCACGGCCGGGTCGTCGAAACAACGCAGAGCGGTTTCGGCCCACCCGGCCTCCACCTGTGTGTCATCGTTCAGCAGTTCAATGAACTCGCCCCGAGCTTCGCGGAGTCCGCGGTTGGCGGCCACGCAAAACCCGCCGCGACGTTCCATACGAATGACGGAAACACCTGGGAACGACTGGGCGGTGCTTGAAATGACCGAATGGCGTGAACCGTCATCAACCACAATAGTCTCGGTACCCGCCGGGGCATGACGAGTCACGCGCTCGAGGCAGAGTGCGAGCAGATCGCTACGCTGAAAAGACGGAATGACGATCGAAAGTTGGCCCTTCACCATGTCGCGCCGTCCTGGGCGGCGGACGCCGTTTGCAGGCTCTCCGCGGCCGCGCGGATGCGTGAACGCACTCCTCGTTTTTCGCCGGCCAACACTTCCCGAGCCAGTTGCCGGATTTCCTGATGGATCGCGACCTCTTCGGCCCGGCCGCGTTTCCAGGCCACCGCTTGCCGCACGAGTGATTCCGTCGCGACGATGCCGCCCAGGAGACGCGCCCGCCAACCCGACCAGTGTTTCCGCGCGTAGGTCAACAGGGCATGGCGTGTCATCAGGAGCAAAGCCGCGGGGACCTTGCGACCGTGCAAGGGTGTGTGATGCTTCACACGCACACGCGGTTCGTGCAGGATCCGCCAGCCGCGCTGGGCCGCCCGCCGGCAGAAATCAACGTCTTCGTAGTAGAGGAAGAACGCGGGATCGAAGCCGCCGATCTCTTCGAGACATTTCCGGCGGATGAGCAGGGCGCAACCGGTGGCCCAGGGCACTTCGACGCGTTCTTCCACCTGAAGAGCACGGCAGCGGCGTTCGGCACGCGGCCGCAAGAGACCGAGAATGATTCGCCCCAGCGTTGGCGTCGGTCCGCAGGATGGCTGGACGGCGCCGTCAGCATCGCGCACGCCCAGACCGACCACGCCGATCCAGGAGTCGAGACGGTGAGTCAGCGCCTCGACTTCGTCAAGAAACCCCGGTGGGACGGAGGTGTCCGGATTCAGCAGCAGGAACCAGTCGCCCCGGCTGAGCCGACAGCCTTCGTTCACTGCCCGGGCGAAGCCGCGATTGCGGCCGAAGCGGCGAAGCGAGACGCCCTCCAGCCGGCGCAGTTTTTTCCGCAGGGGGTGGTTGGGGGAGTGATTGTCAACGATGACGACTTCCGCCCCGCCGCTACGGGCCAGGGCGGACTGACGCAATTGGTGTGTCAGCCAAGCGGTATTTTGCCACTGGCAGTAATTGACAATGACGACCGAAAGCGAGGGCGAAGTCGTCGGCGCGGGGGTCGCCCGAGTACGAACGCCGGGTCGTGGCGCGGAATGGTCATTGAGCGGGTGCATCGATGCAGCGGCCGCGGCCATGCGGGATCCTTCCCTGATAGAAGTCAAAAGAGTGCGACATTCTATTCAGATCGTCACGGCCGATGCAATGGCAGTTTGCGGAAATGTCACGCGGACGATTTAGTTTGCTCGAAAAGAGCAAGAGCCACGAATTGATGGGACAGGACCAAGTTCGGCAATCGCATCTCTTTTTACAATCGAAACGGCTAGATCTGGTAGACGAGATCGTACGCTGATTGGGCGCGTAGCAGGAGTTCCGCGAGTGTTGTGGATTCGAGGGTTTTCTGCTGGGCGTCGAGAATGTGGCTCCAGACGCCGTGGATGGCTTTGGCGAGTGGCGAAGGCGATGCGTTTGGTTGGCCGCGCATTTCAGTCGGCGTTTCGCTGCGGTCGATGATGCCGATGACGTCAGCGAGCGAGATTTCGCCCGGCGGCCGCGAGAGCAGATACCCGCCCGAGGCGCCGCGCGTACTGGCGATCAGGCCCGCCCCTTTCAACTGCAAGAGGATCTGCACGAGAAACCGCTTTGGAATGCCATGCCCTTCGGCGATTGCCTTGAGACGGACCGGAGTGGGATCGCCATGCCGAGCGGCCAGATCCAGCATGGCGATACAGGCATATTCGGCTTTGGCGGAGAAGAGAGAGCCTCTCATCGAAGTTTCGGGGTCCAGCGTCCGGGCGTACAAGTTGCATCAAAACAACTCGTCCCGTGGCCGACTAGATGCCCGCTCCTCCCTGGTGCTCGAGCACGTGGAGACCACATTCCTTCTTTTGGGTGCCCGCCCAGCGGCCGGCACGTTCATCCTGACCGGGCTCCACGGGACCCGTGCAAGGCCAGCAGCCGATGCTCGGGTAATTTTGATCGTGCAGCGGGTTGTACGGAATCTTGTGCTTGTGGATGAATTTCCAAACATCCTTGAAGGTCCAGCTCAAGAGCGGATTCACCTTGGCCAGGTTGAACTTCGCGTCCCAATGGAAGACCTTGGCGACGGCCCGATCTTTCGTCTGATCGCTGCGGATGGCGCTGATCCAGGCGTCGTAGCCGACAAGGGCGCGCCGCAGCGGGATGATTTTTCGGTCGTGGCAGCACTGGTCCGGTCGATGCGTGTACAACGGGCCGCCGTGAATCTCTTCGTAGACCTCCACGGTTGTGTCAGGCTGAATGAGGTCCACTTCGAGACCGTAACGCTCTTTGATCCGCTCGCGAAGTTCGAGTGTCTCCTTGAACTGGTAGCCCGTATCGAGGTTGATGAGCCGGACTTCCCTGCCGAACTCGGCAAGCATATGGAGGATGCAGCATCCCTCGGCGCCAAAGGCAGTGGAGAATAGCAGTTTCGAACCGAAACGCTTCACCGCCCAGCGCAGCACGGCCTCGGGCGGCTGGCCATCCAGTTCCGCGTTGGCGGCGGCAATCTCGTCGTCCGAGATTCGCGACATCCGGAAACACCTCCAGAGATTCAGGAGAGGACACTATCTTCATCTGTATTCTAATCATTTCGACAAGATCATTCAATTGTTGGCAGGATCTCGATCAACATATCCCCTCGCCAGGGGTGGGTTTTAGACGGTTCTATCGATAAAAGCCGTTGTCCCATCATGAGCCCGCTGAAACTGGGATCAGGGTGTGCGCCGCATATACATCGTTGACTTCTTACGCCGAATGAATATCGAACGAATAACGGCCATTGAGAAAGTGATGGGGACCGTTATCCGATCTATAGGAATAATCGATGATTGCCAAAGTCGGCATGCTTGATCGCGTTTTCAGGAAGTTTGGCTTTCTGGATGCATCAAGCGCACTTCGAGTTCATCCCCGAATCTTTGCCGGCATTGTCGGCTATCACATGATCGCCCTGCTGGCGTGCCTGCCCTGGCTCTTCAGTTGGACAGGCCTGGGCATGGCCATCGCGGGCATCTACGTTTTCGGCACGCTCGGGGTCAACATCGGCTTTCATCGCCTGCTCACGCATCAGGGGTTCGCCTGTCCCGCCTGGTTCCGTCGCTCATTATCCGTCCTCGGCGTGTGCAGCTGGCAGGGAACGCCGATGAACTGGGTTGCCATCCACCGCATGCATCATCAGCATTCAGATGATCCGGAAGATCCGCATAGTCCCAAGACGAGCTTCTTCTGGAGCCACATGGGATGGTTTCTGATCTACGATCCCGACTTGTGGAGCATCGACACCTACGATCGCTACGCGCGTGATCTGCTCCGCGACCGGTTCAACAAGAAGATGGAACGGCCGAGGAACTTCCGGCGGATACAGTTCGCCCAGTGGCTGGTCTTCGCGGTGATCGGCGCGGTCATCGGCGCCGTGGCCACCGAAAGTTGGCTCGGCACTCTTCAGATGAGCCTGAGTTGCTTGATCTGGGGCGTCTTCGTGCGGACGGTGCTTGTGTGGCACATCACCTGGTCGGTCAATTCGGTGACACACATCTGGGGCTACCGGAACTATAAGACGAAGGACAATAGCAGGAACAATTTCCTCGTCGGCATCATCAGCAACGGCGAAGGCTGGCACAACAACCATCATGCTCAGCCACGCAGCGCGTCGCATGGCATGCGCTGGTTCGAGTTCGATCTCACCTTCATGACGATCTGGGTCTGGGAACGCTTCGGGCTGGTCTGGGACGTGGTCCGACCGCGAAAGGATCTGGCCAAGGCTTTCCGTGAGGAAGAGAGCAACCTCACCGGGGCCATGGAACCGGCCGCCAGTGAACCTAAGCTGCTGCCTTCCTCTTCGATGCTGCGGGCTGATGCTTCCAACGGCGATGAATCCAAAGATACTGCTCCGGGTGCCGCCGTATCATCCGCTCCAACGCCTCCGTATACCGTGTCGTAATGGCCCGGACCGCGTCCGGTTGATGCTGGTAGTCGCGCGGATCGATGAAGTCTTCAAAGTAGAGATGGTAGTGATAGCCATTCCCAATACGTGCTGTGCCGGTCACCACCATCAAGGCATCGTGACCCATGGCCAGCAACGCAACGGCTTTGTGCGTCGAGGCGGGGCGGTTGAAGAAATTCACAAACATGCCGCGTGAGCCGGCATCCTGATCGCCGAGCGTGGCCAGGCTGCCGCCTTTTCGCAACGCTTCTTCAATCAGGTCAAATTCCCCTTTTTTGGCAATTATTTTCTGACCGTTTTGCTGGCGCCAGCGGCGAAACCAGGCGTCGAGAAACGTGTTGTCGAGCGGCCTGGCGATGGCATATGAAGGAAATCCGAGCAGTCCCATCAAGACGCCAGAGAGTTCCCAATTGCCGAAGTGGCCGGTTACCAATAACACCGGCCGGTCGCCGAGCAACGCGCGAGTGTACTGCTTGGTCATCTCCAAGTCAGGAAACACGATATACTCGCGATAATTGCGCTTGGAAATCATGCGGTCGGCCCAGACAGCCTCAACCATCATCCGGCAGAAGTGCTCGTAGCCGGTCTCGATCAGGTTATCCAACTCCGCTGTTGTATACTTGCCCGGGAAGGCATGATTCAGATTCTCGCGGCCGACGAGAATGCGCTTCTTGGTGATGCGCATCAGTATCCAGGCGAGCGCCTTGGTCGAGCGCGTCGCCAGTGTGAATGGCATCGCTCGATACAGCGCGACCGTGAGACGGATCAAGATGTACGTCAAATAGTCGCTAGTGCGGTTGCGCGGCTTGGCCATCTTGGGCCCCTCGTCCTTGAGCTTGCTGAAAATACATCCTTGGAAGGGGAAGAGTACCAGCAATTCGGACCTTCACGCAAGAGCGTTCTCGGCTCACTCCTCGCGCCAGGGCATTTTCTTTTGATATGCCTCCAGCCGTTTCTGCTCGAGGGGACGGTCGTCCGGGGCGAGGTCCTTGGAATCCATCGCTTGCTTCTGCGTCGCCATCGCGTCATCGAATTGCTCGCGCTCGGCCTGGGCGGCAGCCAGCACTACCAACGCCCGAGCGCTCTTTCCACCCGCGATTTCCACGGCCTGCTTCGCTAATTCCAGAGCCTTCACGCCGTCGCGAATTGATCGATCGGGGCAGGTGGCGAGCAACCAGGCCTTGGCACTCAACGCGGTCAACGAGCGAGGTTCGCCGGTCAAGGCCGTTTCGAAGTCCTTCAAGGCCTCCGCGGGTTGCTTCAGCAACTGCCGGTACTCGCCGCGTTTGACGTAAGCCAACGTCAAACGGGGGTCGAGCCAGATGGCGTGGGAAAAATCATCGAGCGCGAGCGACGGCAACTCCTGGACCCGACGCAGTAGTCCCCGCTGCAAGAACGCCGTTGCCGAACGCGGATCGCAACGCACCGCCGCGTGGATGTCCTCCGCGGCCTTCTCGTAGTCCTTGCGAAGCATCCAGAGTGCCGCGCGATTGCTGAATGCAAAACTGAAATCCGGATCGATCTTCAAGGCCGCGGCATAGTCGGCGAGGGCCTTGTCGAATTCGCGCTGATCACGCCAGGCGTTCCCACGATTGGCCAACGAGTTGATGTAATTTGTGTTGAGGCGGAGTGCCTCGTCGTAGTTGCGGATCGCTTTTTCGAAATCCAACTTGTGAGCGTGGGCGTTGCCGCGGTTGCCCCAGACAATGGCGGACGAAGCGTTCAACTCGATGGAACGATCGTAGTCGGCAATCGCCCGGTCGTAGTCCTTCTTCTTCGAGTACAAGTTCGCTCGATTGTTCCACCATGAGGAACTCGTTGGCGAGATGCGGAGCGCCTCATCATAATCTTTCAGAGCGGCATCGAGATCACCCTTCAACTCGTATGCCTTTGAGCGGCGGGCATACTGGCTGGAATCATTGGGGTTCTCCATGATCAACTTGGAGAAGTGCTCCACGCCGCCTTCGGGCAAGGCGGCATCCTCTGTCGGAATCCAGCCCTCGACGCCGTCCTGCTTCACCCAAATTTTGCCATCGCGCTCGCGGACAACGACATAATCGGTTCGCATCAACAAACCGATCTCGACCGCGGCGCCATCCGGACTATTGCGGAAGAAGCGCGTCCCCGTCTTCTTCATGATGACCGTGCGGCCGACCCATGACGACGATGGCTCTTCCCGCAAGGGCGACGGGTAGCCCAATATGGCAGCAATAAACAGCGGAGCTAAGACGGAAACCATGAATGCCTCCCGCCTCTATCGTGGCCACGGCGCGGGGCGGTGTCAAGCACCGGGATGGGATTCTGATAACTCTTCCACCTTATTCCCAGATGCCGCCGTTTCTGCTATTCTGACGGTCGATGAGACTTCCAGGTTCTCCAGAGAATGTCAATGATCGAACAACTCGCGCCGCCGCTGGCGGATCTTTACGAACAGGATGAGACCGCCTGGCTCGACGCCATGGCCCGCCTTGTCGCGGAGCGCCGCTGGGAGGAAGTCGACGCCGAAAACCTAAGCGAGTTTTTAACCGACATGGCACGACGCGATCGCCGAGAAGCAAAAAGCAGACTGACGATTCTCCTCGCTCACCTATTGAAGTGGCAATATCAACCCGCCAAGCGAACGGGAAGCTGGAAAGCGACCATTCTCGTTCAACACCGAGAAGTCACTGCGGATGCGGAAAGCGGCGTCATCCGCAATCACATCGAAGAGGTTCTGGCGGCCGCTTATGCAGATGCCAAGAAAGAGGCCGCCGCGGAAACAGGTCTGCGAATCACCGAACTTCCAACCGACTCTCCTTACTCACTTGATCAGCTATTATCCGATGATTTTTTCACCGAATAACGACGAACCAGGGCGCCAATGACCGCACAACTCACGTCGCTGACGGAACTTTACGAGCAAGATGAGACCGCCTGGCTCGATGCCATGGCGGAGCTCGTCGCCGAACGGAGATTCGACGAATTCGATCTCGAACATCTTCAGGAGTTCTTGACCGATATGGCCAATCGCGATCGAAAAGAAGTGCGAAGCCGGTTGACCGTTCTCCTTACTCATCTGCTCAAATATCGATATCAATCCGAAAGGCGGTCGCGAAGTTGGCAGTCGACCATCGTTGTTCAACGACAAGAACTGGTTCGCGATGCATCGTCCGGTGTGCTTCATTCGCATGCGAAAGACGTTTTACCCGATGCCTACGTGATGGCGGTCGAACGAGCCTCCACCCAAACCGGGCTGCCAAGTGCGACCTTTCCGAAAAAATGCCCTTGGAGTCTGCATCAGCTATTTACTGACGACCTTCTCAAGGAATGATTCTCTATGCGAACCCTCCCACTGCTCGCCGCCGCAATCCTCTTCATCAATGGGGAATCTCTCCGTGCCGAAGACCCCAAGGCCTCACTCCCCAAGGTGGTGCTCCTGGGCGATTCGATTCGCCTGAGTTACGCCCCCACCGTCGCAAAACTGCTGGAGGGCAAGGTCGAACTCATCAGCCCCAAGCCGAATGGCGGCGATAGCAGCAACTTGCTGAAGAATCTGGATGAATGGGCGATCAAGCCTCAGCCGGAGGTTATTCACTTCAATTGCGGCATTCATGACATGAAGAAGACGAAGGGGAAAGAGCAGTTCCAGGTCTCGCCGGAGCAGTACGAGGCCAACCTGCGGAAGATCGTCGAACGCCTGCGCAAGGAGACCAAGGCAAAAGTGATCTTTGCCGTCATCACTCCCGTGATCGACGAGCGGGCCGCCCCGTCACGCGCCAAGGCCGACTATGAATTGCTGGAAGCAAGTGCTCAGCGCTACAGCGAAATCGCGCGGAAGGTCATGAAGGAACTGGACGTGCCCGTCAACGATCTCCGCGCTCTCATGCCGGACATGGCCACGCGCGACAAACTGATGAGCGGCGATGGCATCCATTTCACTGGGGAAGGCGCCGCCAAGCTCGGCGCCCAAGTCGCCGACATCGTCAGCAAGCATCTGCCGGTCAAACCAAAGCAGTGACGCGGAAGGTGCCCCATGCCGGCGGAGCACCGGGCGCCAGTTCGCTCAGCAACCGCAACTGTCGATCGACTTCCTCGGCCGTAAGGATCCCGGTCGCGATCAGCCGATCGCGTACTTCCTCGTAGAACATGCGCATGTTTTCAAGCATCATGTCGTCCGATCGGCACTCGTGCCACTCTGATCGAACGTGGCGGTAGCCCGCACTTTCGAAGGTGCGTCCCAAAGTAGCGCCAACCGACGGTGAGATGCGATTGACCGCATACAGATTATTGATCACCTCGCCCCATACGCGTAGCGGCTCCAGTTCCGGCCGGGTGCGTTCCTGATCGGCGATTCGGCCCATGGGACTGCGAAAATCAGGTTCGATGAAGCCGATGCGCGTCCCCGGTTTCAGGATCGACCGCAGCCGGCCGATCAATAATTCGGCGAACGGGATGTGATGCAACACCGCCCGGCCGAGGACAACATTAGCGCCCTCGAGCCAAGGTCCCGGCTGGGAAACGTCGGCCAGCGTCGGCTCGAAGCGGGCCGGACCCGTGCCCGCCAGAAGTTCCCGGGCCTGATTCAACAACCCCTCAGTGCGATCAACGCTGACGAGCACGCCGCCTTCGCCCAGCCGACGAATAATCCGCCGGCTCAAGCCGCCCGGCCCGCAACCAAGCTCGACGACCCGATCGTGAGGCCGCAACGCCAACTCGTCCAGCAAGAGTTCCGACGTTTCCGCGAAGTGGGCATCCTGGATCTCGAGCCGTCGGGCGGCCCGAGCCGAATCGCCGAGAACATAACCTTTCAACGATTCCATGTTACTTCTTCTCCGGCCAGATGGGTGAATCCCAACCGGCGAGGTCTTCGGGTTTGACCGTGGCCGACCGTTGCGTCTTGCCATGCCAGGTCGGGCGGAAGGGGCCGACGAAGCCAATGGCGGCATCGGCTTTGATGGCATCTTCGAGGCCGACGGCCCAGAAGCAGCCGTTGACCAGCATCCGGCGAAAGCCTTCGTTCACCAGGTCGCCCGAGGCTCCGTAGGTGCTGGCAAAAACACGACCTTCCTTGCCTGATTTGCTCTTGTAGGATCGCACCCACGCCCCGGCCATCGGCTTTTTGGTCGTGTCAGCAGGAGACTTCGGATCCATGCCGTCAAGCGGGACCGCCATGGCGAGAACCTCGCTGCCCTCGATCGGGTAAGCGTTGTAGGCGCCGATCTCCGCCCACATCTCTTTCACTCCTTTGAGAATCGGATGCGTGGCTTTCTCGGGAATGATGTCGAGACGCGTGCTCGATTTGTGATTCGGCCCATAATGGCCGACCCAGGTTTCGCCTAGAATCTGCCGGCCGAAGCCGCCCTTGTAGTCGTCGCCTTTGAAGGCATGGTCGAACTTGGCGAAGGCACTGTCGGAGGGGATTTTGAAGCCGTGCGTCGCGGTACGCAGTCCAACGACCGGGCCGCCGCGATCGAGATAATCGACGATTGGCTGCATCTGCTCGGCGGGCAGGTTTTGGAAGCGGGTGAAGATGACCAGGAGGTCAGCGGTCTTCAGCACTTCGGTGCCGGGGATGTTCGACATGCCGGGCGTGATCACACCGGTCTTGGGGTCGACGCCGAACAGGACGGTGCATTTGAAACCGTGGTGTTTGGCCAGGATTCGCGCCAGAGCGGGGAGAGCCTCCTCGGATTTGTATTCGTGATCGCTGGCGATCAGAACAACATGCTTGCCTTTACCCGGTCCGTCGGCGCCTTCATAGACGAGAGGCGCCGCCGGCGCGAGACTTGTGATAGCCAAAAGAGACATGAGTGCGAATAAGACTCTCATCGGTACGTGCTCCTCGGTTAGTTGCGATAAGCCCGTAGGACAGGCCTCCCGGCCTGTCCCTGAGACAAAATCGCCATGGGGGACAGGAGGGGACGCCTGTCCTACGATTCGGACGTCACGCCTGTCGGACAGGCCTCCCGGCCAGTCCAAGATCAGTGCGGGACAGGCCGGGAGGCCTATCCTACGAAGTCCGACGAATTGCGGAAATCGTGAACGAATTTGTCCGACTTGAGAGAGAATTTGCATTTCTGCCGAGCGTTGGCGCAAATGGGGCGGACTTTAGCGTCCATCTCTCGAAGGGAACGATGAAGACCGCAAGACGCAACCCGAAGGGGATCAACAACTTAAAGTCGTCGAAGTCGACGGCAACCCCCGAGGCGGATCACCCTCCCAACACCCATCAAGGAATTACAGTCATGAAAACGACTCTACTTTCGGCACTTTCCGTTGTCGCCCTGCTCTGCGGAGTCCAGAACGACGCCAAGGCCCAAACGACCATCGTCTTCAATACGGGCAGCAGTTTCGGCACCAATCGGAGCACCACCTACGGGTATGGCCCCGGCGGCTCCTTCAACAATACGACTTACTCCGGTTCGAAGTCGCAATATGCCAACGTGGGAATCTCGGCATACACCCCGGTCGGCACATTCAACGGCAACTTCGGCAGCGGCTCGGCCAAGACGTGGGGCGGCAGCTATGGCTCTTACAACGGGCCATCCGGCTCGGGCGACTACAACCTGCGGAACGGCAGCAACTCGAACTGGAACAACAGCAACTGGAACTTCTCCGGCCCCGGCGGTGTGGTCGGCGGCAACAACAGCAACGTCAACCGCACCACCTGGAGCAACGGCGTCATCCGGACTTACCCTTGAATCAACTCCCTCGGAGGAACGCACTGAGTGTTCCTCCGAGGTTTGTGATTCGACTTTCATACTTCCCGCAAACTCGAACCAATAATCCTTGAACGGAGAACATACGATGAAATCCTTACTACTTCTGACCGGCTTTGCCGTGTGCCTGGGTGGAACGTTGGCCCTGGCCGAAGAGCCGGTTCCTGAACCGCCGATCCCGCAATACTTCCCGATCCCCGAACTGCCCGGCATGCCCTCCAAGCTCGCCAAGAAAATGAAATGCGACATGGAACGCGTGAACCGCGACATCCATCGGGCCATGAACGGCCTGCCGTTCGAACCGCCCGCGTTTGACGCACCGCGTAAATTCCGGAATGACTTCCCCGTCATCCCGCAGGACTTTGGCCGAGGCGGCTTCGCGGTGAACGATCAGACGTCTAGCTCCTGGTCGAGCGTCAACGGCAAGTTCTGTATGAATCACCGCAAGAATGATGTTTCCTACAAGGTCACCGGCCAGATGCTCGACGGAGTCGCCGTGCCCAGCTCCATCCTGGTGAAGGAAGGACGCGATTCGACGACCTACGAAAACATGGAACAAGTTCCGGACAGCCACCGCAAGGCGATCGAGGAGTTGCTGACGGATCGGGAATAATCAACTCGACGACATTGAACCGAGGGGTTGCCGGAAGAGGCGCAGAAGTGCTCTATTCCGGCAGCCCTGCGGTTATTGGCGTTTGATCGCTCGCGTTTCAATGGCGAAGGTGATACAATTTCCTTTCGTTGGAATCAAGTGGCTTGGCGGACAATCGGAGAGATGTAAATTGCCAACGATGAAGTCGACTGCTGACGCGTTAGCTTCCCTACAAGCGTTATCCGAAGTCGTTCCCGAGATGCGTGCGGGGCAACTGATGGCTGCTCTGGGTGAAGTGTGTGTGGATCTGCACGGCCGCGGCCTTTGGGACGTCGAAGATAGTGAACTTTTAAAAGCCATCAGCCGATTTCGCCAGGGCGTCTCAGAGAGTGCTGTCTTGAGGACGTTGCTGGTGAAATAAGACATTGCGGGCCTTCTTTATCCTCTCCCCGTTTCGGGGAAGAGGTTGGGTGAAAGGAAGGCCTGCGGCGCGATTACAGATTGTGTCTGAAAGATTGAAGTCTCACGCTTCCTCACCCCGGCCCTCTCCCCCGAAGCGGTGGAGAGAGAGCACACGCGACTCGCCGCCTTCTTCATCCCGCTGACTCGCCGAGGTTGACCCCATGCGTTTTTCCCTCCCGCTGATCGGTCTCTTGTTCCTACTTCCCGCGGCCCGTGCCGCCGATACGGAAAACAAGATCAGCTACTACAAGGACATTCGGCCGATCTTTCAGCAGCACTGCCAGGGTTGCCATCAGCCCGCCAAGGCGGGCGGCGGTTTCAACATGACGCTTCATGCGGATCTGTTGAAGAAGGGCGATCGCGACAAGGCTGGGATCGTTCCTGGTAAGCCAGCAACGAGCTTTCTAGTTGAACTCATCCAACCGAAGGACGGCCGGGCCGAGATGCCGCGCGGCAAGGAACCGTTGACCGATCCGCAGATCAAGCTCGTCAGCGATTGGATCGCCCAAGGCGCGGCGGACGACACGCCCGCTTCCGCCAAGGCCCCGCTCGTTGATGAAGAGCATCCCCCGACTTATCGTTCACCGCCAGTGATTACGTCGCTGGCTTATTCGCCCGATGGGCAGTTGCTGGCTGTCTCTGGCTATCACGAAGTGCTGCTGCATCGGGCCGATGGCGGCGGGCTCGAAGCCCGCCTGATCGGTCTTTCGGAACGTGTGCAATCGTTGGCGTTCTCCCCCGATGGCAAGACGCTTGCCGTCGTCGGGGGCGATCCCGGCCGGTTCGGCGAAGTGCAACTCTGGGACGTCGCCAAGCGGAAACTACGGTTTTCGGTGCTCACGACTTACGACACGCTTTACGGCGTTAGCTGGTCGCCCGACAGCTCCAAGGTGGCCTTCGGTTGTGGCGACAATACGCTCCGGGCCATTGACGCGACGACCGGCAAGCAGGTCTTGTTCCAGGGCGCTCACTCCGACTGGGTCCTCGGCACGTCGTTTTCGCACGACGGAGCCCATCTGGTCTCGATCAGCCGTGATCGATCGGTGAAGTTGACCGACGTGGCGACCAATCGCTTCATCGACAACGTGACAAGCATCACGCCCGGCGCGCTCAAGGGCGGCCTGCTGGCCGTCGAAGTGCGGCCCAAACCGTGGTCCGACCTGATGATGGCGGTCGCGTTGACCGGAGTGTCATCTCAACGGGCACGCCTCTCGGAGATTTATGATCTACACGCCTTCACCACGCCCCGCATGAACCTGCGGCCGCGCGACGTGACCGACGTCCCCGTGAAACCTTATGACGAGATCCTGGTCGCCGGGGCCGACGGCATCCCGCGGCTCTACAAGATGCATCGTGAAGTGAAACGCGTCATTGGCGACGATTCGAACCGCCTCCGCGATTTTGAAAAGATGCCCGGCCGCATCTACACGGTGGCGTTCAATCCCCTGGGCAGCCTCTTCGCCGCCGGCAGCAGCCTCGACGGCACCGGCGAGGTCCGCGTTTACCAGACCGACAATGCCAAACGCCTGAGCACATTCGAGAACCTGAAGACGCCGATCTACGCGCTCGCTTTTCATCCCAACGGCCAAACCACGGCTTCGGGCGGCTTCGACGGCGTTGTACGCCTCCACAACCCACTCACCGGCAAAGCAATCAAGGAGTTCGTGCCGATCCCGCTAGGGAAGTGAAAACTCCCGAAAGCCCAGGGACGGCCGTACCTGGGCTTTTGATCCCTTCTAATATTTCCCCGAAAATTCCCTCTCCGCACTCGAACTCATGAACTAAGCTTTTGCGATCTGTCACGGTCGGTTCTGTACTGTCGCCGAACGCGATGACAATCGTCAGAGTTTTCTGATGGAAACTTCCACACAAGAACGCCGGACCGATCTCATCGGTCCCAAGCGGCTGGCTAGCCCCGCTTCCTCGGGACCACTCAAGGAATTGCAGAGCTATCTCGAGCCCGGCCGGCAACCGGGATCGTTCGGTCGTTTGGGCCACTACGAGATTCTCGAATTGCTCGGTCGCGGCGGATTCGGAATCGTGGTCAAGGCGCTCGATCAAAAGCTTCAACGTCTCGTCGCCATCAAGATTCTCTCTCCCGAATACATCAACCATCCCACCGTGCAAAAGTACTTTGTGCGGGAAGCGCGTTCCGCCGCCCGGGTTCGGCACGAGAACGTCGTGCAGATTCATGCGGTGGAAGAGCACCCCCTGCCGTTCCTGGTGATGGAATACATCGAAGGCCGGACGTTGCAGCAACGGCTCGATTCGCGACCGCCGCTGGAACTCGAGGAGATCGTGCGGCTTGGTCTGCAGATCACCCACGGGCTTGCCGCCGCCCATGAACAAGGATTGATTCATCGCGACATCAAGCCGGCGAACATTTTGCTCGAAAAAGGCGACAGGCCCCGGGTGAAGATCACCGACTTTGGTTTGGCCCGCGCGGAAGATGACGTCGGCCTGACGCAGAACGGCTTTATCGTCGGCACGCCAATGTACATGGCGCCGGAACAAGCGAATGGCCAATACGTCGATCACCGAGCCGACTTGTTCAGCCTCGGAAGCGTGCTCTACACGATGATCAGCGGCCGGCCGCCGTTCCAGGCGCCGACGACGATGGCGGTGCTCAATCTGGTCGCCAACGACACACCGCAACCGATTTATCCGATCAGCAATCGTTTCTCGCCCCGGCTGGGCCAGATAATCGAGCGTCTTCATGCCAAGTCGCCGAGCGATCGCTACCGTTCGGCCCGGGAAGTGGCTCGGGAACTGGAACAATGCTTGAGGGAGTCGCAACCGACACTCACGATGGCGATCCTGCCACGCCGCTCCCGCGCCTGGCAGTGGGGCGCGGCACTGGCCTTGCTCCTTGCCGGGGGATTGATTGTCCACGGCGCGGGAAAACTCTCCGGCCGCAAGCAACCGCCGACCCCATCCGAGAACGCTGGTGGGATCGCCCAAACACCGAACGTGCCGGAAAAGGTCGAGGTCTCCAAGCCGCTGATCAATACCTGGGAGCGAGCCGTCGCGTCGATGCCGGTCGAAGACCAGGTGCCAGCCGTGGTCGCCAAGCTGAAGAGGCTCAACCCGGGATTCGAGGAAGCTTCAGTTTTTCACCTGGTTGAGAACAACGTCGTTACCTGTCTCCGGATGTCAACTTCGAATGTGGAAGATCTCTCGCCCATCAGCGCGCTGGTTGGCTTGCGTGACTTCCGCATTGAAGGAGACCCGAGTCGCCCACGGCTCGACTTGCGGCCGCTCCGCGGCCTCAAGCTCGAGAAATTCCACAGCAATCATAACCTCATCAGCGATCTCTCGCCGCTGAGCGGGATGCCGTTGACGGAACTCAGCCTTTGGGGTTTCGGCGGGTCTGACCTCTCGGCCCTAAAAGGGATGCGCTTGACGTTCTTCAATTGCGGCGACAGCCAGGTCTACGACCTGACGCCGCTGCGCGGCATGCCGTTGAGTTACTTGTGTCTCAATTGCTGCCGGGTGAAAGATCTGTCGCCGCTCGAAGGCATGCCGCTGACTGAGCTGTTGTCGGACAAAAACCAAGTTGCAGATCTGAGTGTGTTGAAAAAGATGCCGCTGGAATCATTATACTTCGAAGGTTCGTGTGTCACGAACTTGGAGCCCATTCGCCGGATGCCGCTGAAACATCTCTCCTTGAACTACGTCCCGGAACGGGATCGAGAGTTGCTGCGCTCGGTCAAGTCGCTGGTCGACATCAACAAACAGTCTGTGAACGAGTTCCTGGCGAAGACAAGCAACTAATACGAGCGCGGATTCGTCCAACGCATCTCTCCCGGCAAATTCATAAATCGGTTGAAAGATATCGCGCGAGCGGATCGTTTTTTGAAAGTCGGTCGGATCATCATGTCACGGCGCCAAACGGCCGACATTGCGGCGCTCGACAAGGAAACGGTTAAGCAGCGGTCTCGTGAAGTGCGCGAGAAGAACCTCGCGGGCCGCCGTGGCCGATATCCTGACGACCACGCACGGAACAAAAGAACGCGCTGGTGGAAGCCCGCAAACTACTGGAGGCCGAGTGATCGCTCCGCAAGGGCGTCATTCTTTTGCCGGCGGAGGCGCCCGCCATAAGCGCACAGAGCTGTCGCCCACTGTGATTAGCGTCTGGCCGTCGGGCGTAAAAGCCAAGCCGCTGACCGTTTTGCGATACGCGGGAAGACTCGCCCG
>Ga0105046_10002886_pt1 | contig 27185 bp, 22 predicted proteins | sample MAT03_FD_78385 | JGI IMG/M metagenome (GOLD analysis project Ga0105046, IMG submission 78385) | Freshwater microbial communities from Lake Fryxell liftoff mats and glacier meltwater in Antarctica - MAT-03 (megahit assembly) | ecosystem: Environmental > Aquatic > Freshwater > Ice > Liftoff... | reverse complement strand
GCCACAGGTGCGATGCAGCGGGGGCGACCTGTCTCGGGTAGCGCGGGCGTCCCGCCTGCCGTGTTCCGCATCCTGCGGAACACACCCGGACGTCTGTGTGCGTGCGAACGCCGGGAGACATCCGCCGGGTGCTGCGCAGAATGCGCAGCACGGCGGGTGAGGACACCCGCCCTACCCCGAGCCATGCCGTTCCTCCGATCCGGCGTGCAATTACTTCGCCGGCATCTTTTCCAGCGACTCCACCTGCTTCACGGCCTTTTTGTATGAGGGATGGTCGTCGCCCAAGGTTCGTTTGCAGCCATCTCTCGCGCGTTGAGCGTAGGTGAGTCCTTCTTTTCGTTGGCCCAAACGCGGGAGGGTCACTGCAAGATTGTGGCAAGTCAGAAAGACATCCGGATGCTCCGGGCCGGGCACGCGCTCCCGGATGGCCAGCACCGCCCGATGCTCCTTCTCCGCCTCGGCATTCTTCCCTTGGGAATTCAGGGCGTTGGCCGGGTTGTTCCGGGCCTTGAGCGTGTCGGCGTGCTCCGGCCCTTGCACCTGGGTTTCGAGTCCGATGACGGCCCGCAATTCCCGCTCCGACTCCGCCGAATGGCCCTGCCGGCGCAAGGCGATCGCCAGCCCTAACCTGCTGAACAGGGTCGCCGGGTCTTTCGGGCCGAGAATGGCGGTCTGCTCCTTCACCACCTGCTCGCAGATTGCACCGGCACCCCGGTAGTCGCCGTTGTCGTCGAGGACGCGCGCGAGGGCGAACTGGACCCGTGCCCACTCGGCGGGGTCGCGCTGGCGGTCCGTGAGCTTCTCCGCGGCACGCAGGTGCGCAGGTGCGCGAGCGCATCGCGATAGTGGATGCGCTCCTGCGCCGCCTGCCCGGCCAGTTCCCATGCGCGGATGGCGTCCTGCGTCCGCGGCGGTGCGGCCCGCTGCGCCTCGTCGGCGGCGAGCAGTGCGAGACGCTCGGCCTCGGCGAAATCCTTTGCAACATAGGCGGCATTGGCGCGCTCAAAGAGCGGGGTGCCGGGCGCTTCCTGGAGCTTGCGCGCGAGCGCGGGCAGCTCGGTGCGCAGGCGTTTTGGATCCACGCCGAGCTGCGCGGCCAGTGCCTCATAGACCTTGTCCTCGATTTGATCGGGTTTCGTGCCCGGCTCCTCTCGCAGCACCCGCGCCTGCACCGGGGCGAACAGGCTCACGGCTTCGCGCAGCTTTGCCATTTCGCCTTCGAGCTTCGTGAGTTTCTCGCTCACCTCGCTCCCGCTTTTCATCTGCCACACGCCCAGGCCGACGAGCAGCAGAAGCATGGCGGCGACAGTGAAGGCCCACTGCTTGCCCCGGCGGCGGAGTGCGGTGAGTTCGTCGCGGAATTTGAGGACATTGGCCTCCAAGGCATCGTGCGAGGCGATAGGGTGGTAGAGGTGCTGGTCCGCCTGGACGCGCTCGCGGTAGGCGCCTTGCAGCGCGCGCAGTTCCGCAGGCTCGGGGTCGTGCGGGTCGGTGGGGAAGGAGCCGTCGAGCACGAGATACCACACCTTTTTGCCCCGCTGCCGGGCGTGGAGGGCTTCATACTGGGTGTAGCTCACGCGGCCAAACTGCCCGTCCACCACTGGGGGTTCCGCGCCGTAGGAGTGGCCGACGAACTGGATGACGCCCTGACATGCCTTCATCCTCCGTCGGAGCATGGCGCGCAACTCCCCCTGCTCGGTGGGGAAGTTGTCCTCCCACTCGGGTTCGTAGCCGAGGAAGCTGAGGGTATTTGCCACGAGCTGACGCGCGCTCGCGAGATCCCTGCTCACCGACGAGATGAAGATGGCCGGACGCGTGACCATGCGCGGGGGCAAGCAGAGGGAGGGAAGATTGGGAAGCGCGGAGGGCGGGGCGATACGCAAGGAGGCGCGATTCATTTCAGGTCCAGAGAGTGAGGGCCGTAGGCCCGGTTTCATACCAGCCTGGGGCATCGCCCCAGGGTGCGAACGGAAAACGGACCAGGGCTGAAAGCCCGATCCATCACCGCCATGGGACGGGCTTTCAGCCCTCCTGCGCCTGCTGCGACGGCTCCCTGGGGCGATGCCTCAGGCTGGGATGAAACCGGGCCTACGGCCCTCGGCTTTTTGGATCTTCCTTCACTCACGCCCGACCATGCCTGCGGCGCGAATGAGACGGGGGACGGGCTGATTCTTCGCATCGCCCCGCCGCTTGAGCTTCCCCCTTAAAGGCGTGCTACGTTCCGCGCCATGAGCACGCTCGCTGAAATAGAAAAGGCAATCGAGTCACTGCCTCCGCCGGAAGTGGTGGAACTTGTCGCGTGGCTGGAACGGTCCCGGAAGGCGCATCCTGCCTGGCCGGTGCCGCCGCCCGATGTGCCGCGGGAGGAACTGGAGCGTATCGAGGCGGAGATCGAGGGAGCGTTCCCGATGCGGCGGGGTTGAGTGATGCTGACTGGCGGCGGTGCGGCGGAAGCACCGCCCCTACGCTGCATTTCTCGCACTCATGGCATGGGATGCGACAGGGTGTTGCACCGCCTGCACTGCACGCCCGCGAAGCGGGCAGCGTTCACGTAGCATAGCTCTCCAGAGCTGCGCCGCAGTGCGCGCCAGCACGGCGCAGCTCTGGAGAGCTACGCTACAATGGCGGCTTGCGGCCGGAGCGTGAGAGATGCGGGCTACTTCTCCGCCTTCGGGCCGAATTTAGTGATCTTCACCACCTCGTACTCGGTGTCGCTCTTCTTTATCCGCAGGCCGCTTACAAAATGGCCGACCTTGATTTCCTCAAACTTCGCCGCAGCGGTGGCATTCTTGATTTCAGTTTTGGTGGTCACCACGAACCTCACTTCTTTTCCGTCCTTGTTCTTGTGAGTGAATGTCTTTTCCGCGGCGTCAATCGCTGAGACCTCCGAGTACATAGGGATCGCTTTTTGCGCCGATGCTTCGGACGGTGCCACGGCGGGGCCGGTTGCCTTGTGAATTACCGCCGCGGCCTTGTCGATCTTGGACTTCACGGCTTCGCCGACTTTCGACGATGGCGGCTCGTTCGATCCGGGCTTCTCGGCGCCGAGGGCGTCCATTTGGATGGAGGAAAATGTGACAAGACTGATAATCGTGACGAGGGGTTTCATGATGCTGGAGGGGTTTGCTAAGGATTGTCTGGCATAGGCACGGCTTCGACTCCCGAAGCCGCACTCAGTTTCCAGTGTGGTATCCATGCGGCGCCTCACAGTCAATGCCTGGCCTGTGGAAACCGACGCAATGAAATCGAGCGACTGACCCGCGGTCCATGCCAAACCCAGAGATGGAGCGCTACCACGGGCAGGCTGGAGGCGGGCGAAGATTGGAGCGGTTTTCGGCGGGGGCCTGCGCTCGGGCGTCGTTGGTCAGGGGCCGAAGAGAAAGTCGAGCACGCCTGTAGCGCCTTTCTTCACGGTGTCCACGGCGCCGCCGACTGCCTGGGTGGCGACGGATTCAATCTTGTCCACCGCCGCTCCCTGGGCGGCGGCGACGAGTCTGCCGGAGAGATCTTCGCCGGGATTTTTCACCGGGCCGATGACGCGCATCGTGGTCCATGCATAGCCGTCGCGCAGGGTGGTGAAGACCTTTGCCTGCGAGCCGGGGAGCCATTGCAGCGGGCCGGGCGTGACGCCGATTTCAAACGTGCCGTCGATGTGGCCGTTGACAACGGTGAACTGCCCTTTCACGGAGATGAGACGGTCACTTTCCACGACGAGGTTGCTCACGTGGAGGCCGCTGGCATCGGTGCGGAAGTCGCCGCGGACCTGGTTCAGGACCAGGCGGCGGAAGCCATCGGTCTTGGTGAAGTCGGCGATCTTGTGCAGCACGGGGATGGCCTCCAGCGATGCCTGTTGCAATTCCGCACGGCCAGTGATGACTGCGGGACCGGATATGCCATCGCGAATCGGCACGCGCAGACGCGCATCGCCGGCCACGCGTCCGTGCAGCCGCGCACGCCAGTCTTCGGGGAGCAGAGGGGTGACGTTCACGCCGGTCACCTTGCATTGCAGATCGATCTTTTCATTTTCCGTCACCTCGCCGGTGACGGAGATCTCGCCGCCTTCCTGGCGGAGCTTTACCTCGTGGATGAAGAGCGACGGCTCCTTGTGCAACATGCGGAGCGATGCGATCTCCATGGGCGGCAGACCGTGCTGCGTGGCCCGCCCGCCTCCGCCAGTGATCTGCCAGTCGCCCTCGACCGGCACTCCCGCGACGCCGAGTCCGGTGATGGCGCCGCCATTCCACGCGACGCGCATTTCCCGCACGGAGATCTTCCGGACCTGGGTGAGTTTGTCTTTCTTCGCGGGCTTCGGCAGGGAAAGCGAGAGGCGGTCCTCGAAGAAATTCACCTCGGCCCGCTGGACATCGACGTTCTCGACCTGGAATTTCTTGTCGCCAAAAATCATTCTCCAGACCGTCGGCAGGCGGAACTCGCCGCGGATGTTTTCGATCTTCAGGCTGGAGAATTTAGCGTCCAGCGCACCGCTGGCGACGAGTCCGCCGCAGAAGAATTCCGTGGTGTCGAAACCGATGGGCTCGATTTCCACCTGCGACTGGAGTTGCTGGGCGGTGCGCTCGGCCAGTTTTTTGCGGAACTCCGGACTGCGCAGGTAGGAGCTTACCCACATCTTCACTGCAATCACCGCCGCGAGCAGCAGGAGCAGGAGGGCTGCGGCTGTCCACGCGAGGACCCTGGGCCAGCGGCTGGATGATGGACGGTTGCCCGTTTGGAGTGCCATGAGGAGTTGCGAGATGACTGAGGAGACGCCGCAAAGAAAGCACGATTTCCGCATTTGGCATTCGCCGCATTTTTTCAGACAAAGTGCCGACACCCCCGCCAACCCGTGCTCGAACTCAAAGACATCTCGCTTTCCATCCACCAGGGTGATGAGGAGCAATTCCTCCTCTCGCAGATTTCAGCGCGTGTGCCGCTCGGGCATTTTGCGGCGATCATCGGTCCCTCGGGTTGCGGCAAGAGCACGCTGCTGAAAGTCATCGCGGGCATCAGGGAACACGGGACGGGGACGATGCATTGGAAGGGCCGGAACGTGGTGGCGGAGAACGATCTCGATCCGCACGAGATCGGCTATGTCCCGCAGTTCAGCATCGCGCATGAGCTGCTGACCGTGAAGGAATGTGTGGAGGGCGCGTTGCGGCTGCGGGTCGCGGCGCTGACGGGCGCGACGCTGGATGAGCGCATCAGGAAAGTGCTGACGGAAGTGGGGCTCGACGAGATCGCGGATCGCCGGGTGGCGCTGCTTTCCGGCGGCCAGAAGCGGAGGCTGGCGATGGCGATGGAGATGGTGAGTTCACCCTCCCTGCTGCTGTGCGACGAGGTGACCAGCGGCCTGGACCCGAAGAGCGAGGACGAAACCGTCCGCCTGATGCACGCCCTTTCGCGCAGCGACGAGCGGATCGTGCTCAGCGTGACGCACAGTCTGCAACATGTGACGCTCTACGACAGCGTCATCGTGCTGTATCAAGGCCACCTCGTCTATCACGGCGGACCGCAATTTCTCACGCACTACTTCGACATCAAGAATCCCACCGATCTGTATCCGCGTCTGGCGCAACGGACGGCCGATGACTGGCATCGTTCCTGGGAAAAGCACCGGGCTTCGTATTATGCGCAGAGCAATCTGCCGGTGCCCGAGCCGCAGCCGGCCGAGACGGCTGCACCGAGCGAGGAGGAGGAGATCGAGCGGCTGCGCAAGATCGTGGAGATGCAGGACAGCGCGGGCAAGGCTGCCAGGCCGGCCGCTGCAAAGGCGGCGATCGTGCCGGGTGTGTTTGCGCAATTTGGTGTTCTGCTGGCGCGACGGTGGAAGCTCTTTTTTCGTGACCGGGGCCAGGTGCTCCTGCAACTCGCGCTGCTTTTCGGCTTCCCGTGTCTGGTGGTGATCTTTGCCTTCGATGGACTGCCGCAGGTGAAGGGTCTCGCGGACGCCGCCGTGGGCGATCTTTTTGAAAAGGCCCGCCAGCAGGCCGAGGCGCTGCGCGACATTTCCAAGACCGGCACTTTGGTGAGCGGACTGATCATGTTCCAGGTGATCCTCCTCGCGCTGATGGGCTCGAACAACTCGGCGCGCGAAGTGGCGGCTGAGCGAAGCATTTTCGAGAAGGAGAAATTCGCCGGGCTGAGCCCGCTGGCCTATGTGGCGAGCAAGGTGACCTTTCTCGGCGTGCTGGTCTTCGCGCAGTCGCTGTGGATGACGGTGTTTGTGAATATGGTCGTCGGCTTCCAGGGGGAGTTCGCGGCACAGGCGCTGAGTCTCTTCCTCGTGAACGCGGCAATCACCTCGGTGTGTCTCGGCATTTCCTCATGGACGCGATCGGCGGAGCAGTCGTCGCTGCTGTCGATCTATCTCGTCGGCTTCCAGCTTCCGCTCAGCGGTGCGGTGCTCGCGCTGCCAAAGGCGATCGCGACAGGCACGCAAATCTTCATCGCCAGCTTCTGGGGCTGGAGCGGGTTCATCCGCTCGATGGAGAACACGCGCTACTACGATGCCGTCAAACAGATCGTGCAGACGGAACCGGCGGGCGGCCTGCTGTGCGTCTGGGTGCTGCTGGCGCACGTCGTCATCGGGATCTTATTTGCCTACACGGGCTGCAAGAATTCGCGCTGGGAATAGGCAGTTCATCTTTGCGATCCGGCCCGCTTGGAGCTACGCGGGTGCGATGCAACACGTTCTTGCGACAGCGACCGCGTTTCTTTTTTGCACCACAGCAATGCCAGCGGCGGACGCAGTCGAGTCGCTGCGTTCGTGGACCTCCATCGCCGGTGTCGGCCTCCGCGAACTGGCCGCGGGAAAGATCTCGACGTCATCCAACGCCTCGATGGACCTCGACCGCGGAATGTCGTGCCAGGCGGTCTTCCTCGTGAATGCGCCGGTCGCGACGACGTTTCAGGCGCTGATGAAATTCAACCCGACGCGGCATCCGGATCTCGACGTCTTCCAGCATCATGTCTTCAGCGGCGAACAGGACTCGGGATTCGACAAGCTGCGCGTGGATGCGAAGGCAGCCGCGTCGGCAGCGCTCATTCGCGGGCTGAGGGATGCGAGCGTCCTGCAGTTGGCCAAGCGTGAGGTCGCGTTGATTCCGAAGGAGTCCACGGCGGAGGCGGCGCAACGGTTTCTTTCCGGCATCCTCAGCGAACGATGGACCCGCTTTTCCAAGAACGGCGAACTGGGCGGCGTCGCCACATTCGACGCCGGCAGCGAACTGCGCAGCCTGCTCGGCGAGGAATCGAAGGTGGCCGGCCATTTCGGTCCCCTCCTCGCCCCGACCAAGGCGAAGGGTGCGCCGGGAACGCCGAAATATTTCTACTGGGATCTTTCGACCGTGGACAAGAAGTCGGCGGTGCAACTCGGCGCGGTCTATACGACCGAGACAAAGGAGGGGCGCCAGATCCTGGATATCACCTACTACTCGAGCAGCGGGTATCTCGTCGCACTCACGCTCTATGAAATGCTGCCCGTCTCGCTCGACGGCAGGGAGCAGACGCTCGTCTGGCAGGGCAGCATGGTGACCGCGACCGGAGTCGCCGGCGGATTCGGCATCAAACGCAAGATTGGTTCGCGAATGATGCTCGGCGATGTCGAGAAATGGATCCGCATTTTCCGACAGGAAGCGGAGAATGCGGCGCGCTGAGGAAAGGTCGGGAAACCGACCGCGGCGTGGGGTGGATGCCTCCTTTTGGCGCTCGAAAAGCAACCGTGTGTTTGACATTGACCCGTCGATACCTTGTGTTAAAAGCACCCAACCGCATCATTCCACCACAAGCCCATGTATTGTTCCAAATGCGGTAGCTTGGATGATAAAGTTATTGATTCCAGGCTATCAAAAGACGGTCGCAGCATTCGCCGCAGGCGCGAATGCCTGCAATGCGCGCAGCGTTTCACGACCTACGAGGAAGTGGAACGTTCCGAACTGCGGGTCGCCAAGCGCGACGGACGCAGCGAACCTTTCGACAAGGAAAAGCTGCTCGCGGGCATGCTCAAGGCCTGCGAGAAGCGGCCGGTCGGCGCCGAGGCGCTGGAAAAGGTCGCCGAGGAGATCATGCATGGTCTGCACATGGAATTTCGCCGCGAGGTGCCCAGCAACGTCATTGGCGCAAAGGTCATGGCTGCGATGCACGGGATCGATGAGGTGGCATACGTCCGCTACGCGAGCGTTTACCGGCATTTCCAGGACATCGGGGAATTCATCGACGAGATCCAAAAACTCGAGAACCAGCCGCGCAAGAGTGCGGGTCAGCCCGAGCTCTTCAAATGATCGCCTTTCGCGACGACATGCCGCTCATCGTCCTCGAGGACCGGCGGGTCATTGCGTTCGACAGTCGCTGGCTCACCAGGATCTTGAATGTCGCCGCGCTCCGGGCGGGATACCCGCAGTGGTGGCTCGCCCCTCACGTCGCAGAGAGCGTGCATTGGTGGTTGAAGATGCTGAACGACAGACCGTCCATGCCCGTGGCGGGCTTTGTCCGCGCCGTGAGTGCGGCGCTCAAGGCGATCGGCTATGAGGAAATCGGCACCGCCTTCGAGGCCGCTTCGCCATTTGCGCGGATCTCGCTGGCGGAAATCGCGCAGGAGGCCGGCAACGGCTTCGAGCTGGCGTTTTTCACGGGCCTGGATCGCGCGTTGCGCGAGGTCTTCGCGTCCGGAAGCACCTATTGTGAACTTCACAGCATCGAGCCCTGCGTCAGGATCCTTCGTCAGCAGCGGCACTGGAGCAGCAATTGCGAAACGTTGCGGGATGAGATTGTCAGTTTCGCCCGGAAACACAGCACCATCGCCTTCGGTCCGACCAAAGCAGCCGCTGGAGCCGAACTTTTTCTCCACGTCACATGACCATCTTCGAAAAGATCGCTGCCGGACAGATCCCGGCGAAAATCGTCCACGAGAGCGACGACTTCATCGCATTCCACGACGTGAATCCGCAGGCCCCGGTGCATGTGCTGATCGTGCCGCGGAAGTGCATCACCCGCCTCGCTGCGGCGGAGGCTGCAAATGCCGGGCTGCTCGGGCGGATGTTGCTCGCGACCCGCAGTATCGCTGAGAAGCTGGGTGTGATCGACAGCGGTTACCGGGTCGTCATCAACAACGGTCGCGATGCGGGCGAAAGCGTGCCCCACCTGCATATCCACCTCCTCGCTGGGAGGCCCCTCGCATGGCCACCAGGATAATCTGCACTGAGAACCGTCGGCGTCCCAGGGGCCGGACTCGCCCATTCGGCGGCGGACCGCCGCCCGGATAACCGCGTCCATCCCATCTCAGCCCAACCAATGAACCCTGCGCTCGCGCACTTCCTGCCAATTGCCGCCGTCGTGGCGATCTATCTTGTGCGGATGTCGGAGGTTTTTACCCGGCGGGACATCGTTCCGGGGACCAGGAAGGAGACCGTCACATTCCGCCTCTTCATGCTCTGCGGAATCCTGACCGTCGCCGGTGGCATCGCGGAATACGAGCTCAGGCAGTCGGCGCTGTGGTGGCCCACTTTCGCGGCCGGCATGGCGTGCTCATTTGCGGCATTCGCGATCCGGCGTTCGGCCATCCGGGCGCTCGGGAAGTTCTGGAGCCTCCATGTCGAGATGCGGGAAGGCCATGAGTTCATCACGCGCGGTCCGTTTGCGCGTGCCCGGCATCCCGTCTATTTCTCGATGATCCTGGAGCTGCTCGGCAGCGGGCTCATCGTGAATGCGTGGGTCACACTGGCGGTCGTCTTCGCGATCTTCACGCCGACGATGATCGCCAGGATACGCATCGAGGAACGCGCGCTGGTCGAGAAATTCGGGGACGCCTACAAGAATTACATCCGGATGATTCCCGGCATCATTCCGATTGGGAGGAGAAAGGCGTGATCGCAACCCACCCACGCAGACGGGTGGTGGTGACAGGCATGGGAGTCATCGCGCCCAACGGGAGCAACCTCGCCACATTTTGGGAAAGCATCGTCGAAGGACGGATCGCAGCACGTCCGCTGAGTCGGTTCGACTCGAACCCGTTTCCAAGCCGCGTTGCTGCGGAGGTGCGGGGCTTCAAACTCGGCGATTACGCCGACCCGAAGAAGGCACATCGCCTCGATCTGTCGAATCAATATGGAATGGCCGCCGCAAGCCTGGCGATTGCAGACGCCCGGATAAGCCCGGAGGATTGGAATCCAGAACGCGTGGGAATCGTTGAAGCCACCTCCCTCAGCGGAACTGAGTCTTCGCTCAAAGGACAAGCCGCCTTCGAGAATCGCGGTTATCGCGGGATCAGCCCGTTTGCCGTAATCAATGGTTACGTCGGTGGAGGTGCTGGTGAAATCGCGCTGGAACTTGGAATCCAGGGACACGCCGCCAGCTATAGTTCCGGCAGCGCATCCGGCAACGATGTGATCGGCTACGCGCTGCGAATGATTAGGGCCGGTGAGGTGGACATGATGGTCGCGGGCGGCGCGGAAGCTCCGATTCTCCCGCCATTGTGGGGGGTTTTTTGCCGCACGAAGGTGATGACGACTCGCAACGAAACCCCGGAGACCGCGATGCGTCCATTCGACGCCACGCGAGACGGGTTCGTCCTCGGCGAGGGCGCCGGGTTTCTCGTTCTCGAAGAACTTTCGCACGCCATAGCCAGGGGCAGCCGAATCTATGCCGAAGTGGTCGGCCATGGCCGAGCCTGCGAAGCTTATCACTCGGTCGCCCCCCATCCGGAAGGAATCGGGATCCAGCGTGCAATGGAAAGTGCGTTGCGGGATGCCCAACTATCACCGTCCGAGGTCACCTACATCAACGCCCACGGCACTGCAACCGGCCCTAACGATACCGTCGAGATCAGGGCGATTAAGGCTCACTTTGGCGAACACTCGAAGCGACTGGCTGTCAGTTCCACCAAGGCGGTGACCGGACATCTGCTGGCGGCCGGCGGAGCAATCGAGAGTGTCGTGTGCGCTCTCGCGATCTATCACCGGGTGATACCTAAGACCTCAAACCTGATCGTGCCCGACAGCGAATACGACCTCGATCTCGTTCCTTCGGAGTCGCGCCCCTACCCGTTGAGGGTTGCGATGAATTTGAATTCGGGATTTGGAGGCAGGAACGCGTGTCTGGTCCTTAGCCGATACGACGAAACGCAATGAGCCTGTCCGCCAACATCCCTCTCGCCGCAGCGATCCTGAACGCATTGCTGACGATCTTCGTGTTTCGCGCCGGCGTGCAGGTGTCGTCGAGACTTGCCTATCTGATATGGGGAGTCTCGATCGTGGTTTGGAATACCGGCACGTTCCAGATGTTCCGGGTGCAGACCCATGACGATGCCCTCGACTGGGCGCGTTTTCTGCAAATGGGGGTCATTTTTCTCCCGATCAGTCTGGTCCACCTGTGCTTTCAGATCTGCAATCTGAACAAGAGGGTCCTTGTCCTGTGCATGTACGGAATCGGCATCGCGCTGGCAGCGACAATTCCTGCTGGGATCTTCGTCGCAGACGTTCGGAATGCGGGTTACGCGTGGTACAGCGTGGGCGGACCGACCTTCTGGGGTTTCGTCGTGCTTGAATCAACACTCGGCGTCTCAACGCTGGTCTTTCTCTGGCGTGCCAAGCGGGGTGCCTCGGGGATGCGTCTGGGACAGATCCGGTCATTGCTCTGGGCCATGGGCATCCTCGTGGCGGGAGGGAACAATGACATCCTCCCGATTGTCGGCATTTACCACTACCCGTTCCTCAATACGCCGATCTTTCCTCTGGGGAGCCTCTGCGCGATCTTCTACGGCATCCTCGTCGCATATAGCGTTCTCCAGTACCAGTTGCTGGAGGTTCACGTCGGCCTGTCCAGATTCGCGGCACACGCAATGCGGCTGGCATTTCTCGGTCTGATCGGCCTTGTCCTGATGCTCGTGATCTCCCTGATCGCGCCGAAGGACTCCATCTCACCATTCGCGTTCTGGACATCGCTCGCCGTATTGGTCGCGAGCGGATTCATCGCTTCGCGCTACATGCCGAAACTCCTCGGGGCCGGCCAGGAATCACTCGAACGCCGGTTGCTCGGAGACCACTTCGAGTATCAGGATAAAGTGCGCGTATTCATCGAGCAATGCCGCTGGCACACCGATCTCGATCCCTTGTTAAAGGATCTCCATGTCCTTCTGGTCAATACGCTCGGCGTTAAGGGCTACTGGCTGATCCTTCTCGACGAAACCAACCGGGCCTTCGGCATCGCCCGTGCGCATCCCGATGACACGCGGACCCAGATTCCAAACCTTCGGATCGACGCGGAAATCTTCAAGGCGTTCGCGGATGGCCAGAACTCTTACCTGCCGCTGGATGTGGCCAATATCCGCAACAACGTCGCCGCTCACGCCAGGGCGCGCGGGGAGTTGAAACAATTTTCCGGGAAACTCGCCTTTCCCCTGATGAACGAAAGGGCGCCACTCGGACTGCTGATCATCGGCGGCAAAAGCGGCGAGGGTGTATTCACACAGACGGACGTCCGGCTCCTCAGCGAACTCGCGACAAATCTATCTCTTGTAATCAATCAAATTTCCATTAAGAACCAGCTTCTCCACACCAAAGAACTCGACCTTCTCGGGCGCATGTCTCAAGGGATGGCACACGACCTCAACAACCTCACCACACCTGTCTGGACTCTGCTGCAACTGCTCACCGAAGGCGCTCCGCCCGATGTCCTCCGCCACGACCTCGCCCCCGTCGCCATTCGCAATCTCCAGACCATGCGTGAGTACATCAAGGAAGCGCTTTTTTTCTCCGAGAATCTCCGGCCAGACTATCAGTTCGGGCGGCTCGACGTGGTGGTGGCGGAACTGGTGGAACAGGCTAGGGAGAACAATCGCAAGGGGAAGAGCATCCAATATATTCTTCGCTCCTGTGGCGATGTCCTGGTCGAGATGGACAAGGTTCTCATCCGCCGTCTTCTCTCCAACATCATCGCCAACGCGGTGGACGCCTCCGCGGAATCCGGGTCCGTGGAAGTGGAACTCATCCGCCTGGTAAAGACGGATCCCGAACGCGACTGGTTCCGCGTCCGCATCACTGACCACGGAGGCGGCATCGCTGCCGAGGACATCGAACGGATTTTCCAGGCATACTTCTCGACCAAGAAAACGGGCGACGAAAACCGCGGCTTCGGCCTCGGCCTCGCGATTTGCCGCAAGATCGCAACGCTGCACGGCGGGAATCTCACTGCCTCCAGCGAGGTCGGAAAAGGCACTTTTTTTAACCTCGATCTTCCCAACCGCCAAAAATTACTGAAGGCTCCGACACACACGGCGCCCGCGCCACGCACGCAATAGCGCCGCGAATGTACACACTGCTTGTCATCACAAATCATCGTTCGTTCGCCGCGTCCATCGAGGCGGCGCTCGATTCCGCCAGTTACCGCGTCATCTCCAAGGAAGACACGGCCAGCGCCGGTGCCCTGCTCGGTCGCAGTGCGATCGACGCCATCATTCTCGACATCGATCACACGAACGCAGTCCCGACCCGCGTCATCGAACAGGTCCGCACCTTGGATCCTGACTGCCCGCTTTTCGTCTTCGCCAGCAACGGCAGCCGCGATTGGGAAGAGGAGGCATATCTGCTCGGAACCACGCACGTGCTAGAAAAACCCGTCCGCGCCAGGCTGCTGGTCAGTCTGCTCGAACGCTCCAGGAACGAAAAGGTGAAGCCCGCCGATGCCGTGGCCCTGCCCGCCGCCGCGGCGCCTGCCCCGCAGCAGCCGCCCTGCGCACCGCGGCGCGGCCTCGATGAGCTGCGGCATTTTTCCTCGCTCCTCGTCCACAGTCTCGACGTCCGCCAGCTCATCCGTGATGCCGTGCAGCAACTTCGCGAGACACTCGGCGTGAATCGCGCCGCAGTATTCCTCCGCAAGACCTGCGCACTCACCACCGACGGAGCACCCGCCGGGGATGACCACTGGCTGCGACCCGCATACACCATCGGGCACCAGTCCGCGCTGATGGATAATTTCCCCCTCAGCCTGACGACCGGCCTCGGGCATCACCTTTCCCAACACGGGCGCATCCTGCGCGCCCAAAGCGCCGAGGCTGCCGCGAGTCGCGAAATCAGTCGTGAATTCCAATCCCTCGGCAGCGCGATTGCACTGCCCATCACCGATCGCGAAGTGCTCGTCGGCGCACTCCTCCTCGACGACCGGATCATCGGCGGCACATTTTCCGACGACGAACTCATCCAGCTCTTCCATTGGCTGGAGGAACTCGGCGTCGCCATCCGCAACTGCTGGCGCCACGAGCAACTCGCCGCGACCCATGGGCTGATCGACGACATCCTCGGCGGCCTCGGGAACGGCTGCATCGTCGTGGGCTCCAATTGCGGCGTCCTTCACGCCAACAGCGCGGCACTGCGGCTCCTGGCTCCCGGTCGCCCCAGTGGGAAGCGCATCGATTTCGCCGACATCCCGCAACAAATCGGCAGCCTCATCTTCCAGGTCATCCAGACCGGCAGACCGGCACCGCCATTCAAATGGGTTCCGCCGGCAAACAACCCCGTTACCTGCCGCGTCAGCATTTTGCCCTTCACCGTGGGCGACAGCTTCCACCCGAATGCCGCGCTTCTGGTCCTCGACGACATCACCGAACACGAGCGCGCCGCCCGCCTCGAACTGGAAGCGGGAAAACTCCGCCTCGTCCGCCAGATGGCATGGCATCTCGCCCACGAAATCGGCAACGCGGTCACCCCGATCTCCACCATGCAACAACTGCTCGAATCCGATGGCGACGACGAAGAGGTCCGCAGGGAACTCAGCGGCGTCCTCGCGAGCAGCGTGCGACGCATCACGCGCCTCACCCAGCAGATGACCTTCCTCAGCCGCGACTGGGACGGCAAATCCGGAGGCACGGTGAAGATTTCGGACCTCATCGAAGGGGCCTACCAGGACGCCAGCAAATATTACCCCGGCAAGACCAAGGCCGACCTCAAGATCGACAAACCACGGACACCTTGGAAAATCACCGGAGACACCAAGGCATTGCGCCACGCCTTCTCCGAATTGATCCTCAACGCACTCCAGGCCAACCCCGACGATCCGAAAATCACCGTGCGGATCCAGGAGTCCTCCGAACCCGGAAAACCCAAAATCGCCGTCGAAGTCCAGGACACCGGCTCCGGCTTCTCCCATGAAGTCGCGGATAGCATCGGCGAACCCTTCCAGAGCACCCGCAGTGTCGGCCTCGGCCTCGGCCTCACCGTCTCCCGGAAAATCATCGAGAGCCACCACGGCAACATCCAGATTCCGCACCCGGACAAAGGCCCCGGCGTCGTCCGCGTCACCCTTCCGCTGGACGAACCGGGCATCAACTGATGCCCCGCCAGCCGCGCACGCGACTGTTGAACAACCGGTGGCGCGCCTTTCGTTCCTCCACGGCTGAGACGATTTCTACGGTCCTGTTGCCAGACGGCGGCGCGTGACTGGAAAGTAGCGTAGCTCTCCAGAGCTGCGCACCACGGGGCTTCCCCTGCTGAACCACCCGCGCAGCTCTGGAGAGCTACGCTACGCAAACCCACCGCCCCCAGCTTTCAGGCAATCAGTCTGGACAAATCGTATGGCTCGCGCTCCCACCCGCGTCCGTTTCTCCGCCGAAAACAGAGCGCAAGCGCGGACAAGACAAAGACGACCAAAGAACGCCGAGGCCCTCGCGCATCCGGCCGGACTCGAAGCGGTCGCCCGCTAAAAGAAGCTCGGGGTCTGGAAACACTCCGCCTATTCAGTGCGCAGTGAGCAAGCAGACAGACATTTTCGAAGAATACCGTGCCCTCGAAACGCGCGTGCTCGCTTCGCTGCGGGCGGATCTCGGCGAAGAGCAATTCGGCGGGCTTGCACTCGATATCCACGCATTTCAAACCCGCTGGAATCGCCCCTATGCACGCTGGTGCGCCACGCTGCCGCGGCCCTCGACCTGGCGCGAAATCCCCGCCGTTCCGCAGGCGATGTTCAGGCTGCTCCGGCTCTCATGCTTTCCGCCGAAGCTCACGCAGATCACCTTTCGCACGAGCGGCACGACCGGTGAGCGACGCGGCGAGCATCATCTGCCTGACACGACACTCTACAGGGCGTCCGCCCTCGCCGGCTGGCGGAGCCTGCGGATTCCGCGACTGCCAACGCTCGTCCTCGCCCAGCCACGCGCTTCGGCGCCGGATTCCTCGCTCAGCCAGATGTTCCACTGGCTCGCGATCGAGGGGACGGCATCCGCGGAGTTCAATATCGCTGCTCGTACTCGGGACATCGAACGCATCGCTTCATCCGGGCCTTGTGCGCTGTTCGGCACAGCGCTCGCATTTCTCGCCCTGTTCGACCGTCTCGGTGGGCGCACCATTCCCCTTCCCGCCGGAAGCTTCGCCCTCGAAACCGGCGGCTACAAAGGCAGTGGCCGCGATATCCCGAAGGCGGAACTCTACCGAAAATTCCGCGCTCATCTCGGCCTCCCGCCGGATTCGATCTGGAACGAATACGGGATGACGGAACTTTCCTCCCAAGCCTACACGCGTGGGCTCGGACGACCGCACCGCACGTCCGCTTCGCTTCGGGCCATCGTCATCGATCCCGGGACGGGAAAGGAATCCGCTGTCGGCGAAGCAGGTGTCTTGCGACTGTTCGATGTCGCCAATGTCGGCAGCGTGCTGGCGATTCAGACCGCCGACCTGGCGGTCCGCCGCAAGGATGGATTCGAATTGCTCGGACGCGATCCGGCGGCAGTTCCGCGCGGCTGCTCGCGACGGGCAGATGAATTGCTGCGCGGCTCGCCAGCGCCCGCGACGGCCCCGCAGATCTCGGCGTCCACAATGCCAGATTCGAGCCGACTGCCATTGCCCGACACTGCGAACCGTGCGCGCTTCCTTGCACGCGCGGCATCCGCGTTTCCCTTCCTCGGAAAAGTCTCCGCTCGCGGACTGCTCGCTCTCATCACGTCCGAACTCGGCCACGCCGCAGTGCTCGACCGCTTCATTCCGCAGGGCCGGCGCCAGATCCGGGCCATCGCGCCACGGCGTATCCTGCATGTGCTCAGCGGCAATACGCCCGCCGCCGCGTTGCAGACGATTCTGCGCGGTTTGCTGCTCGGGTCGGAAAATTTCTGCAAGCTCCCATCCGGCGGACTTCCTGAGGCGGACACTTTCCGCTCCCTGCTGCCGCGGGCGCTCGCGGAGCGGCTTCATCTTTCACAGGAACTTCCCGCCACCTGGATCGCCGCTGCGGATGCCGCGGTGATCTTCGGCCGCGATGAGACGGTGACGTCTTTCCGCAGCGTGCTGCCGTCCGGCATTCCCGTCATCGCGCACGGCCACAAGTTCAGCCTCGCGATCGTGTCCGATGATTCGCGTTTCCGCAGCGTGAACGGCGCTGCACGGGATGTGTCGGTGTTCGATCAGCAGGGCTGCCTCTCGCCACACGTGTTCTTCGTGCGGGAAAAGGCGGGCCTCACTGCGGGTGACTACGCACGGCGACTGGCACGCGCGATGGCGCGCTTTGAAACCCACACACCGCGTGGCGCGCTCACGCTCAGCGAAGCGGACAGCATCCGCACGCTCCGCGAAGAGATCGCATTCCGCGCCGCGAATGCTGAGCCGCTCGAACTCCTGGCAAGTGCGGGCACGGAGTGGACGGTTGTCGTGGATCGCACCGACGAAATGCCGCTCTCGCCGCTCAATCGCGTCGTCTTTGTAAAGCCGCTCCCCAAGGATCTCGCGGCGATGCTCACGCCGCATAGGGCGCATCTCAGCACCTGCGGCATCTGGCCCGTGAACGTTGCCACCCGGGACTTCGCCGCCGCGCTCGGCTTCACCCGCATCTGTGCGATCGGGAAGATGCAGTCGCCTCCGCTCGACTGGCATCAAGACGGCCAGTCGGTACTCGCACCGCTCGTGCGTTGGGTGGATTGCGAGGGGTGATCCCAAGTAGCTGCGTGCCTGCCGCCGCCGACCTTGATGGGGTGTGATTTGACCCGAGTCCAAAGTCACAGTGTGCAGATCGCGGCAGCCACAAGGAGGGGCGCTTTGAAAGCACCCTCTGGCAGCGGTCGCTCCGCGCCGCTGCCAGCCATAGCGGTGGCAATCCGAAAATGGTCTCGAAACTCCGCAGATCCCCCGGTGCTGCCCACACCTCTGGCTCAATGCGGCGCGGAGCGACCGCATTGAGGGGGCGCTATGAAAGCGCCCCTCCTTGATCTCGCCACCACGCTTTGTTGGACAGGAAATGAATCGCGCCCGCCTCCATCCGCATGGAGCGCCAAACCTCATGCCGGGGCGGGACGCCCCGGCTCCTTGAGCGAAGCGCCAGCCGGAATAGATCACAGCCCTCGTGTGCGCTCTGCCGCTCACACTCACTCCCCGTGCGCGAGGCGAGAGTGAGACTCCAGCGGCAGAGGCAGAATACGCTGACTCGGTTCTCTCTTTGCTCTGATTCTTCCAGGCCAGCCCCGTTCCCGGGATGCGCGAGCGTTGCCGCAAGGAGTCGCGGCGTCCCGCCCCGAGCAAGCCACGTCTCCACGCGTGTGGAGCACTCCGCTCCTACACCGCGCGCCGGGTGAGCAGCGTCACCCATCTGCCTTTCCGCACGGCGCGTTTGAGACGGCAGCCCTGCTGGCGAAATGCCAGCATCACTTCCCGCTCCTGCGTCCGCAGGATTCCGCTGAGGATCAGCCGGCCACCTTTTTCCACGGCGCTCGCGATGGTCGGCGCGGCGGCGATGAGCGTCGTGCTGAAGACATTCGCCAGCACCACCGGCCACTGCCGCGGCGGGCTCCACTTCAACACGTCCGAGCGGACGAAGCGCACGTGCGCAACCTGATTCGCCGCCGCGTTCTCCTTCGCCACGCGGACCGCAGTCGCATCGAAATCGGTGGCCTCGACTTTCCGCGCGCCAAGCATGCGCGCCGCCAGCGCGAGGATTCCGCTGCCGCTGCCGAGATCGAGCGCGTCCCATTCCCGTCCGCGCAATTCGCGCGCGACATCCGCGAGCAGGCGCAGGCACGTCGCAGTGGTCGCATGCTCACCGGTGCCAAAGGCGACCGTTGCCGGAATGAGCAGTGTTGGAATGTTCGGACACCGCCGGGCGGCGAGCGCACGCTCCTTCTCGGTCGAGACCACGAGCAGCTTCCCCCGCACGCGCAATGGCGGGCGGAGCTTCGGCTCCAATTCCCTGGCTGTCAGCGCACGCCCCGCGCGCACGCTGCCGCCGAACTCCCGCACGAGCATCGCCGACTCCGCGCGGGTGAGGTGATACGCCTCGATGCGCAAGGCGCGTGAACTCACCAGCGTGAACATCACGAGCCGCTGCCCGAGCCAGCGCAGACGCTCCTGCCATGCGTCCTCCCACTTCACGGTCGTCAGTTTCCGCCAGACGAATCGCACACCTCGCCCGTCGCCGCCGACATGCGGCGGCGGGCTGATCATTTTCTTCCTTCCGCTCAAACGTGCGTCTTTCTGCAAAGCCTACTTCTTGCGAAAAAAGAGGATGTGCTGCTGGGGCAAATCCTTCTTCGTCTCCACCCATTCGAGTTCGGGATGCACGGCGAGTTCCTTCTTCACCTGCGCCTCGGTCATCTTGTGGACGAGCTTGATCGGCACGCTCGGGTCTTCGCCACGGTATTCCACAAAGACGATCTGCCCGCCCTTCTTCAGCCCCGCGATCATCCTGCGGATCATCTCATACGGGAACTCGAACTCGTGATAGACATCCACCATCACCATCATGTCGCAGCTCTCGGGTTCGAGCTTCGGGTCGGCTTCCTCACCCAGCACCGGCTTCACATTCTCGATGCGCTTCATCCGCATCTTCCGCACCAGCAGCTCGAGCATCTCCTTCTGAATGTCCACACCATACACGACGCCGCCCGGCGTGATGCGCGGCGACACACGCTCCGCGAGATAGCCCGTGCCGCAGCCGATATCCGCGACCGCCATCCCCGGCTTCAGTCCGAGCATCGAGACCATCTTATCCGTGCGCTCCTCCTCCTCGCGCTCCGGGCGCTCCAGCCATCCTGCCGCCTGGTGCCCCATGATGTGGGCAATCTCGCGCCCCATGTAGAATTTCCCGATGCCGTTGCGGTCGTGCTCCTCACGCGTCTCATATCTGGGCGGTGCCGGCTCGGCGGACAGCGACGCGAGGAGGGCAAACAACAGGACAGCGATCCGGGATTTCATTCCGGGAAGAAAACACACCCACCGGCACTTGGCGACTCCAAGCGCAAGCCAGGACGCAGCCGCATCCGGGCGTGATTCATTTCGCGTGCAGGCGAGCGCTGCGGCGAGATCAGGGACGGGCGCTTTCATAGCGCCCTCCCGCTGCGGTCGCACCGCGCCGCAGCGAGCCGATGATAGTAGCCGACGACGTGAGGAGGCGGGCTGATCTTGCCATCCGCAATTCAGAGAGCCCGCCTCCTCACGTCGTCGGCTACAGCCCCTGGCTGCCAGCGGCGCGAAGCGTCCGCTGCCAGAGCGCGGTATCACACCGCCCCGCCCTGCGCTTCCCGCGACTCGTCTCGCACTCGGATCCAATCACGCCCGCCGCATCCGCTACTGGACGTTCTCCATCCGGTAGCCGAATCCGCGCACGGTCTCGATGTGATTGCCCGCCTTCCCGAGTTTCTCGCGGAGCCTGCGCATGTGCGTATCCACCGTCCGCGTGTCGATGAGGCTGTCGTAGCTCCACACATCGTTCAGCAGCACGTCGCGGCTCTGCACCCTGCCGCGGCGCTCCATCAGCGTCGCCAGCAGCTTGAACTCCGTGGCCGTGAGATCGAGCGTCTTTCCCTTCACCGATACCTTGTGCTGCGCGCGGTCGAGAGTGATCTCGCCGAGCTTCACCATCGGATCCTCCGGCGCCTGCCCGGATACACGGCGCAGGATGCTCTGGATGCGCAAGACAAGTTCCCGCGGGCTGAACGGCTTGGTCATGTAATCGTCCGCTCCCAACTCAAAGCCCACAATCCTGTCCACCTCCTCCGCCTTGGCCGTGAGCATGATGATGGGGATGCTCTTGGTCTCCGCGGCGAGCTTCAGCGCCCTGCAGACATCGGTGCCCTGCATGCCCGGCAGCATCAGATCGAGAACCACCAATGCGGGGCGCTCCGTCCGCGCGGTCTGCAGCGCGCGGAGTCCATCCGCTGCCTCGATAAATGCGAAGCCCGCGTTCTTCAGGCTATTGCAGACGAGCCTGCGCACGTCTTCCTCATCCTCGGCGACCAGAATTTTCTTGCTTGGGATATTGGTCATTGAAAGCGGCGCCAGTGTGCCGCACCCATCCCACTCGGCAAGCGGCGGGATGTCACAATCGTGTAACATTCGCCATTCGAAGGAATCGGTCCCGCAAGTCTGACAGGGCGGACAGGCGTCCCGCCTGTAGAGTCGCACCGGAGCATGGTTTGCAGGCCAGAGGCCCGCATGCCCTGACAGGCCGGAGGCCCGTCTTCCACCGCCGTGCATGGGTTTTTCAACCGGCTGCTAAGGCGGCGGGCCGGGGAGCCTCGACTAAGAGGATGAACTTTACGCAGAGCCGGGTGGCTCGCTGGGGCGGTCCCACATCGATTCTAGAGAACAATGTACCTAAAGCTGTCCAACTTCCCAGTATTCCGACTTTGCCGGGTCTCTGCACCCCGACGTTTCGCTGCCCGCTACATCACCTGCCGGCAGGCGGGGGCGCTCCAGGGGCTCTGGCCGGTGGGGTTCACGCCGGCGACGCGGAACCAGCAGGGCTTGCCGGGCTCGGCACCGTTCAGTTCGCAGGAGGATTTCGTGGGGGTGTCCACCTGGGTCCATGCCGCCTCGCCGAACACGTCGGGGCACATTTCCACGAGGTAGGACGCGGCGCCGTCGAGGGGCTCCCATGTCAGCTTGGTCTTGCCGGGCGAACCATTCGTCGTCGCCGTCAGGAATGATGGGGCCGGCAGTGGCTGCGGCTTCGCGTTGCGTTCGCGCACGCCGAAGCCGGTGCCGGTGATTGCCACCCGGTTGCCGCCCGTCGCGGCCTGGGTGAAGCCGGCCAGTTGCCCGATCCGCTGGTCCCACAGTTTCTCCATCCCGTCCCGCCTGATGAGCCCCTCCTCCAGGCTCGACCGCAACAAGGCCAGTGCCAGCTCGGCGGCGGCGAGCCCATCCTGCGCCTCGGCGAAGGCGGCCACGAACGGGGCGTTGCCGGGCACGTCGGGATTGTCCGTGCTCATGGTAATGATGGTCCGGCCTCGCTCGCACTTCTCCGAGACGGAGAGGCGGGATGTCTTGGTCATGATGGTTGCCATTGCGATGGTTTGGGCTGTGAAGCGGAATCCTGCTGGCGCGCGACGCGACCGGCGGATGCCGGGTCTGCGGCGCGGCGGGCTGGATGCCGCCTCGGGTGGTATGGGCTGATTTGGTGAATGAGCACGGGCTGGAGGCCAGGGCACGCTTCCCTTTCCTAGCGGGAAGCGTGCCACGGGCGGAAAGCCGTGTGACTCGCGGGAAATGCCAACGAACCTGGGGCGGATACCCCCGAACATCGGCCAAGGCGCCCGGAACCTCGCCCGAAGGGTGCGGAACATTTGGCAAAAGGCCGGGAACTCCGGGTGGGAATCCCCGACGATTTGAGCGTCCTTCGCGCCCTTGTTCCGAAGATTCCGCGCTGCTGCCCGGCAGGCGTGGAACATCGCCCCAACCTTCGCCGCCTTGTCACAGAGGGTCCGGGACTCTGGCAAAAAAGCGCGGGGCATTCTGCCAAAGGCCCGGAACTTCGCCACGACTGTGAACGCCCAAGGCACGGAATGGTGCGATTGAAAGTCGGTCCAGAGCGCACAGGGAGCGCAGATTCAGGTCAGGCAGCAGGAGTATCTGATCTTCTCTGCGCAACTATTTGTCTGCGCAACTATTTGTCTGTGCAACTATTTGTCTGTGCAACTATTTGTCTGTGCAACTATTTGTCTGTGCAACTATTTGTCTGTCACTCTGTCTAGGCAAAGGCAATCCTGGCATACATGAAAACCAACCGCCGCCGCTTCAAGAGCGGCACACGCACCCTCTCACGAATCGCACTGCTCCCGGCGGGAAGAATCGTGCGTGTCGTCCTCGTCTTGCTATGCGGCCACGCGTTAGCCGCCGACCCGCTGCGCTGGCTGGTGCGCGTCGATCCAGTCGAGATCGGCGCGCGGTCGCGGGACGAAATGCCAGCGGAGGTCGGGGTCGATGTGGGCAAAGACCGCGCGATGGATCCGGCTTCGTTGCGAATCCTCCGCGTGGATGCCACTGGCAAGCCGTCTGCGCCGGATGAGCCGCTGCCGTTCCGCTGGTATGACGATGCGATCCCGTATGACTTCCCGGAGTTCATCGGCAGCGTCAGCTCCACCCAGGGAGAGTTGCGCCCGAAGCCGTCCGAGCGCGGCGGCTACTATCTGAATGCGATGGGCGACGGGCACAAAGGGCGGCTCGCTTGGATGCACACGCAAATCGGACGTGAGCCTGCGTGGTATGCCGTCGAGGCGCGGCTGCTCGCGCCGGGTGAAACGCCGAAGCAACTGCCGCCGCAGGGCTGGATCGGCGACGGGCAGGCGCGGTGCGCGCCGGTGGCGACGCAGGCAGTTCATTCCGATCATCTGCGGGTCGATCTTGATGACTGGAATGGCGACGGCCTCATGGACTTGATCACCGGCGATGACTTCGGCCATGTCGTCTGGTGGCCGAATCTCGGCACGCGGCAGTCGCCGCAGTTCGCGTATTGCCGGCTGATTCTCGACGCCGCCGGGCAGCCGCTGGATGTCGGCACGAACGCCGCCGTGAAAGTCTGTGATTGGGACTCGGACGGCGACCGCGACCTGCTCATCGGCACCAATCGCAACCGCATCGTCTGGTTTGAAAACACCGGCACGGATCGCGAGCGCAAGCTGAAGTATCGCGGACTCGTGATGCTCGACGGCCGGCCGCTGGAACTGCCAGTGACGCCGCTCACGCGCGGCAGCCCGGCGATTTTCAATCTCGATTACTACCCGGTGATCGAGGTCTGCGATTGGGATGGCGACGGCGACGACGACTTGCTCGCGGGCGGCTACATCACGGGCTGCGTGTTCCTGTATGAGAACACCGGGGCGAAGCGCGGCTTGCCACCGCAGCTAGTCGCGCGCGGGCCGATCGAGTCGGATGGAATAGTACTCAACGTCGAGCATTGGGGCGCGACGCCGTGCGCGGTGGACCTCGACGGCGACGGCGATCTCGACCTGCTCAGCGGGCATGTGTCGATGGGCCAGCCGGGCAACAAGGCGGGGCTGCGCTACTTTGAAAATACCGGCTCGAAGACCGCGCCGAAACTGCGCAGCGCGAAACTCGATGCTCCGACGCTCGGTAAGATCACGCTCGGCTCGCCGCGCGCGTTCGATTGGGATGGCGACGGAGATTTCGATCTCGTCATCGCCGTGCGCACCAATCTGCTGCTGCTGGAAAACACGGGCGGCAAAACCGCGCCGCGGTTTGAGAAGGCCCCCGTCTTCATCCTGCCCGCGTGGGGACCGGCACCGGTGATGGCCGATCAATTGCTCGACTGGAACGGCGACGGCCGCACCGACCTGGTGAACGGCTTCACCGTGCGACTCAACGGCGGCGCGAAGAATCCGTGGGACTGGCCCCAGATCGTCCAGGTGCTGCCGCGTGGAGTGAAGATCGAACATCGTTCCGGCATCGGCGACGAGGAGCACTCGACGCTGCTCGACGACTTCGACAGCGACGGCGCGATTGACGTGCTTTTCGGCGACTGGTTTGGCCACGTCTGGTGGCACCGCAATCGCGGCACATCGGCGAAACCCGACTTCGATCTCGCCGGCCTGCGACTGCTCCTGCGCGACGGATCGCCGATCAAGGTCGGCCCGGTCGGCGGCGATACGACGAAGGATTTCAACGCGCTGCAAGGCGCGCGCACCGTCGTGGCGGCAGGCGATTTCGACGGCGATGGCCTGCGCGATCTGGTCGTCGGCGACACGTTCGGCAAAGTGCGCTTCTTCCGGCAGTCGCCCGTCGCGTCGCGCCAGAGCAAGGATGCGCCCGTCTTTGCGGAGCCGGTCGAGATCGGCAATCTCGGCATCCGCCTGAACGTGTGCGCGACCGACTGGAATCAAGATGGCCGCCCCGACATCATCTCCGGCGCGGCGAATGGCAACGTGCAGATTTTCCTGAACTCACCGGTCGCGGGCCGGCCATCGCCATTCGCACCCGGCTTCACGCCGAAGCTCCCGCCGATCATGCAGCCGCGCGTGCTCCTCGGCGACTTGAACGGCGATGGCGACGACGACCTGTATTTCCCCAGCACGCAAGGCGCCTGCTTTGTCGAACGATCCTTCCTGAATCACGGCTACGCGCGCGGCGCGATCGTGGAGGCCCGCAAATGAACCCACCCATCTCAGATAGAAACAGCCAACGTCTCAAATCAGGCTACGACCGCGCCTGCCTCGAAGGCATGCTGCCGACGGCCAAGCTCGAGTTCGACCGGGCTTTCGTCACCCTGATCGAAGACCTCGAACAACGCTGAATGCTCGAGCACACGCTGGTGGTCGTCACCGGCGAGATGGGCCGCACGCCGCAGATTAACAACCTCGGAGGCCGCGATCATTGGGGCCGCGCGTGGTCCGTCGCGATGGCGGGCTGCGGCATCAGGAAAGGCGTGGTCTTCTTCAAAACAAACGACACCGGCACCGAGGTGAAGGAAGACGAGGTAAGCATCGGCGACTTGTTTCACACTTACCTGAAGGCGCTCAGGCTCAACCCGAATGCCAGCTATCAGCTCGGCGGCCAGACCAATCCCGTCGCCGATCCTTCGGGCAAGGCGATCAAAGCCGTGCTGGCGTAGCGCACTGCCATGCCCGTCCAACCAGCCAGGACCAAGCTCGTCATCGAGCACAAACACGACACGCCGCTGATGAGCTGTGTGTTCGATCCGAAAGGAAAGTTCCTGTTTGCAGGCGGACGCGGGCAGGGCGTGGCGTGCATCGAGCTGGCGACAGGAAAAATGGGCACGCTGTCCGCGCACGAGAGCTGGGTCGGCGAGATGGCCCGCGCCGCGGACGATCTCGTGCTGACCGCCGACTACGCGGGTCGTGTGATCGCGTGGGACTGCACCGGCGATCAGCCCAAGCAGCGATGGCAGATCGAGGCTCATCCCAGCACCATCCGCGCACTCGCGGTGAGCGCCGACGGCCAGTCCTTTGCCACCGGCGATCGCGACGGCGCCGTGCGCATCTGGCAGGCACGCGATGGCAAGCGTTCGCACGAGTTGCCGAAAAATGAGCACCCGATCTATGGCCTCGCCTTTCATCCCGATGGCAAACGCATCGTCTCCGCCGACCGTCAGCCGCAGAAGCCGCAGATCAAAGTATGGGACATCGCCAGCGGCGCGGAGGCGCTGAAGATCGAAGTGCCAGAACTCTCCGGCTATCGGCGCGTGGAAGACATCGAGTGGGGCGGCATTCGCGGCCTCACAGTATCTCCCGATGGCGCGCTGATCGTCGCCTGCGGCCGCGGCGGCCACGACGGTCCTGCCACCGCCATGATCTTCGACAGCACCACCGGCAAGCTGAGTCGCAGGCTCGCCTCCAGCATGAATGGCTTCTATTACCCATCCCGCTTCCATGCCGAAGGCTTCCTAATGACCGCCGGGGGCGACGTGGCCAAAGGCGAGTTCCGCGCATGGAATGTGCAGCAGGACGCCTCACTCTCCATCACGGCCACCGTCGGCCCCTGCACCGCGCTCGACATCCATCCCGACGGCACCCGCTTCGCCGTGACGCTCGCCATCGGCAAGAGTTCCTACCCCGACTCAGGTGTGCTGGCGATCCGTGAGTGGATTGCATGATCAGGTGTGTCAGCAACCAGCACCGACACAACCTTCGCTTTCAGAGGAGGACAGAGGAACAGACACGAATGATACCCTGCGTCCGCGACGCGCCAAAGCTGCGGGCGCTGTATGCGGATGTCGGGAGTGGGAAGTGAGGCCGAAGATCATGCTCGAACACGTTCTTCCGCGATTGAAGCATCCTGCGCCCTTAGCCTGCATTTCTCACACTCCTGGCATGGGATGCGACAGGGTGTTGCGGCGCCTGCACTGCACCTCGGCGAAGCGGGCGGCGTTCACGTAGCGTAGCTCTCCAGAGCTGCGCCGCAGTGAGCGCAGGCGCGGCGCAGCTCTGGAGAGCTACGCTACAATCGCGGCTTGCCGCCGCAGTGTGAGAAATG
>Ga0105046_10002884_pt1 | contig 27198 bp, 15 predicted proteins | sample MAT03_FD_78385 | JGI IMG/M metagenome (GOLD analysis project Ga0105046, IMG submission 78385) | Freshwater microbial communities from Lake Fryxell liftoff mats and glacier meltwater in Antarctica - MAT-03 (megahit assembly) | ecosystem: Environmental > Aquatic > Freshwater > Ice > Liftoff... | reverse complement strand
CCAGGCCGGTCAGCGCTTCTTGCATGATGTCCTCAAGATCGGCTTTCGGCACCATGGTGCGGATGACCCCGACCATGGCCGGCGTGACGGCGCGCAACAGCGCTCCGATCGCGGACTGGTCGCTCTGGGCAGCCGCTCGCGCGAGCTGGGCGAGCTCGTCCTGGCGGGCGGGGGCAATTTCAGACACGCAAGCACCATCGGCGGGTTGTTCCTTTTCCGTATACCCGGTAGCCGGGAACGGAAAAAACGATCACTTTGCGAACCGGAGCGGGAGCTTGGCGACACAGTGAGTCATTTATCCTGCGGTGCGTTTCCCCGGGAGCCCCCCAGAAGGCTCCTCCGCACTGGCCCGCTCCGATTGACAGATCCGCCCAAGCAACCATTCTAGCGGCAACTTCACGACGCGTTCAATCCACTACGTTGACCCACACGGGATCTACCGTCGTGGTGGATACTCCCCTCCCCAACCTGGCGGTACCTGTTAATGATCATGCCCCACGCTCGACACCACGCCCTGCTCCTGCTCTGGTTGGTCGCCGCCAGCGTTGCGGGATGCCAAGCTCGTCCGCCCGCGCGCACCGCCGCCTCCGGCGCCAGCAGCGGACCAAGCCGCCTCGGCCCGTTGCGCGTCCACCCCCACAACCCCCGCTACTTCACCGACGACGGTCAACGCGCCATCTATCTGACGGGATCGCATACCTGGTCGAATCTGGTCGACATGGCCCCCCGCGGCGCGCCGGCGCGTTTCGATTTCCCCGCCTATCTCGATTTTCTCGATCGGCACGGCCACAATTTCATCCGGCTGTGGGCCTTTGAACTCATCCGGTGGAACGCCGGGATCTGGGACAAGACCCACCGTCTTCAAACCGTCGCGCTGCACCCGTGGAGCCGCACCGGACCCGGCCAGGCGGTGGACGGCGGGCCCCGCTTCGATCTCACCGTCCCCAACCCGGAATACTTTGGGCGCCTGCGCGAGCGGGTGGCGGCGGCACGCGCCCGGGGGATCTACGTCTCGGTGATGTTGTTCGAAGGCTATGGCATGCAGGATGCACAACCGGGCGGTGCCTGGGAGCAGCACCCATTTCACCCCACCAACAACATCAACGGCCTCGGCGGCGACGTGAAAGAGGGTGTGCAGATTCACGAACTGGTCAGCCCGGCTGTGACCGCGGTTCAGGAAGCCTATGTGCGCAAGGTGATCGACACCGTCAACGACCTCGACAACGTGCTCTACGAAATCTCCAACGAGAACCACGGGGCGTCCACCGCCTGGCAGTACCACATGATCCGCTTCATCAAGGAGCAGGAGCGCACCCTGCCCCGGCAACATCCGGTCGGCATGACTTTCCAGCAAAAGGGCGGCACCAACCAGAACCTGTTCGACAGTCCGGCCGACTGGATCTCCCCCAGCTACGACGACGGTTACAAGGATGATCCGCCCGCCGCCACCGGGAAGAAAGTGATCCTCAGCGACACCGATCACCTGTGGGGGCTGGGTGGTGAGCTCGCGTGGGTGTGGAAGTCTTTCACGCGCGGGTTGAATCCCCTGTTGATGGACGGCTACGACGGCAGCGTCATAGATTCGCCCCTGCTGCCCGACGCGCAGGCGGAGCCTTTGCGGCGCAACCTCGGTCATACGTTGCGCTACGCGCGCCGGATGAAGCTGGCGGCGATGACCCCGCAGGGCGCGCTGTCATCGTCCGGCTATTGTCTCGCCGATCCCGGACGGGAGTACCTGGTGTTCGTTCCGGGCGGGGACCCGGTGACCGTCGATCTCACCCACGCGGCGGGATCCTCCTTGGTCGTCGAGTGGTTCAATCCGGCGGATGGCCAGACTTCCGCCGCCAAACCCGTCGCTGGCGGCACGAAAACCTCCTTCGCGCCGCCTTTCCCGAACGAAGCGGTTCTGTACTTGCGGCCGGTGGCCAGCCCTGCGCAACAACCTTGAGCCGCTCAGGGGCCGCCGGGGTCATGTCCAACCCGGTCCCAGGTTGATCTGGACAGCCCCGGACGCCTACAGCGAAGGCTTGAGAATGAGCGATCGCAGGTTGGCCGCTGACCAACCCTTCGCAGGTGGTTTGAGCAAAAGTTCCTGATCGCCCGCCGCCGGAATGACCACGCGACCGAGCTTCACCGTCGCAAACGTGCCCAGACCGCCGGTGGCCGCGGTCCGCCCGTCAACCTTCTGAGTGCCCACTGCCATTTGCACAGTCGACGCTCCTACGGATGCGAGCTCGGCCACGATATCGAATGTCCCCGGCCTGTCCAGGGTGAACCGCCAGCTCACCGAGGCGCGCGCGTCGGTCCAGTTGCCAATGAACGTTGCGCCGTGGTTGCCCTCGATCCGCGCATCGGTCCCCATCACGTTGTGAATGTCGGCGTCGATCGCCCCCAGCGCCACGCTGCCGTCAGACGCCTGGCGCGGCAGGATCGGGGTCACGTCGAGCGGCCCCGCCAGCTCCAGCTTGATCACGCTGACGATCTCGTCCGGTGCCTCGGGCGGCACGTCGATCGTCACGCCGCCCGGCACCGCGCGCGCAGTCAACCGCCGCTTACCCGCCAGCAGAGTCGCCCGCTTGATCGAGCTATGCAATCCGGGCGCGAGCAACTGGCCGCCGGCCGGCCAATCGAAGACGTGCAGGTACAAGGTGGTGCCGTCCTTGCGCGCCTTGGTCGTGCTGCGGCCCCAGGGCAACTTGGCGAACGGACTCGCCGTGGTGCCATAAATCGCTTCGCCATTCACCTTCATCCATTGGCCAATCCGCTTCAGCCGCTCCACGCTGGCCGCCGGAATGTCCCCCTCGGCGGTGGGCCCGACGTTGAGCAGGAAGTTGCCGCCCTTGGACGCAATGTCGCTCAACTTACGGATCAGATCCGCGCTGCTCTTCCAGTTGTGATCGTCGCTCTTGTAGCCCCATGTGTCGTTCATCGTCATGCAGGTTTCGAAATCGCGGCCGGGCATGCCGGTGGCCGGAATGTGCTGCTCGGGGGTATCGGTGTCGCCCGGGTTATCACCGCCCAGGCGGTTGTTCATGATGAGTCCCGGATGGGCCGCGAGCAGCGGCAGGAATGGCGCCGCACGCTCGTTGTTCATCAGGACCGGCGTGTCCCACCACAAAACATCAGGCTGAAAGCGGATGAGAATTTCCTCCACCTGCGGCACCGCGATCGCCTTGAGATATTCGTCGAAGCTCCCCTTGTGCGCGTCGTCCCAGCCGTCGCCGTCCTTCGTGTCGAACTTGGCGCCGCCACGATGCACCCAATCTTGCGCCTGCGAGTAGTACAGCCCGAACTTGAGCCCGCGTTTGCGTGCTGCCCGGGCGAGCGGCGCGAGCAGATCTTTCTTGTACGGGGTCGCGTCCACCACGTCCCAGTCGGTGACCTTCGAATCGAATAGCGCGAAGCCGTCGTGGTGCTTGCCGGTGATGATCACGTACTTCACGCCCGCTTCCTTGGCCAAAGCGGCCCACGCCTCCGGTTTGTAGTGGATGGGATTGAAGTGCTTGGCGAAGGCTCGGTACTCGGTCACCGGGATCTTGGCGCCGCGCATGATCCACTCGCCGATGCCGCCCACCGGCTTGCCGCAATAGTTGCCGGCGGGTACCGCGTAGACGCCCCAATGAATGAACATCCCAAACCGGGCTTCCCGCCACCATTGCATGCGCGCCTGGTTGTCGGGGAGGGGGGGATCGGCGGCCAAGGCCACTGAAGCGGTGGCGAGCAACACGGCGGCGGCCAGACCGGAAATGCGACACGGTTTCATGAACTCGTTTGTATACCAGTTACCGGGGCTTCCACGTCCCCCATCGCGGTGGATTACCAGTAGGTGGGCATCCGCGTACGGTTTACCATACCCGATCACACCTGGATCGCGGCCTCGCCACCGGGTGAGAGACACGGCCAGTCAACGTCTGCAGTTTCGACGAAAAGGATCGTGCCAGCGAAAGAGAGTCAACGGGTGTGATCGCTTTCGCCAGGTGCGGACACAAGGGAGCTACGACAATGAACATCAAAAAATACGGAACCATGGGTGTAGTGATCGGCTTCGGCTTCGCCTGCGCGGCCGGCATCATCGGTTGCGCCGATTCGGGCCGCGACGGCGATGGCGAGGGTGGCGGCAGCGGCACGGCAAAGGGCGGCTCGGGTGGCTCCTCCGCAAAGGGCGGCTCGGGTGGCTCCTCCGCAAAGGGCGGCTCGGGTGGCTCCTCCGCCACCGGCGGCTCGGGTGGCTCCTCCGCCACCGGCGGCTCGGGTGGCTCCTCCGCCACCGGCGGCTCGGGTGGTTCGTCGGTTAGCGGCGGCGCGGGCGGCACCTCCGCAAAGGGCGGAGCAGGCGGTACCTCCGCCACCGGTGGCGCCGGCGGCGCCGGCGGCACGGCCAGCAACTACGTTCCCATCCTCACGGACGCGAACTCGGTTGCGGTCGACCTGTCGAAATGCATCCTTTTCAGAGCCTCCTGGAACGCCGATGGTAGCAATGCCTCGCTGATCGGCCTCGCCGCGACGGCCACCTGCGACCTGACCGTGCCGGTGGACAGCAACCAGATCGTGGTGGTCGCGAGTGGCAATGAAGCCGAGGGCGAGAACGCCACTTTCAGTCTCAAGGTGGACGGTGTGGCGATCGGAACGCCCAACACCCTCACCACCGCCGACAAAGCGGACTATCCGTTCGCAACCACCATCAAGGCGGGCGCGCGCAAGTTCGTCGTCCAGTTTACCAACGACATCTTCTTGCCCGGAGTTTACGACCGCAACCTGGCCGTCTTCGGCATCCGGGTAAAACAGTAGCCACGGAGAAACCAACCATGACCAATCGCTGCAGTTCCCTGGTTCGATTGGTAGCCTGTGCGGCCCTGGTGGGTTGCGCAGGCGGTGGTAACGACGACGGCAATGCCGCCGGCAACGATGCAACCGGCGGATCCGCCGGCGGCGAAAGTGGCAACGATGCAACCGGCGGATCCGGTGACGGCGCGGGCGGCGACAATGCCGCCGGCCTCAGCGGAGCCGGCGGTGATCCCGGCGGTGGTGGTGGAGCGAACACCGGCGGCAGCAATGCCGGTGCCGCGGGCAATGGCGGCAATGGCGGCAATGGCGGCAATGGCGGCAATGGCGGCAATGGCAGTTCGACAGGCAGTGGCGGCGTTCCGCCGGCCAACGTTCCGTGCTCACAACGCGCGTATTGCAACGACTTCGAGGATGCCAGCCCGGGATCGCAGCCATCAGGCAGCAACGTCAGCGGCGGCAACTCACTCGCGGTGGCCACCGACAAGGCGTTCTCGGGAACCAAGTCTCTCAAGATCCGCGCCGTCAAAGATTCGGCGCGCTTCTCGGTCAATCTCGCCGGCACGCTGAAGAACCCGAAGAAGATCGCTTATGCGCGCATGATGATCTGGCTGGACAACACCCCTGTCGCCAGCGCCAGCAATACCGGTCACTGGGATCTGCTCGGCATGAGCGGCCGCACCGACGGGGGAACGGACGTGACCGCCAGCGTGGGCGGCGCCCTGAACTCCAAGTATTCACTCGGGCGTTGGCTCTACATCGGCGGCGGCGCCGACTGCGCGAAGCAGGGCGTGCCACAAGCCGTGCCGCTCAAGAAGTGGACCTGCCTCGAGGTCAAGATCAACCAGGACGACGCCCGGTCCTACTCGGTCAACATCGACGGCAAGGAAATGTCTCACCTCTCGTTCGGCGAAGATCCTGATGGCGACGTGTGCGTGTCGAATCCCTTCAAAGGCATCTGGCATCTGCCCAAGGTGAGCAGAGTCACGTTCGGCTGGAACAACTGGCACGACCAGCCCCAGCCGGTGACGATGTGGCTCGACGACATCATCGTCGACCAGGTTCCGATCGGCTGTCCGCAATAGAACCGTTCACGCAGGAGCATCGCAATGAAGGCGCGCTTTTCCAGGGTTCCGGTATTGGGTCTGGTCGTGGCTTGTGGGTCCTCAAAACCTCATCCGCCAGGAAAGCGGACCCCAAATGTTGGTGGACACGCCGTGTGGCGCCGTGTTTTGGCCGCAAACATATTCCCGGTAGGTGTGTGACGAATGGACCTGGGTGCCGCTGAAGGCAGACGTTTCCATGCGCATGCGTGGCAGCACGCGAAACAGCCGCGATTTTTCCAGGCCGCGCTGCGGATGTATTTGTGGTGCAGGCCGCCGACCATTGGCACGGCAACGATGTCCCCGTTGTCATTGGCCACGACCGGGCGGTAATCGGGGGCGTCCTTGCCCAACGACAAGTGGGTGCGTGCGGTGTGAAATAGGAAACGTACTCGCGCAGAATGCGAAGAAGATGTCGCTCGCCGAGGACGACGACGTGGTTGAGACACTCCCGGCGGATGGATCCGATCACGCGTTCGCAGTACGATTTGCTGTGAAGCCCAGCCCGCGGTCTGCGAGGGTGGTTTTCGATGCCGAGGCATGAAGCGGGATACGGTTGCCTCTGCGACATCGAACCCGAGCTTGCTATCCAGGTGAGTCGGGGGCGATTCGTATTTCGTTTCAAGATGGCCAACTGCTGCCGCAAGGCCAGGTTTTCCGGAGCGAGCTCGCGCTGCCCTTTGAAGCTCGATCTTGCAGTGGAGAGGAGGCCAAAAGTCAGCTCCAACATGCGCGAACGGGAGCCTGCCTCGGACGGGAAAATTATCAATGATTGCGCGTCGCACGGCGTTTTGAGGAGGCACGCCACAAGACGATCGATGTCCTCGAGCGCTTCCGCAGGCGCACTATCGATTGCCGGGCTTGACTACCGTCACGCGTTCGAGCTTGCCCGAATTGTTGGCTGCGCTCGTGCCAGCGGCAGTGAGACCGGCCACCCGCGGGTGAATCAACAGGAAAGCGCCGCGCTGAAACTCGGTGGTGATCGGCGCGCGCTTCATGTCGCTGCCCCAGTTGTACGAGGTCTTCTGGTTGCCGATCGCCTGCCCGGGCAATTCAAACCGCCACCCTTGCGCGTCCATGTGCAGGCGCACCGTCATCGGGTACTTGATCTTGAAGGCAAACCGCACCACTTCCTCGTAACCTGGATCGCCGGCGTGGATTTCCGCATCGGAGATCGCCACCGTCTTGTTGGTTGCGGTGACCCAGAACTGGGCCGCGTCGCTGGCGTCCTTGCGACCGACCGAGAACCAGAGGCCGCCTTCCTTGAACCGTGAGCCCTGCCAGTAGTTGAAGACACGCCGGTCGGTCTTGTCGCCGGAGATGATGCCGAACTGCCAGATGAACGCGAGATAGTTCCCGAACTGATGCCGGGTGACCACCGTGGTGTCCTTGATCACCCATTCGGCGGTCACTCCTTGCGGGTTCCAGAAATCAAACTTCCAGTTTTTGTTGGCGTTGGCCAGGCCGTAGCTCGAATGCTCCTCGGCCAGCGTGACGTTGAACGAGTCGCCCGATACCTCGACGATTTGATCGTGAATCGGGAAGCCGAACCAGCCGCCGCCCACCCCGGAGGTGTTCAATAAAAAACGCGAGGTCTCGAATTCGTCCTTGAACAGGATTGGGGACGTGCCCGCGTCGGCGGGAATCCCGTTGCGCGTGTCGGCAGCCCCACCGTCGCGCCCGACGGCCGGGCCGGGATCGGCATCAGGCATCGCTTCACCCGGCGCTCGACCTGCTTCCCCACCCGCGCCCAGCTCGCCCCCGGCAGCACCGGCACCCTGGTCGCCGCCCGCGGCGGCGACCGCATCCTCACCGCCCGCCGACGAGTCCGACGGCGGGGCAGCACCGCAAGCGACCCAAATCGCCACCAGGATCCCGCCAGAAAACCGCGGAAATTTCGGCTTCCGGTGCTCATCTGTTTGCATAGTATACGGGTAGTATACTACAGAAGACATGGCCATTCCAGCTTTATCGGCGTGGCGCGACTGATATTCAGCGATTCTGGCTGTGCACGGTGCCGTGGCGCACGAAACCGGACATCGGCTGTCCGGCGGTGCTGGCAGGCAACTCGACTTTCGGCGTCCACGTCACGAGATCGGCGCTGTCGCTGACGTAGTAATGTCCGGTCTGGTAGGCGTCCATGTAGAGGCGCCAGTGACCATTGGCCAGACGCATCAGGCTGGGCCCCTCGAGATCACCGCCCCACCCCGCCCAATCACCCGTGCCCACGAACGTGTAGGGACCATCCAGTTTCGCCGCGGTCGCGTGTTCGATGAACTTGGTCGTCTCGTTCTTGCAGAACACGTGGTACGTCGGCCCCACCTTGACGATGAAATGGTCGATGGTGTTGGGGCCGAAACCGGTCAGTAGTCTGCCCGGACTGAACACGCTCAGCTGGTCGTTCAAGGCGAGCAAACGATGGCCACGCCGGCCCGGCGCATCGTTGGTGAGCAACGACACGATGATGTTGATACTGCCATCGGCCGGATCCTTGAACCATTCCGGCGCCCACACGCTCGTGACCCCGGCCACCTGGACCGGCACGTTGCGCACGAACGTCCAGTTCATCAGATCCGGACTCGATGCGATGCCGAAGTCAGCACCCGTCCAGCCGGTGGTGTACGCGATGTAATAAAGCCCGTCGATGTGCTGCATCAGGCTGGGATCGCGCACCAGCCCGGAGTGCGGGGTGTAGGCGGGGCCCTTGAGCAACGTGTAATGAAGCGCGTCGGGCGACTGGTAGACGAACATGTTGCTCTCGCTGGTGTTGGTGAACGCCGTGAACATGTAGCGCGAGGGCGCAACGGCGGTGCCCGGATTCATCACCGCGGGTTGCGCCGCACACGACAGCGACCACAACAGGACAACGGTGAACGCGAGCCTCATCGACCGTGCATATCGCAGAAGAAATCTGAAAGTGGCGCGCCGCTACATCTTGAGCGGGGGATCCGGGTCACGGTGTCGCCAATCCAGCCACCTCGCTGGCGGCGAGCGCGCGGTTGTATAGACGCAGATCGTCCAGCCGGGCGTTGGTCGGCCAGTTGGTGCCCCAGCAACCACCGACCGCCAGTCCCCGGTCGCTGGGGCCGAGGGGGGCGTTGTAGGTGAGGTTGCGGTAGATCTCGACTCCGTTGAGATAGAGAAACAGGTCCTGGCTGGCGGCGTCGTAGGTGGCGGCGATGTGCACCCAGGCGTCATACGGGATCACGTTCGCTGCGGTGCCGTTGTTCCCTGGCCCGCGCCACCTGAGCGACCGATCGAAGTGGATGAGAAGTCCAAACATCTGGTCATCGCCGCTGGTGTTGCGATGCAGCAGCATGTCCTGGGAATTGCCGGTCGCTGTTGAGGACCGGAAGTACCAGGTTGCAATCGTCACGCCGTTGGTGATCGAATCGAAATCGGCGGAGGCATTGGCCGAAAAACAGCGATCGGGACTGTCGCCGTTGGGGAAATCGTAGGCGCCGGCCTTTTTCCCGGTCGCGCCGAAGGTGCCCACCGTGGTTCCGATCCAGGTGAGATTGTCGGCCACCGTACCGGCCGAATCGGTCGCCATCGCTGCCCCCGCGAGCTCGTCGAATTTCCAGTGCGCGATGAGTCCGTCATTGGCAGCGCCCGCCGCGCCACCGCCCGCACTGCCGCCCGCGCCACCGACAACCATCGCGCCAGCGCTGCCGCTCATGCCGCCGCTACCTGCACTGCCGCCGCTGCCCGCAATGCCGCCGCTGCCCCCACCGCCCGCCCCGCCGCCGCCGCCCGCACCGCCGCCGCCGCCCCCGCCGCCCCCGCCGCCGCCGCTGCCGCCGCCGCCCGCACTGCCGCCGCCGCTGCCACCGCCTGCCGCGATACCACCGTTGGTTTCGGCGCCGCCCGACCCAGCGCGACCGCCCGCCCCACTGCCGCCGTTGCCGCTTGCGGTACCGCCACCGCCACCTTTGCCGCTCGCGCCTCCGGTGCTCGCAGCGCCACCCGTATCACCCGATCCGCCGGCGCCGTCGTCCACCCAGGCGCCCTTCCGCGCGGTGGGAGCACCGCACGAGAGCCCGGCCAGATTGCTCAACACCCACGCTCGTAGAAAAATGTGCCGCATGAACTACAGAGCCGGGGTTCGCACGTGGCGGAACCCCATCGAGCTGACCATCTGCACGAGCAACGCGCGCACGTCTCGCTGGGCGGTCTCGAACTCGAACTGCGTCGACAGCGCGCTGTACTGATCGCCGTTCATCACATCGAAACGCCGGCCGGTCAGGAACTCGAACCATTTGTCGACGTAGCAATCGCGCACGACCGCGCTGCCGCCGAGAGCCTTGCCGAGACCCGCGGCTCCCTGCACCTCGACGTTTTCGAGATCATCAGGTCCGGTCAGGGTGGCCTTGGCATCGATCGTCTTGCCGTTGGCATCGGTGGCGGTGAAGCGGCCGATCCCGTCGTAGTTGCCCAGCGCAAATCCCATGGGATTGAACAGGTTGTGGCAGCTCATGCACATACCGGCCCCGGTGCCAAGTTCAACCTGACGCCGCACAGTGGCGTTGGCGTCCTTCTCGAGCGGGGGAACGTTGTCCGGGGGTGGCGGCAACTCCGCACACAATACGTTCTGGAACAGGAAGGCACCCCGGTAGATCGATGAGGTGAATTCGCTGTCGCCGTGCGCCGCCACCACCGCCCCCTGGGTAAGAAAGCCGGAACGCTGATCGGCGCCGATCGCAACCTTGCCCTCCGCGTCGACGGTGCCGCCGTAGATACCGGCGAGGTCGGCGTGCGCGTAGGTGTAGGGCGCCGTGAACAGCTCCACCAGCGAGCCGGGACCGTCAAAGACCACCTTTTGCGCGAAGGTTCTCATCTCATCGATCCATTGCGCCTGCGTCGTGCCGTTCTGAAACGCCGGGTAGGCCTTCACATCGCGGAACACCCGCTCGGCGCTGTCGGCCTTCAGCCACCAGGCATGAAAATCCGCCACCACGACGCGGGCACGCGCGCTTTCCAGCATGCGCCTGGCCTGGCTTCGCACCTGGTCCGCCGTTACGAGGGCACCACCCTCGGCGGCCTGGAAGAGCTCCGCATCGGGCATGGTTTGCCACAGGGCGTACGACAGCCGCGATGCGGTTTCATAGCCGTTGAGCGGCCGCGTGGTGTCCGGCGCGGCACCGGCGTTGTCCATCTCCACGCGATAGAGGAACTTGGCCGACGCCAGCATGGCGGAGAGCGCGATGCGCACCCCGTCGTCAAAAGACTTCGCCATCCCGGCGGTCGTCACATAGCGCGCAACCTCGGTGTCGCTGAGCGGACGCCGGAACACCCGCTTGCCGACGCCGCGCACGATCTGGTCGTTGCAAGCCGCGGCGGTCATCGCGCCACCCGGCGTGCACAACATCACGCCCTTGTCCTTGTAAACCCGATCGGCGACCGCCTCGGCCAGATTGTAAAAGCGTACCGCATCGGTGCTGCTGACTGGATTGGTCAGCACCGCGCTGCTCGTCAGCGTGAACGGAAATTCGACCACCGCCGCCGGACCAAACAGATCCTGCAGCGTGTTGCGCAACTCGACGGGGTTCATACGAACCAGCGGCGCCGCCGACACCGAAGGATCCGCGGGTGCCTCGGGCGCCATCGGCATGTCGCGATCGATCTTCGGGGCGTCGGGATCGAAGCTGTCGGGAGCGCCGCCCCCGGTGCCAGGCTCATTGGTGCCGGATCCGGCGATGCTTCCGGTGCAGCCAGACGCCACCAAGGCCAGGCCGGCCAACGTTCCACAAAGAATTCCGCGCGCGTTGAATTGCATGGTTGATAACCTCATCCGTTCACCGTGAGAAAGGGGTTCGGGCCCGCCTGGTTGCGGTACCCGTTGCCGAAGGGCGCGCCCGTGTAGCCGAACGACTTCGCGATGGTATTGAGCATCGGGGGACTGTGATGCAGCACGATCTTCGGGTCGATCCAACCCGGCACGCCGAAGTCGACCACGCGGCCGGTCTTGAAAGTGCCGCCACCCGAGCCGATGAGCAGGTAAGTCAGATCGTTGCGGCCTTCCTGATCACCCGGATCGTGATAGCCGCGCCCTTCATTGGTTGACGCCAGGACCACGGTGTTGTCGAACACCTTGAGTTCCTTGAGCCGGGTCACCAGGTAGGCGAGTTGCTGGAGCCACCACTGCTCGATGGCCATGAAGTACTTGTCCTTCGAGGGCCGGTCGTGGGTCCACGCGTGATTGCCGTCCTTTGAGATTCCTGCTTCCACCTTCTCCAGCCACGGGTATTTGAGGCTCCCCATCGAAAAGTTCCCCTGCAGCGAAGCGACCGGGGTGAGATCGCAGGAAAAGGCGAGTGCGATCAGATCGATCTGCGCCTTCATCACCTTGTCACCCATGGTCTCGTTCAGCGGAATGTTGAACTCGTCGGGGTTCAAGGAGCCGCAATCTTGCGGCGCGCTGACATTGGCGATGTCGATCTCCAGCGACCGGATCCCTTCGAGATGGTCGGTGAGCTTTTTCTTGTCCGCCACGCCCAGCCCCGTGCGCACATCCTCGAAATCGGTGCGCACCAGATCGAGGATGGACTTGCGCCGGGCATGCGCTTCGGCGAGCGCCGTGACGCCCCCTCCACCCGTGCGGCCGGCAAACAGGGTCTGGAAGACCTTCTTCGGATCGTTGTCGGGGTTTATCGGTTGATTCTCGCCCGAAAACACCATGCCGTAACCATTGGACTCCGTACCGGGCGCGACCCCGGGCGCGAAGCAGCCGAGCACCAGCGATTTGAATCGGGGGTGGTTGAGTGTCTTCGCGATGACCTGGTCGACCGAGACGCCGTAAAAGTATGCCTTGGCCGTCGCCGGGTCCTTGTAGTACTCGGACCCGGTAAACGTGTTCGCGGTGCCGGCGTGATGCCCCTCGGCCCCGCCCCACTGACCGAACCCGCGCAGGATCAGGGTGTCGGCCGCGTGCGGCTGCATTGCGGCCATGCGCGGCTTGAAGGTGAAGTTCGATTCCTTGACCGGGGGCGCCGACGACAGCGTCTTGGTGCCGCTGGCGGTGTACCAATCGGCAGGGTACAGGCCGTGCGGAATTCCGTACTGCACGTAGCGCTTGGGCCCGGCCGCGAGCGCCGGCCGGCTCTGCATGGCGCTCAGCAAGGGCAACCCCACCGTGATCCCGCCGGTACCCCGCAAGAACGTTCGGCGACTGAGAACTTTCGGCATCAAATTCCTCCGGTGGTGTTCAGCAAAGTCTCGATCCTGTTTATCGTCAGGAATCGATTCAAGATTGATTCGTTGGGCGGAAAACCGATCACGGTCCCGCAACAATCGGGATCGACGCGACCGGTTGCCCCATTGCGATCGCCACATATTTGACGCTCTTCCATCGGGTCACACGTGTAAGCGGGGCAAGGGGCCCGTCAGGTCAACCAGTTCGCCCTTCCCCACCAGATTGCCCGGCACCGTAGTCAGGCCGCCGATGCTGTTGTCAGATAGGCCCATGTACTGCATGAGCGACACGAGGAGCTTGTTGTTGGCGGGACCCAATCGCTGCTGGCCGCCCCCGTAGGTACCCGAGGCGGGATTGGCGCCCGTCTCGGCGTATTTGAGATAGCGGCCGGTCTTGAAATAACCCTGCCCGGCGCCAGCGATCACCGCCGGGATGCGGAACATATCGTGCGGTCCGTTGGCCAGCTCGGTGGTCCACACCAGCACGGTGTTGTCGAGCATCGTGCCGTTGCCCTCCGGGATCGCCTTCATCTGAGCGACCAGGTTCGCGAACTGCTCCGCATGCTTGATGTAGTACTGCTTCATCAGAGTGGCGGCGGTAGTGCCCGGTGCCGTCGACTGGTGCGCGACATCCTGGTGAACGTCCTGGCCGGAGGTGCCACCAAATTCACCCGGCGCTAGCTGGCCGACCACCTGCACCGCCACGTTGGTCACCTGGCAGGCGAGCGCCGCGATCAGGATCTTCATCGAGCCGTTCGAGATGTCGAGCGCCGACGACGCCGACGGCGGCGTCTGGAAATTGCAACTCGCGCCGGCCGTTGTGGGGGTCGGACCCGCAGGCTTCAACTGCTTTTGCAGATCGTTCATCAGATCGAGGTGGTGCTGCAGCTTGATCTTGTCCTCGCCCGACAGCTTGCCGGCCAGATTCTGGTATTCGGGGCGCACGATGTCGGCCAGGGTGGAGCGTGCGAGCGCCACCTTGTCGACCGGCCCACCCGCCACCGGCATCAACCCGGCGCCGTTGAACGACTTCACTTGCAGGAAAAGACTCGACGGCTGGATCGGCCCGCGGATCTCGGCTTTGGATCCCGAGTAAATCGGCGACCACGTGCCCGGCGTCGACGCGTACAAGCTGGCCTTGCGCCCGGCGACCTGCACCTTGCTGCCGATGATCTGATCGACCGACGGCCCGCCGCCGGTGCCCTCGTTGTTAAAGCCGCCGGGGAACGCCACCTTGGCGCCGGTGAGGATGGCAGCGTTGCCCGCGTTGTGGTTGTTGGTCGGCTTCGACGCGAAGGCGGCGGTGTTGGCCAGTCCGTCGAGAATGAGCAAACTGGAGCGATGTTCGTAAAGAGGCTTGTAGATCGAGCTCCACGATGTTTGCGCGAGGCCGTTCAGATCGGCCTCCCAGTCCGACGCCTTGTCGGGCAGGTTGCCCGGCCGCATGCTCCAGTCCCAGTAGTTGGGCCCGTGCTGGGTGTGGAAGAAGAAGATGCGCTTGGGCACGGCCGCGTAAGCGTTGCGGTCGCCGAGCAACGACGGCAAAAACAAGCCGCCGCCCGCCAGGCCCGCGCCACGCAGAAGCTGTCGACGATCAATTCTTGCTCGGGTCACCTGATCACCTCTTGTTCTTGCGGCCGTGGTCTCACTGCGCCAAACGTTGCTGAAAATCCGGCATCGCGACGATGGTCAACTGCAACCGGCGGATGTCGCCGCCTGCCTTGCGCAGCGCCCGGGTGAGCGACGTGACCTTGCACGATTCCTCGTCGGTGCTGTTGCGGCCGATCGCGAACTGGAACCAGTTGCCGGTCATGCACGAGAGAACCTCTTCGCTGTCGCCGAGCGCCGCCGAGAGGCCGACCGCGTCGGATACTTCCTTGTCGCCACTGTCCAGCACAAGAGCACCCGAAGCATCCACATCGAGGCCATTGTCCTGGGTGCGGTAAGCACCGATCGCGTCGTAGTGCTCGAAGGTGTTGCCCATCGGATCAAACAGCGTGTGACAACTGACGCAACCACGGCCGCCCTCGGTCAGGCGCTGTTCGAACAGTTGCCGGTTGGTCTTCGGCCCCAGGCCGGCCGATGCGGTGGGTTCGGAGGTGTCGGCGTCGGGCGCCGGGCTCACGGGCGGGCCGCACAAAAAGCGAGTACGAACATAATTCCCACGCAGCGGCGGCGAGCCCGACACGCGGTGGGCGTGACCACCAAGGAAGGCCGCCTGGGTGAGCAACCCGGCCCGCTCGCCCTCGGGCAGGGTCACCCGCGCCCATTCATTTCCCGCCGGCGCGTCAACGCCGTAAAGCGCGGCGAGCGGCGCGTTCACGAAGGTCTCGCGGCTGGTCAGCAGCTCGTGCAGGGTGCGCGAACCGTCGAACAGCACCTGGCCCGCGAAACGATCGGTTTCCTCGCGCATCGCCGTGACCAGCGTGGCGCCGTAGCTGGGATAAAGAGTGGTGTCCTTCGGGCCTTCCTTGGCCAGAGTCTCGCCGACGTGATCGAACAGCAGCCACTGCCGGTAGAAATCGACCACCTGGGTCTTGGCCTTGTCGTCGGCCAGCATGCGCTGCGCCTGGCCCAGCACCACGTCGGGGGTGTCGAGGCCGCCGGCGGCAGCCGCGAACAGCGCCGCGTCCGGCATGCTGCCCCAGATGAAGTACGACAACCGGTTCGCCATCTCGTAACCGGTGACCTGCAGCCTATCGCCACCGAGATCCTTACCGCCCAGTTCGGGACGGTAGAGGAAGTGCGGCGATTGCAGCATCCCCTCGACGGTGAGCTGCACGGTGGTCTTCCAGCCGATCTCGGGCAATTGCTGGTCGAAGAAATCCTGATATCGCTTCTTCTCGTCGGCGCTGAGCGGACGCCGATAGGCACGCGATCCGAACTGATCGATGAACATCGCACCGCACGCCGAATCTTCCTTGTTGCACGGCACGAGTGCGCCCATGTCGGCCACCGCCTTGGCCGCCACGTCGGTGGCGCCGCTGCCGAAGTCGCCCACGTTCTGCTCGGTGGCAAACAGATCGCCAGCACGGTTCTCGAAGCCCAGCGTGTTCTGATCGGCCGCCAACTCGGGCCGGCCGATGTTCATGCCCACGAACAGGTCGCGCAAGGTGTTGTGGTACTCGCGCTGGCTGAGCCGCCGGATCGCGGACACGCCCAGACCCACGTCGGCGGGACAATCCTTACTGATGTCATCCGCGATGTTGTCGACGATCTCGTCGGCCGACGGCAGTTGGTCGGCCGATCCGCCGCCGTTGCCGCCCCCGCCCCCGCGGTCAACGGTGCCGCTGCACCCCGACGCGAAAAGCGCGGTCGACAGCAGCGTGCTCAGGGCACTCATCGTTGCTCGTCGCGCGTTCGGTAACATCATCGAACCTCCAGGTATCCGCGGCCTGAAAAACCGATCACCGGGTTGGGGTGGTACTTCCCACTTCACCATCCTTCACCGGCAGCCAGTTTTCTAGCTTAGGGTACGGCCCTGGCCCCGGTAATCCACCACGATGGGGGACCCGCGCGCGGCGCGCGACAACGCGGCGCGACAACGCGGTGCTATTTGCCGACGCCGTAACGGATGTACAGCGGATTGACCAGACCACGCTTGAGCGCGAGGGCGGCGGCCGCCTTGCGGTCGTTGACGCCGAGCTTCTCGAAGATGCTGATGACGTGGGTCTTCACGGTGCCCGGCGAGATGCCGAGCGCCGCGGCGATCTCCTTGTTTTCGTCGCCCGCCGCCAGCAGACGCAGCACGTCCAGCTCGCGCGGGGTCAGCGAGGGCTGGGAAAGCCGCTCGGCCAGCTTGCGCGCAATCTCCGGCGGCACGTGCCGCTGTCCGCCGTGAACCTCCCGGATGGTGTCCACGATGTCGCCGCACACCATGCTCTTGAGGATGTAGGCGCTGGCGCCCGCCTGGAAGGCCTGGAAGATCATCTCGTCGCCGTCGAAGGTGGTCAGCACGATGAACCGGCTGTCGGGGAGCTCCTTACCGATCTTCTCGATCACCTGCACGCCACTACACTTGGGCAGATTCAGATCCATCAGCGTGACGTCGGGCCGGTGCTCGCGCAGCAACTGGATCGCCTGTTCGCCGTCGCTGGCCTCCGCGACCACCGTGATGCCGGGCTTGTCCCCGATCAAGGACACCAGGCCGTGCCGCACGATCGGGTGATCGTCCACCACCATGACCCTGATGGTGCTTTGCTCAGCTATCATCGAGAGGTAACCGTACCATGATCTCGGTGCCCTCGCCTGCCCGGCTGTTGATCGTCATGCTGCCCCCCAGGGCCACCGCGCGTTCACGCATGCCGAGCAACCCGAAGTGTCCTTGCGCGTGCGCCAGAGCCTCCGGATCGAAGCCGACGCCGTCGTCGTGATAGCGCAGGGAAATGCCGCGATCTTCGTAACGCAGCTCGAACTCGATGCGCGAGGCGCGCGCGTGGCGAAACGCGTTGGTGAGTGCCTCCTGCCCGATGCGCAGCAGGCACACCTCGTGCGACGAGGGCACCGGGCGCACAGCACCGAAGGTCGTGACGGTGACCGGATGGGCAATGTCGATCTGCTCGCCGAGACGGGCCAGCGCGCCCGGCAAGCCACCGGCGTCGAGAGCCGTCATGCGCAGGTTCCAAACCACCTCGTGGGCCTCGGCGAGGCTCATGCGCGCAAGCAAGCGGGCGCTGTCCAGATTCTTGCGCGCCTTGTCGGGTGCGCTCTGCAGCTTGTCGAGCGCTGCCTCGATCTGGATCGAGATGCCGGTGAACCCCTGCGCCAGCACATCGTGAAAATCCCGCGCGATGCGCCCGCGTTCGGCCAGCAACAGGGTGTGGCGCAGATTGATCTGCCGGATGCGGAGGCGGTGGATGGCCCAGACCAAGGCGGCGAGGAGCGCCGCGAGCAGCAAGCGGAACGACAGGCGCTGGTGAAAATGCGGCGACAGCGTGAAGGTGATCGCGGCGGCCGATGGATGCCACGCGCCGTCGTCGGTACCCGCCCGCACGCTGAAGCGATAGGGCCCGGGCGCGAGGTTGGTATAGAACGCCGATCGTCGATCTTCGGCCTCGATCCAGTCCGGATCATGCGGTTCGAGCCGGTACCTGAAGCGAACCCGGCCGGCCGCCGCCAGGCTGGCCGCGGTGTAGTCAACCCGGACATCGCCGCGGCCGGGCGGCGCCACCGGCGAGGAGGCCGGATCGGCGGCGCGGGTGTCCAGGCTGATCCGATCGACGACCGCGGTGGGGAGCACCCGATTCGCACTCACTTTTGCCGGGTCGATCGACAGCAGCCCCTGGCGGCCGAGGAACCACAGCGCGCCGTCGTGGGCCACGAAGGAGGCCGCGCTACCGACCGTCCCGCAGGTGTACCCGGCCATGCCGTCCTCGTCGACGAAGCGGGTGTAGCGCGCCGACCAGGTGTCACCGGCGCTGGTCCGATCGATCTCGCTCCGGCTGATCCGGATGATCGCCCGCGGGGTACACAGCCAGAGATCCCGCTGCCTATCTTCCAGGATCTGGAACACCGGATCGTCGACAAAACCGTTGTCGCTCCGGAAGGGGGTCAAGCGGCCATCGCGCACGCGGCCGAGGCCACGCTGCATGCCGGCCCAGACCGCGCGGCTCCCCTTGCCACTGGCCGCAGCGTTGACCGAGAAAAACACCGGCACTTCACCCGGCGTCGTGAAACGCTGCCAGACGCCGCCCGCGGTGCGGTGCAACAGCACCTCGGTGGTGGCCGCCCACAGGCCCCCGTCGCGATCGCCGCGCAGCGAGAAAAAATCGCCATTGTCCTCGGGGGGATGCGGGATGGCTTCCACGCGATCCCCGGTCACCCGGTAGAGCCGGCTGCTGCCTGCCCACAGGGTTCCGTTGCCGTCTTCGAATAGCGACCTGATGGACTCCTTGTCGGGCAGGCCTTGCGCGCTCGTGAAATCGACCGTGCGATCACCGTCGAGGCGGCAAAGATTCGCGCGGCCACGCGCGCCCTTGTCGCCGCCGATCCACAGCGCGCCAGTGCGATCTTGCTCCAGCACCCGGATCTGCTCGACGCAAACGCCGCCGGGCGGCCCGGGGCGGGTCCAGCCACCGCCCTGGTAGCGCAGCAAGTGTTGGCCGCTGCCCACCCACACCGCCCCGTCCTGGGTTTGCAGTGCGGTCGTGGGTGCAACCTGGGTCAGCTCCGGGGGCAAGGGCAGGCGGGAAAACTTTCCCTCATTCAATCTTATGAGACCGCCGCCCGATCCGACCCAGAGGTTGCCCTCGCGATCCTCCATGAAGGGGCCGATCAGGTCGTCGGCGAGTCCGTCCCGCCGGGTCAGGCTTTCGAACCGTCCGTCGCGCAGACGGTTGAGTCCCGCTGCCGTGCCGATCCAGAGCGAGCCTTCCCGATCGGCATGCAGCGATCGGACCGTGTCGCTGGCCAGCCCATCGCGGGTGGTGAACGTCCGCGCGACGCCGCCCTCGAACCGGATGAGCCCGGCGGCGCTGGTGCCGATCCACAGAACACCGGTGCTATCCACCACCATGGTGCTGATCCCAACCCGCGGCAGCTTTTCCTGGCCCGGGATCGGGACGACGCGGCCGTCGCGCAGATGCTGAACGCCGGCCGAATCGCTGACCAACCAGAGGCTGCCGTCGGGAGCCACGCACAAAGCGAAGGCCGGGCCCAGCGGCTGGCCATCGGGTTGCGTGTGCTTCGTCCAGGTCTCGCCCCGGCGCTGGGTCAGACCCCCGGAGCCCGCGAACCAGAGCGTCCCGGAGGGATCTTCGCGGATCGACCGGATCCCTTGCCGTTGCCCGGCGACCTCCGTCGAGACGAGTTCGACGCGGCCGGCGCGCAGGCGGGCCAGCCCAGTTTCTACCGCCGCCACCATCCACAGGGTTCCTTGCCGATCGGCCAGTAGCTTCCACACGCTGGTGCTGCGGACCAGCGCGGCGTTGGGCTGGTTGGCGGGCGTGAACGAGACGCCATCGAAACGGGTCAGGCCGCTGGGCGAGCCGAGCCACAAAAAGCCGTCGGGCGTCTGCGCGATGGCCACCACCTGCGCGTGCGGCAGCCCGTCGGCAACCGTGAAGACGCGACGGTTGTAGTCGGCGAGCCGGATGCGCGGATCGAGCGCGAATCCGGCTCGCGGACCCACCACCAGCGCAGCGAACCCCAGCGCGAGGGCGAGCCCGCGCGTCAACACGCGCCGGTCAACCATGTCTCGGGGTAGGCGTCGCAAACCTGACGATTAAACAACGGACGCCGGTCGGGCGCAAACCGGGCGCTACGGCGCGGGATTCTCGGCAGGACCGTGGTTGTCGCGGTCGAGCACGATGTTGGCTCACCCCGCGGGAATGCGAGATCCTGCGGCTCCTCGCGCGCGGCGGCAGCAACCGTGAGACTGGCGAGCATGCTCGGCATCACCGCGGAAACCGTGAAGTCCCACCTCAACAATATCCACGCCAAGCTCGATGCGAAGTATCGCGCCGCCGCGGTGGCCATCGCGCTGCGCCGCGGGTTGATCTGACGCTACGGCAGTTCGTTCCAGCCGGTGCGCTGGAAGCGGACGCCGCCGTTGCGGGTCACGGGCGAGATGGCGCCGCCGACCACGAAGGTCTGGCCGAGGTTGTTGGTGATGTCGACCAGCACCGACTCGTTGTTGCCGTTGCGCTTGGCGTAGAACACATTGGTGCCCGAGATCACCGCGGAGGTGATCGGCTCGGCGCCCAGGTTGAGGCCCGCCTTCACGGTGGCCGCGCCCGTGGTGCTGATCTCGAGCATGGTGAGATAAGTGTTGCCCTGGCCACAGCCCGTGCTCGACGGGCTGTACCACAGGGTGATGATCTGGAAGCCGCTACCGTCGGCTTTCAAGATCGCCAACGGCGATGCGGTGGGCCGCGCGTTGGTCGGGATGAGGCTGGTACACGTGCTGGTGGCGGCGTTCCAGTCGGCGCATAGCGTGCTCGTGCCGATCAGGTACTCCTGCTTGCCCCCCGTGCCGAAGCCCAGATCCGGCGTGACGACGCCCGAGGCGTCGGCGACGTCCTTGCGGATGGTCAGGCCCGACGGCGCCAGCGCGCTCGAGTTGGTGTCGAGTCCCGAGTTGGTGACCTGGGCCAGAAAGATCTCGCGCGGGCGGTTCGACGGGTCGTCACGATCGAGCTGCACGATGGCGGGCGAGAAATGCAACGGCGAGGTGCACCCGAAGTTTTGCACCAGCGACACCGCGCCGGTATTGTCGGTGTAGCCGCCCGTGATCGACGGCGTGTAGCGCCACAGGTTGCCCCAGGTGTCGCCGAAGTAGCCGGCCAAGATCTGCCCCTTCTCGGTCGACGCGTAGTTGCGCGCGGTGCCCACGTCGGTCAGCGCCGCGTGGGTGGTCTGTGCCGTACAGTCGAACGGCGGCACCACCCTGTCATCGTCAATCACCGCGCCGGTCAGTGCGTTGCTCGACACCACCGTGATGCCCTGCCCGGCGATCGACGAGCCTACCGGCTTGTAGCCCGAGGCGAAGATGATGCGGTGGTCGGTCAGGCTCGCCGTCTTGCCGAAATAGAACGCCGGCAACGACGCGGTCACGCCCAGCGCGTTGTCGTAGGTCAGCTTCGACGCCGCGCTCGAGATGTAATTCTCGCTGTGCCATTGCACCTGCAGCGGCGGGTTGTTGAACAGGGTCGGCGTACCCGCCTGGTTGTTCACCGGATTCGTGATGTCCAGCACCATCGTCTCGTAGCCGCCCCACCCCGACGTCATCACCAGCAGCGTCTTCCACAACGCGGTCGCCGGATCGCCGCAGTTCGCCGTGCACACGCTCTTCACCTTCGGCGAGCTCGCCAGCCCGAAGATGTGCGCCGCCGGATCCGCTTTCTGTCCACCCTGCGCGTAGATCCTGGTGATCACCTTCAACATCTCGGGCGGGATGTACGCGAAGGCCTCGCTGCCGCCGATGTACGTGACCCCGCCCATCGGCGTGTCGCGGGTGAAAAACGCATGCAACATGCCGTCGTCCGAGCCCACGTAGGTCAGGTTGGGCCGGTTGATGTTCGCCGCGTGAAATTCCTTGCCGCCCGGCAACGGGCTGGCACCCGGCTGTCCGATGTCGATCGGCGTCGAGTTCACGAACGCACCGAGAATCGCCTTGTTCCCCTGCACCGGATCCCCGAGCATCCACTTGGCGATCCTCTCCGCCTCATTCTCGTTGGCGCCCAGCCCGAGCGCGAACAGTTCCGCCTTGTTGACCACCGCATCGGTGATCTGGTCGATGTTCACCCTCACCATGGTACCGCCGTCCGAGGTGTACACCCGGCGTTTCTTCCAGAAGGGCGTTAGCACTGACGGAGACGTCACCGACTGAAGGCCCGCGCACGCGCCCGCCATGATGGTGCCCGCGTCCCACATCAAGCACGGTGCCGCCCCGTTGCCCGCCGCGGTGCAGGTCGCCTGGTCGCTGTCGTACGCTATCAGGTGCCCCTCCCATTCCGGGAAGTTCACCCGCGCATCCAGCACCATCGTTGACGCCTTCACCTGATCCGGCAACTGCGTTCCCGACGCCGCGGTCAACGGCGAGGTCGAATAGCTGCCGCGGATCGCGTTGAAGATCACCGACTGCAGCGCTTCGTTGAGCTGGATCTCGTTGCTCGCCTTGAACGCGCACTCCGTGTAGTCGACCCCGCTGGGGGTCAGCGTTTGACTCGTCGGCGGCCCGACGTCCGGATCCCGACACGTCCCGCCCGCCCGCGCCACGTTGCTGTTCACCACCGCCGAAACGCCGATCGTCGCGTCCGGCGAGAAGCCCACCACGTAGGTCTTCACCTTGTCGATATTCCGCCCGCTCTGCTGCGCGAAGATCTCGTCCTTCAACCGCTTCCGGATCTTGTACGCGCTGTTGACCGACTTGCACAAACACCCGAGCGACGCCGGATCCACGTCCACGTTGGGATCCACCGCGCAGGCCGGCGTGTCGCAGATGGTGACGCCGTAGTCGCCCGATGCCGACGACACTTCCTTCGGCCCGGTCGGCATGCCGTCGGTCAGCAGCACCACGAAGTTCTGCCGACAGGTCAGCGGGTCATTGATGATGGTGTCCTTCATGAAGTGATACGCGCTCACATTCTTCAACATGCTGGTGTGCGTCGGATTCATCGGATCCGCGAACACCGCCGGCGCCACCTGACTCGGGCCGTCGCCGTTGCTGCCGGTGCCGTTGAACAGCGCGCACCCGGTCGGCGTGCGCTCCCACATCATCAAGCCCCCATCCTCCGCCTTCTCCAGCCGCCCCAGCATCTTCGCCACGTTGGCATCCGTGATCGCCTGTGTGTTCGTCGTGTCGATCCCGGGCATCAGCGCCGGATCCCACAGCGCCCCGCAGGTGCCCGAGCAATCCGAGAGGTAGTCGCAGTTCACCGGCCCCTTGATCGCGGGACGATTCGAGCCGCTCTGCGGATTCCAGTAGTAGTCGTCGCGCGGCTTGAAGTAGTTGTAGGTCACCCCCCCCGACACGAACGACCGCCCCTGGTAGGTCGGAAATTGCTTCGCCGTTCCGGTCACCGAATCGTAGGTGTACGTCGTCACCACCCGCTGGTAGTAGCTGCCCTGGTAGATCCCGGTCCCCTGCACCGTGTCCGTCTGTCCTGACCAGGTCACGTAACCCGTGGTGATATTACATTTCTCATCGCCGCACCAACTGTAGTCAGTGTCCGCGAAGTTCCCCTTGCCGCGGTGGATCGAGTACCGGCTGTTGTTGAGCGGACGCCGGTTCCAGGTCACCCCGTTGACCACGCAGGTCGGCTCCGGCCCCGAGTCGTCGTCGTAGCATTCCACCGGCTTGTTGTCCTCCAGTTGCCGCTTGGTGAAGTATTGCGATTCGTTGAACGTCTCCGCCACGCTGGTCGTCGTGTTGGGAAAATACGGAAAGTAGTACTCGCTCCGCCCCGTCGGGTAGTTCACCAGATCGGTGGTCGGCTGCCCTTGCGAGAACGTCATCAACCCGAAGTTCATCACGTCCACGTTGCGCAACATGATGTTCTTCAACACCCGCTTGGCCACCACCGCGCGCGAGGTCGCCGGTACGCATGTGTCACCCGGGTAAGTCGCGTTCACACAATCGCCGTCCACCGCGCACAATCGCATCCCGAACCGGCACATCTTGGCCGGCGCCGGCGCCGACATCGTGATCGCGCACACGTCCGTCCCGTTGCCGCCCAGACACACGTTCGGCACCCCGTTCTGGCAGATGTTCGCGGTGCCCCCCGTGCACACGTTGGGCTGCGCGGCGCAGTTGTTCGACACACAGGTCGGCGCCGGCGGCGGCGCCACCGGCGGGGTGTTGCCCGCCAGGCCGGTTATCTCCGTCCCAGTCAGGATCTTGTCGTAGATCCGCATTTCGTCGAAATTGACGTCGGCGCCTTGCGAGACAGACGTGGCGTTGTCTTCCAAGACGCCGCCGATGATGAGCGGCCGGTTATCGGTAACGAAGGCGGCGTTGGTAGATGGCAGCGCCTGGAACACCTGCGTGCCGTTCTTGTAAAGCGAGATGGTCCCGCCCGCTTTGACGGTGAGCACAAGGTGGTACCACGTACCAGCGGCGAGAGGCGTGGCATCGTATCTCATGGGGAAATTGTTGGTCCAGCCCCATTGCAGACGCCCTTCCGGCGTGCCGGGACACTGGACCGTGTCATACACAAACTCCGGGCACACGGAGTCGTTCGAAATCATCAGCTGAATCCCGTGGCTGTTGCCCGTGGCAGTGGAGTCCCGGCGGCCGAGAATGTTCCATGCTGGATCAGCCGACAGGCCGTTCCACTTCATCCAGAAGCTGACGGACACGTCGGTCTTGCCATTGAGCATCCCGTCGGGCGTTTTCCACGACCGCTGGCTACCGAGGCGCGTGGAGTTGGCCATGGTGCCCGCCTCGAATTGCGGGCTGCCCGTGCTGAAAATCGCATTGTTGGCCTTACCGGAAGAATCAACCGCCGATGTCGCGCCGTTGGCCTCGTCGAACTTGTAGTAGGCGAGCAGATTGCTCGTGTCCTCGGCGGCAGCCGCGGCCGCCGCCGCAGCGGGTGGTTTCGCCGCCAGCATCGTGATCTCGTCCTGGGTCAACCCCCGGTTGTACAGGCGCGTTTCGTCCATCATGCCGGGCCAGGTCTCCGTCACAGCGGCGAAGTTCCGGCATCCACCGATGACGACGGTGGTCGTGTCGGTGGGAAACGGCGCCGCCCCGCTGGTCCCAACCAAGGTGCCGTTCTTGTAGAGTTTCGTGGCGGCGCCATCGAAGGTGAACCCGACATGAACCCACTGATTGGTCGGGAAATTGACCGTGTCGGTGATCCCGGGACCGAACAGCATGCCGTTCACGATCCCGACCGTCCAGTGTTCAGCAGAGCCCGTGCCGCTCTGCCGCGACGCAATGTGGCGGTAACCGCCAGGCAGCGACGTCGCCCTGACCCAGCTCGAGACGCTGAACGCGGCGCGCATCGCCTCGCCGATCGCCGCCGGAACCTCCGCGTAGCGATCGTTGACCCCCGAGGTGTCGATGCCGTTGCCAGCGTAGCCGGCCTTCCACGGACTGCTCGCCACCAGCGTCGCCGAGAGCGTGGCGGTGTTGCCGCTGCCCGACGAGTCGGCCGCCGTGTTGCCCGAGGTCGCGTCGAAATCCCACTTGGCCAGGAGTCCGCCTTGCAGCGACAATCCGGTGATCTCGGCGGGCGACAGGACGCGGTTGTACACGCGCATGTCATCGAGACTCCCGTTCAGCGGCCAGTTCGCCCCTTCCCAACCACCGACCGCCAGGTCCATGCCATTCCCAAGCGGAACGCCCGAGTTGGTGTACGTCAGGTTGGTGTAGACGTCCTTCCCGTTGATGTAGAGGTGCATATCTTGCGCGGTGGCGTCGTAGGTGGCCGCCAGGTGTACCCACTGGTCCAGCGGAACCAACCCCGCCGCCGACCCGGCCCCCCCCGCTCCGGCCCACTCGAGCGTACGGTTCCAGTGCACCAGGAGGCCCCACATCTTGAGAAAGCCGGGGCCCGGGCCGTGCCGCTTGATCAGTATGTCCTGCTGGAGACCCGACGCCGCGGATGGCCGGAAGTACCAGGTCGAGATCGTCACGCCGGTCGTGATTGAATCGAGGTCGGCCGAGGCGTTGGCAGAAAGCCACTTGTCGGTATCGCCATTCGAGAAATTGAAGGCCTTGCCGAGCGTCCCGGTGGCGCCCGTGGTACCCGGCGACCCCGGAGACGACGGATACGAGAGGTTGTCGGCCACCGCACCCGCCGAATCGACCGCGACGGTGGTGTTTGGCAGCGTCGCGCCTGCCGCCTCGTCGAACTTGTAGTGCGCGACCAAGCCGGCGTCGCGCATCAAGGCGGCGATCTCTTCCGGCGCCAGCGCCCGATTGTAGAGACGCACGTCGTCGACTGCTATATCGGACCAGTTCTGCAATCCACCGGCCTGGTTCTCGGCGCCGAGCGTCACAGGGGTGGTGTCCGGACCGATGGTCAGAGCGCCCACTGTGTTTGGCGAGCCAGCCACCTCAACCCCGTTCTGGAACAGCCGCATCACGTTGCCGTCGTACGTCGCGGCAAATTGCGTCCATTGAGACTGGGGCACGATCAGGGTATTGGTGGAATTATTGATGGATTGGTAGTTCGAGTGGAGCTCCAGGTTATTGTCATTGATGAAGACCAAGAAGCGATCGCCGGACGTTGCGCCTTCCTGGCGATGGACCACGGTGTATCGCTTGCCCGTCCCGTCGAGTACTCGATAAACCCAACCCGAAATCGTGAAAGCGCTGGTGATGGTGTTGATCGAGGCGCTACTAGGCGCTTCGAGGTAGTTGTACCAGGAGGTCTGAAGGCTGTTCCCCTTGGCACCCCAGGTTTGCCACCAGGGCACGCCGTTGGTGCACGGTGCAGCACATTTCAGGGTCACGTCGTTGCTATTGCCCGAGGAATCGGCGCTCGTGATTCCCGTGCCCTCGTCCATCTTCCAGTGTGCAACCAGCCCGTCGTTGGTCGAGGCCGGCGGCGGCGGCGGCGGTACGCCCTGGGTCTGGTACACCGCGGTGACCTGCGCGGACGACAGCGCCACGTTGTACAGATACACGTCGTCGATCAAGCCGCCGAAATGCCCGCCCCAGGCGGAGCTG
>Ga0105046_10002883_pt1 | contig 27203 bp, 16 predicted proteins | sample MAT03_FD_78385 | JGI IMG/M metagenome (GOLD analysis project Ga0105046, IMG submission 78385) | Freshwater microbial communities from Lake Fryxell liftoff mats and glacier meltwater in Antarctica - MAT-03 (megahit assembly) | ecosystem: Environmental > Aquatic > Freshwater > Ice > Liftoff... | reverse complement strand
TTCAGGACTCATCACCCCGGAGGTCACGCCATGTTTACGTTGCTCGCTCTCGCTCTCTTTGGTCTCGTCGCTTCCACCGGTCCCGAGCGTGCCCCGGAGGTGCCGACGCTCGCGGTCGCCGCCATCGCCGGGGACCAGGATGCGGTGGCCAGCCTGCGTGCCCTCGGGCAGCCCGGACTGGACCAGCTCGCCGCTCGCCGTCACCAAGTCGCGCACCGAAGTAGGGCTCCTGCGACAGGTCAGCCCGGTCGAGGGCACGCTTGCAAAGGACGAGGTGCAGAACGAGCTCGTCCTGAAGACCCACATCGCGCAGCTGATGCTCGACAACCCGGAGCGCCTCTCCGGCGATCGCGTCGTGGAGCTGACCCAGGTCATCTGCGCCGCGGCGCAGTAGGGGTTCAGGGCGCGACCCGCAAAGGGACGAACCACGGAGACACTGAGACCACGGAGGCAGGTCAGTTGGCAGCGCCCGAGAGCCATTCGCGAGCCTGAGATTCCGATGAACCGGTAGCCGCGCCAAGCCGCGCCAATGAAGCGCTCGCAGACGTCCTGAACCTCCGTGTCCTCCGTGTGTCCGTGGTTCAATCACCGGTCGAGCACACCCCGAAGTAGGCAACGCTTTGCGCGATGCGCCGAGCTTCGCTACGCTGTCGATCCTTTCGCCTTGTGGGGCCAAAGGATCGGAAACCGTCATGCAGGTTGCAGCCTCCTCACGCCGCTTGGCGACGTGTCGACCGGGGATCTATCTCGCGGCACTCGCGCTAGCAGCGCTCGCGAGCGCCTGCGGTGCCGACGCGGGCGGCACCAGCAAGCGCCAGGACATCAGTGACGACGCCCCTGCCGATGCGGGCGACGGCAGCTTCCAGGACACGGCCCTCGTCGACATCGACACCGGTGAGGTCCGCGACGCTGAAGATGGCGACGGCGGCCCGCCCTGCCCCGGCTGCTTCGGCTCGCCGTGTGACGACAACGCCGAATGCAACAGCGGCTGGTGCGTGCCCGGCCCGAGCGAGGCGGGTGGCAGCGTCTGCACGAAGACCTGCCAGGACGAATGCCCGAGCGGCTTCAGCTGCCGCCCGATCTCCACCTCCGGGGCCGATGTCGCCTTCATCTGCATCTACGACCACACCGTCTATTGCGCGCCTTGCGACGACGCCTCCGACTGCCTCGACCCGCTCGCACCCAACGATGGCGCGCGCTGCATCGCCGCTGGCGACGGGCTCGGCGCGTTCTGCGCGACCCCCTGCCGGAGCGACGCCGAATGCCCCATCGGCAGCGCCTGCGACGTCGTTGCCGATGGCGCCAGCGAATCGAGCGTCTGCCGGCCGGCCCCCATCGAAGGTGAGCCAACCCCGCTCTGCGAGTGCTCGTTTTGGGCCAGCGAACGCCGCGCCTCGACCGCGTGCACGACCCGCAACGCGCGCGGCACCTGCGCTGGCCGGCGGGCTTGTGGCGACGACGACGATATGCTCGGCGCCTGCGACGCCCCAGCAGCCATCGCCGAGCTGTGCAACGGCGCCGACGACGACTGCGACGGCGCGACCGACGAGGACTTTCCCCAGCTCGGCCAGGCCTGCGATAGCGATAGCGATCCCGATGACTGCGAGCTCGGCACGCTCGCCTGCGGCCCCGACGGCACCGTTACCTGCCAGGGCGATCGCGCCGCCGGCACCACCGAGGTCTGCAACGGGCGCGACGACGACTGCGACGGCGAGACCGACGAAGACCCGCCCGACGACGGCGAGCCGTGCGACGGCGACGACAGCGACGATTGCCTCGACGACATCGTGCGCTGTAGCGGCAGCGTCAACATCTGTGTCGACGCCGGCGTGCCGGTGGTCGAAGCCTGCAACGGCGTCGACGACGACTGCGACGGGCTCACCGACCGCGACGACGGCGACCTCACCGGCCCGCGCTGCGAAGGCGCCAAAGGCGTGTGCGCGGCCGTCACGACGCCGGCCCGCCTGTGCGACCGCGGAGCCTGGGCTGGGTGCGACGCCGAGGCCTTCGCCGCGAGCCCCGACTACGAGGCCGGCCGCGAGCTGAGCTGCGACGGGCGCGACAACGACTGCGACGGGCAGAGCGACGAGGACTTCGTGCTCGTGCAGCTCGATGACCGGCGCGTCACCGGTGTCGGCGTGGCCTGCGGCGCGGGCGAATGCGCGGGCGGCACGACCGGTTGCAACGCGAGCGGCGACGGCCTTGTGTGCGACGGCGAAACGCTGACCGTGCCCGAGCGCTGCAACGGCAAGGACGACGACTGCGACGGGCTGACCGACGCCGCCGACCCGACGCTCGCAATCGTCGAGTGCGAGCTCCAGTTGGGCGTCTGCGCCGGCGCCTCGAAGCCGACCGCGATCTGCGATCAGGATGGCTTCTCGGACTGCACGGCCGGCATCTACACGGGGCACGCCGCGTCCTATCAGGACGAGTCCGAGCTGAGCTGCGACGGGCTCGACAACGACTGCGACGCGGGCACCGACGAGGACTTCGTGACGTCCCTCCCGAACGGCACGACAGTCGTCGGCGTCGGCAAGCCTTGCGGCGTCGGCGTGTGCGCGGGCGGCTTCACCGTCTGCAATGCCGACAAGAGCGGCGCGCACTGTTCGTCCGCCGTGAACGCTCGCGCCGAGGTGTGCAACGGGCTCGACGACGACTGCGACGGGCTCACCGACGCGGCCGATCCCGACCTCGCCCGCCCCGCCTGCGAGAAACAAGCGGGCCTCTGCGCGGGTACCCAGAAGCCCATGAGCCTATGTATGGCCGGCAGTTGGAAGCCGTGCGGCACGCCCGAGTACGACGCCCACGACGCCGCCTACGAGCCGACCGCCGAGAGCAGGTGCGACGGCCGCGACGACGACTGCGACGGTCAGGTCGACGACGACTTCGACCTCACCGGTCCCGACGGCGCGCGCGTTCGTGGCGTCGGCAGCGCCTGCGGCACCGGGGGTTGCGCCGGCGGCACAGCGCGTTGCACGGACGACGACCGCGGCATCGAGTGCTCGAGCAGCGGCAGCGCGCTGCCCGAGGTGTGCGACGGCAGCGACAACGACTGCGACGGCAAGACCGACGCGGCCGACGACGGGCTCGACAGGGTCGTGTGCAGTAGCCAGCTCGGCCTCTGCCAAGGCGCCTTGACACTGCCCGAGCGCTGCGTCGCCGGCAGTTGGCAGGCCTGCATCAGCGCCGACTACGACGTGCACGCGCCGGCCTATGAAGCCACGGCCGAGGCGGCCTGCGACGGTGTCGACGAGGACTGCAATGGGCTGACCGACGAGGACTTCACGCTCACGCTCGCCGATGGCATGGCGGTCGTCGGCACCGGCAAGTCGTGTGGCAGCGGCGAGTGCGCGGGGGGCACGACCGCCTGCGCCGCGGGCGGCGGCATGGTCTGCGCAACGGGCGGGAATGCCGCGGCCGAGGTGTGTGACGGGGTCGACAATGACTGCGACGGCAAGACCGATGCGGCCGATCCCGACCTCGTCAGGATCTTGTGTCAGGAGCAGCGCGGGATCTGCGACGGCGCCTTGCGCCCCATCGACAAGTGCGTGGCCGGCGGCTGGCTCCCCTGCGGCGGCGCCGACTACGAGGCGCGCGACGCCAGGTACGAGGCCAACCGCGAGTCGCTCTGCGATGGCCTGGACAACGACTGCGACGGCAATAAAGACGAGGACTTCGCGATGATCGATCGCGGCGGCAGCACGATCTCCGGCGCCGGCAAGTCGTGTGGCACAGGCCGCTGCGCGGGCGGGGTCACGGTCTGCAACGGCAGCGGCGACACCATCGTGTGCCCGGGGGACGCGAACAACGGGACCGAGGTCTGCAACTTCATGGACGACGACTGCGACGGGCTCGCGGACGCGGCCGACCCGGACCTCGTGCTCGCCCCCTGCGAAGAGACGCGCGGCGTCTGCGCGGGCGCCACCCACCGGCCTGAGGCCTGCAGCGGCGCCCAGTGGAGCGCGTGTCAGGCGAGCGACTACACGCGCCACGATGCGCGCTTCGAGGCCGCCAGCGAGACGCGCTGCGACAGCCTCGACAACGACTGCGATGGCAATAGAGACGAAGACATCAGCGACACGTTCGGCGACGGCAGCATCGTCACGGGCGTCGGCGCGAGCTGCGGCACGGGCGCCTGCGAGGGCGGCACGACCGCGTGCAACGGCAGCGGCGACGGGCTCGTGTGTAGCGGCGAGGCGGCGATCGCTATCGAAGAATGCAACGGGATCGACGACGACTGCGACGGCAAGACGGACGCTGCCGACCTCTCGCTGGAGCCGATCCTGTGCCAGAACCAGAACGGCGCCTGCGTCGGCGCCGCGCGCCCGGCGAGCCTGTGCAGCGGCGGCCAGTGGAGCGCCTGCGGCATCGACATATACGCCGCCAACGACGATCGTTTCGAGGTCGCAAACGAGGTGAGCTGCGATGGCGTCGACAACGACTGCGACAGCCGCAGCGACGAGGACTTCGGCCTGACCCTGGCCGACGGCAATACCGTGCGCGGCGTCGGCACGAGCTGCGGCACGGGCGTCTGCGCGGGCGGCAGCCTTGTCTGCAACGCGCAGGGAAGCGGCGTCACGTGCCCGAGTGAGGCTCGCGCCAGCGCCGAAGTCTGCAACGGCGACGACGACGATTGTGACGGCAGGGTCGACGCCGCCGACACCGATCTGGTGATCGTGCCGTGCGAACGCACGACCGGCGCCTGCGTCGGCGCTGACAAGCCCGCGAGCCTCTGCCGTAACGGGGACTGGACCGCGTGCACGACCGCCGACTACAGCGCGCACTCGGCGCTCTATGACCCGGGCAGCGAGCTGCGCTGCGATGGCTTCGACGGCGACTGCGACGGCGGTACCGACGAGGACTTCGGGCTGACCTTGCTCGACGGGCGCCAGGTCAGTGGCCTCGCCGTGAGCTGCGGCACGGGCGAATGCGCGGGCGGCGCGACCCGCTGCAACGGACCCGGCAATGCCATCGAGTGCTCGAGCGAAGGCGCTGCGACGGCTGAGATCTGCAACGGCGACGACGACGACTGCGATGGCAAGGTCGACGGCGCCGACCCGAGCCTCCTACGCGAAGCGTGCGCCAATCAGATGGGCCTCTGCGTCGGCGCCCAGAAGTTGCCCGAGCGCTGCGTCGGCGGCACCTGGCAGGCCTGCGGCACGGCCGACTACAAGGCCAACACCGCCGCCTACAACGCGGGCAGCGAGCTCGCGTGCGACGCCCGCGACGAGGACTGCGATGGCCAGAGCGACGAGGACTTCGCCTGGAGCGACCCGGCCGGGGCCACCTTCCACATCGGCGAGGACTGCGGCAAAGGCCTGTGTGTGGGCGGCCGGGTCGTCTGCTCGGGCGGCGCCGCGGTCAGCTGCTCGACCGCCAACAAGGCGGTCACCGAGCTGTGCGATAACCTCGACCAGGACTGCGACGGGGTGCCCGACGACGGCTGCGACGACGACGGCGACGACTACTGCGACGTGGCGATGGGCACGTCTGGGCTGCCTGAAGTGTGCCCACGCGGCGGCGGCGACTGCGACGACCTGGCCGCGACGCGCTACCCGATGGCACCCGAGCTGTGCAACAACATCGACGAGGACTGCGACCTGTCGGTCGACGAGGCCTATAGCGATTGCCTGAAAGGCAGCTGCGATGTGAGCGGCGCGGGCTACGCTGCGATCGCGGTCGACCTGTGCACGGCCGGCCGCTGCGTAAGGCCGGCCGCAGCGTCATGCGGCCTTTATGCGTGCAACGGCGGCGGCGTGGCGGGCGATGTCTGCGGCACGAGCTGCGCCAACGATGACCACTGCGTCGCGGCCGCGCATTGCGACCAGACCGACGGCAAGTGCAAACCCGATGTGGCCGACGGCACAGGCTGCGCGGAAGACTCCGACTGCGTTGGCGGGCACTGCCAGAATAATTTCTGTTGCGCCTCGGGCGACTGTTGCAACAGCGCGACCGATTGCCCGCTCGCGAGTTGGACGACCGCGCCGGGCTGCGGCACGAGCACGACCTGCCAGGGCACGCGCCAGGACCGCGAGTGCAGCGCCGCCAAGATGTGCAAGAAGAGCGCGCCCATCGCCGACGACCGCGCGTGCACCAGCGGTACCCAGGCGATCACCTGCCCCGCCGGCTACCCGCCGCGCTTTTGTGACGGTGGCGCCGACCAGTCCGCGCCGAGCTGTCCGGCCACTTGCAACAGCGACGCGCAATGCAGCGCCGGCTACCATTGTGATGGCACCTGCGTTCCCAACCTGCCCGACGGCGGGAGCTGCGACGAGGCCAGCGACTGCGCCGGTGGCCGCTGCCAGAACCTCTACTGCTGCGCAAGCGGCGACTGCTGCGCGACCGCCGCCGACTGCGCCGACGCGACCTGGAGCGAGGCCGCGACCTGCGACACGGCCAGCGTCTGCGACGGCCAGCGCGTCGACAAGCTCTGCGGCGATGGCGCGCGCTGCGTGAAGTCGGCCCCGGTGGACGACGACTCGGCCTGCGGCGCGGGCGTCGTGGCGAACACCTGCGGCGACTACACGAGCGTCACGTGCACGGGCGCCGCCAACCAAGCGAGCGCGCCCGCCTGCCCGACGAGCTGCATAAACGACAGCCAGTGTGACCCGTCGGCCCACTGCGATGGGACCTGCGTGCCCGACGTGGCCGACGGCACGGGCTGCGACGAAGCCAGCGACTGCACCTCCGGCCATTGCCAGAACGGCTTCTGCTGTGGCGGGCCGAACAACGACTGCTGCGCCAGCGCCAGCGACTGCCCCGCGAGCTATGCGTCGGCCCCGGCCTGCGTCGATCCGGCGCGCTGCGACGGCCTGAGGAGCGTTGCGACCTGTCCGCCAGCGACCCGCATCTGCGGCACCCAGCCGGGCGTGCCCGACGATCGCGCGTGCGGCCCGACGACCGAAGCGAGCAACTGCGACCTCTATCCGTCGGTCTATTGTAGCGGCGCCGCCACCCAGGACCCGACGCGCCCAACCTGCGCCACCAGCTGCACGACCGACGCGAGCTGCGACGAAGACGCTTACTGCAAAGCCGGCACTCCCAAGCGCTGCACCGCCGACGAGCCCGATGGCGGGCAGTGCACAAGCGACGCGCAATGCCAGAGCGAGCATTGCGACAACGGCTTCTGCTGCGGTTACGGTGCCTGCTGCTCGAATACGAGCGACTGCCCGGTGGCGGCCTTTACCGAAGCGTCGACCTGCACGACGCCGGGCGGATGTCAGGGCGCGCGCCGCGATCCGCTCTGCGGTGGCGACAAGATCTGTGTCATCAACCCGGCCCCGACCCCCGACGACAGCGGCTGCGGCGGCATCGAAGCGAACGCCTGCGGCGACTACCCGGCGATCGTCTGCACCAGCGGCACAAACCAGACCCCACGCAGCTGCCCGACGAGCTGCAACAACGACAGCGAGTGCGACGGCCCGGCCTATTGCGACCTCGCGACCCGCACCTGCAAGCCCGACCAGCCGGCCGGCCAGCAGTGCGACCCGGAGCCCTGTGCCGCGGGCTTGTTCTGCGTCGACGGCGTGTGCTGCCGGACCGCGTGCACCGGTGACTGCCGGCGCTGCGACCTGACGAACGACGGCACGTGCACGAACACCGCGGCCCAGAGCGACCCCGACCAGGACTGCGACGGCTTCGACTGCAGCGGCCAGACGAGCTACTACTTCGGCTTCGTCGGTGACACCTGCTTTGCGAAGGCGCCTATCGAGGACGCTGACGCCGCCTGCGGCGCTAACGGCCAGTGCGATACGCGCCCGAATCTGTGCACGGCACAATCACTCCAGGGCGGGGCCGTCGTCAGCTGCGATGACACGTGCCAGGACCCGGTGCCCAACACCTGCACCGGTACGACCCTCGGCAGTTGCGTGAACGTCAATCCAGGCAACATCATGTGCGGCCTCGGGATTTGCCAACGGATCGTCCCGCGCTGCGTCAACGGCGGCGACAACACGTGCACGCCGGGGCCGGCGGGGCCCAAGGAGATCTGCGACGGCCTCGACAACGACTGCGACGGCAAGACGGACGGGGCCGACGATGACCTCGAGATCCCGAAGTGCGGCAAGCAGAGTGGCGTCTGCCTCGACGCGAAGACGCCCGTCGACCGCTGCCGTGGCGTGGCCGGTTGGGACCCGTGCAGCGACGCCGACTACGCGCTCCCGAGCCAGCCGCAGGGCAGCTTCTACAACGCCGGCAGCGAGCGGGCGTGCGATGGGCGCGACAACGACTGCGACGCCGCGACCGACGAGGACTTCGCGTGGCAGGGTCCCAACGGGCAGACCTACACCGGGGTCGGCACGCTCTGCGGGGTGGGCGGCTGCTCCGACGCGGCCACGAAGACGGTGTGTACGGGCGGCAATGCCATCACCTGCCAATACGCGGCCGGGCACTCACCCACGAGCGAGACCTGCAGCCTGCCGGGCGGCGCGACGCGCGACGACGACTGCGACGGGCTCGTCGACGCGAACGACCCGAGCCTCACGCTGAAGCTCTGCCAGCAACAGGAAGGTGTCTGCAGCCAGGCGAGTAACGAACGCAGCGACTGCGTCAACGGCGCCTGGAATGCGTGCGACAGCGCCGACTACCAACGCAACGCGGGCACACGCTTCGACTCGACCTACAAGACCCACCCCGAGGTCTTGTGCGACGGCTTCGACAACGACTGCGGCAACGGCATCGACGAGGACTTCGCCTGGGTCGGCCCCGACAACGTCACCTATCAGGGAGCTGGCACCGCGTGCGGCGTCGGCCGCTGCGCCAACGCCGCGACGATCACGGTCTGCACGGGCGGCAACGCGACCACCTGCCAGTACGCGGCCAACTTCGACCCGTTGCCGGCGGAGGTCTGCAGCCTTGTGCGCGGCAGCCCCCAGGACGACGACTGCGACGGCAAGACCGACCAGGACGACCCGAGCCTCACGCTCGCCTCGTGCGGCACCCAGGTGGGCGTGTGCGGCGGCTCGACGAACGAGGCGACCGATTGCGTCAACGGCGTCTGGGCCGCCTGCGACGCGGCCGACTACGACCGCCGCGCGGTTGCGCTCGGCACCCGCTACACCCCCTCGCGAGAGGGCACCGGCAGCGGCAGCCAGCTCGCGACCTGCGACACCTTCGACAACGACTGCGATAGCCTGACGGACGAAGACTTCACGATGGTCGGCCTGAGCGGCGCGAACTATAGCGGCACAAATACCCTCTGCGGCGTCGGCCTCTGCTCGGACAATGGCACGCGCACCGCCTGCAACGCGGGTCGCACGGCTCTGCAATGCAACTACGCCGCGGGTCGCGGCCCGATCCAGGAGGTCTGCAGCCGCGATGCTGCGAACCAACCGATCGACGACGACTGCGACGGTCTGCTCGACGCGGCCGACGCGACACTTCAGCTCGGCAATCCGTGCCAGAACCAGACCGGCGTCTGTGGCGGCGCGAGCAACGACGCTGGCGACTGCGTGGCGGGCGCCTGGCAGGCCTGTGACGCGAACGACTATGATCGGCGTGCGATAGCCCGGGTGCCGAGCACACGCTACACCTGGAGCCTCGTGAACAACGTCGTGGTGGCTAAAGAAGGCACCGGCAGCGGCAGCCAGCTGACGACCTGCGACGGGCTCGACAACGACTGCGATGGCCCGACCGACGAGGACTTCACGATGACCGGCCTGAGCGGCGCGACCTACGCTGGCGTCGGCACCTTGTGCGGCGTCGGCCGCTGCTCGGATCCGCTCACGAAGACCGCATGCACCGCGGCAAAGTCCGCCACTGAATGCCTCTACGCCGTCAATCGCAGCGCGATCCCCGAGGACTGTGGCGGCGGCGACGACGACTGCGACGGCCTCGTCGATGGCAACGACATTGTCGACGCCAACCTCGATCTCTGTGGCCTCCAGGCGGGCGTCTGCAGCGGCAAGAAGGTCACGCGCGATCTATGCCTGGGCAACGGCACCTGGGCGGCCTGCGGCGCGACCCAATACGGCGTCGACTACGAGTCGAGCGAGACCTTGTGTGACAACAAAGACAACGACTGCGACGGCGTGACCGAGACGAGCGAGGGGCCGGCCCTGGCCCAGCCGTTCTGCGACAAGCATCCCGCCGGCGTGTGCCTGAACAAGAAGAAGCCCAACAGTCTATGCGCCAATGGCAGCTGGGGCGTCTGTCCGGCGACCACGACGTACTATGGTACGAGCTTCAACAGCGACGACATTCCCGAGCCGACGCTCACCGACGCGAACTGCGATGGCATCGACGGCACGATCAGCAATGCCCTCTTCGTGTCACCGTTGGGCAGCGGCACGGCCTGCAGCATGGCCACACCGTGCGCGCTCGCGACCGCGCTGGCGATGACCACGAGCACCCAGCACATCTATCTGCGCCCCGGTGACTACAACGCCGTCAGCGCCAGCTGGCAGGTCGCACGCGTCGTGCAGATCTATGGCGGCTTCGGCTCCGACGCGGCCTGGACGCGCGTCGCAGACCGCGCTGGCAACCAGGCAAAGATCAAGGGTGGCGGCACCTTCGGCGGGCAGTACATCACGATCCGGGTGGCTCCGAGCAGTGGCACACTCGGCAGCGCGGCGAGCCCGGTGAAGTTTGTCGACCTCTATGTCGAGGGCTTCGACGTGCCGGCCGGAAACGACGGCAAGAGTTCGTACGGGCTCTACGCCAAGAACGCGTTCGTCGAGGTCAATCGCTGCACCGTCACCGGTCGCAATGGGCGCATCGGAAGCGCGGGAGTGGCCGGCGCGACGCCAGGCGGCACGGCAAGCGGCGGGGGTGGTGGAGGCAACCCACAGCAGCCGGGTGGCTGCAGTGGGTCTCGCCCCAACAACGGCGGTGGTAACGCGACCAACACTTGCAGCGGCGGCAGCCGGGACCGGACGAGCGGCGGTGGCGGTAGTGGCGGCGCGATGGACACCAATTGTCCATTCAGCCTCGACGCGACGCGGGGCCTCGATGGCGGCAATGCGGCCTACTTCTTCGCCAGCTCGTGGGGCTATCGCGGGGGTGGCGGGGCGGCCAACTTGAATCCCATTGGCGGCACGAGCGGTGCCGGTGGGGGTGGGAACTCGGGCTATCCCGGCGAAGCAGGGATTGGAGGCGCGGCCGCCGCCAATGGGCTTGGCTTCTTGAGCGGGGATTTCTGGTCGGGCCATACGGGTGGCACAGGCAACCTGGGCGATCACGGCGGTGGCGGTGGCGGCGGTGGCGGTAGCGGCGGCTCGGACAACGGCGCCGACTCGTACGGTGCGGGTGGTGGCGGTGGTGGTGCCGGTGGCTGTCGCGCGACGGGCGGTGGCGCTGGCGGGCTGCCAGGCGGCGGCAGTTTCGCGATCTTCGGGGTCGACGCGCGACTTACAGTCTACGCGACTGCCTTCTTCCTCGGCTCAGGTGGGTCGGGAGGCGCAGGCGGCTTAGGCAGGGCCGGTCAAGCGGGCGGCGCGGGTGGCAGCGGCGGCGTTCAGCAAAACGATTCGGGCGCCGGCGGCGGCGGTGGTGCCGGCGGCGCCGGCGGCCCGTCGGGCGGTGGTGGCGGCGGAGCAGGCGGCGGCTCGTATGGCATCGGGTGGTGGTCGAGCGGCGGTTCGAATGGCAGCCTGACAGCGGGCACGGGTGCACTCGTCAATACGTTCGGCGCAGGTATCGGCGGCGGGGGTGGCGGGGGTGGTGCCATCAGCGGTGGCAACGCGGGCAGCACCGGCCCGGTCGGCGCCACCGGTCAGACGATTCAGTTCTAAACCCGGGACTCGACCAGTGAAGCGACCCAGGAACTGGGCCGATTCACGCCAAGCAGTCTCGCGAGCCTGCGCTCAGGGCGGGCATGCGCTAGATGGGGTGAGATGCCACGGCCCATCGTCCGATGTGAACACAACCCGACATGAGGGGTTGGTTGACCTTCGAGTTCCGGAAGGCTACGGTACTCGGGCCTTTTGTCCTTTGAGTCGGAGGAAACTTTGAGCTTTCGCCGAATGTTGACCAGACCAGGGTTGCTTGTCGCAGCGTGTGCCGCCGCCATGGGGTTGGCCTCGGCACAGGTCGCGGTGCACGCGGCCGACGAGGTCCCATTGCCGCCCGCGCCGTTCGATCCAGTGGGGTTGAACGATGACCTCGACCTCTCGAAGCTCGACATCCCGACCCTGGTCGAGCGTTCGTCGGCCTTCGTGAAGAAGATGGAGGAGTGGCTGACCGACTCCTTCTATCTGCTCGAATCCTCGCTGTCGGCGGGCGACGTCAACGCGGCGAACACGCGCAACGAGGCGATCACGGTGATGAAGGGGCTCGTCAAGCTGAGCGAGCAGAACCTGATGAACATGCGGCAGAAGGCTGCCGAGGGTGATCGCAAGCGGGTCGAGAACGAGTACGTCAAGATCTCGATCGCGCACTCGAAAGTTCAGGAGTACTACGCGCAGGTGAAGAGTGCTGTGAGCATCGGCGTAACGAACCTCGAGCTGTCCCAGGTCGAGCGTCGGCTCGTCTATTCGGGCCAGCTCCCAGTGGTCGATGACTTACCAGGGCTCTTCACGCAGACCTTCGACGTGTTCATCAACACGCCGTCGGAACCTATCTACGCAAGCCCGTTCTTCTGAGCGGGCCGCGCTGCCTGTGCGGTGGCGCGTCGATGATGGATACGCGAGCGCAAACGGTGGGGGACCCGAGCGCTGGCATGGCTGGATGTGAGGTCAGGGCCCAAGGGCCTGCGAAGCAAATGCGAGAGTTCTGTTGAGCATGGCCAAGAGCCCACTGCCGCGCAGCCAACCCGACCCTACGTCCGGGCGGCTGGCTCGCTTTGCGATCGTGTGTGCGTTCGTCGCGCTGGTGGCGCCGCGCGTTTCGGCGCAGGAGTTCGTCCAGGGTTGGAGCGATCCGCGCCTCATCAGTCCGGCCGGGCTCGGTCCTCGCTATAGCGGCCTACTCGGGGCGGGCGTGGGGCTGCTCTCGAAGAAGCCCCGCTTCGGCATAAGTGCTGGCGAGTTCGTGCTGCAGCCGCGCTTCTTTATCGAGTCGGAGTATCGCACGAACTTCTTCCGCGTCGATCCGCGCGATGCCGACCCGCAGGGTGCGGTATCGCTGCACGTGCGGCCGGGTGTCGCGCTGTTCAATCCGGACTACAACGACGTCGCAATGTCGCTTGGCGTGGACCTCGACGTGTTCGTGCCGTTCGGCGACGAGAGCATCAGCGACCAGACCAACCTCGGTGGCGTCGCGCGACTAGCGGTGGCGCTGTTCCCGCGCAAGACCTTCTCGTTGACGCTGCACGAGACGTTCGAGCGTACGCTGTGGACGCGGCCACAGATCACGACCAACGCGAACCGGAACCACAACGTAATCGGCGCCGACGCATCGTTCCACCCCGGTGGGCGCGCGTTGGACTTCACGCTGGGCTACGCCTACGACCTCGAGCGTTTCGACGACATCGACCTCATCGACAGCGACTCGCACCTGCTGCGCTTCCTCGGCTCGTGGCGCTTCTACCCGATGACCTACGCGTTCATCGAGTCGACGCTCGCGATGCACACCTACGCGAACGAGTCGGCCGCGGACAAAGCGGCGGTCGGCAGCCTCGTGCCGGCGTCCCCGTTCCGGGTCTATGCAGGGCTCTCGGGCCTCGTGACGGAGCGCCTGGGGCTGCTCCTGCGGGTCGGCTACGGCAACAGCTTCCTCGACCGGGGCGACAACTTCTCCTCGTTCATCGGCATGGCGCAGGCGAGCTGGCGCTTCTCGCCGAAGACGGTCTTGCACGTCGGTATCGCGCGCGACTTCGAGGAGGCACCGCTTGGCGGCTACCTCTCGTTCGTGCGCCCCTACGCGAGCTTCACGCAGCGCTTTGGCGAGCTGGCCGAGCTGACGGTCGACTTCGCCTACGAGATCCGCAGTTACGGGACCTGGGAGCCCTCCGAAATCGAGGTGGGTGGGGACGTGATCGTGCCTCAGGTGTCGGACCGCAATCGCAGTGAGAACGCGGTAAAGGCGGGCCTGTTGCTGGACTTCGACCTGAGCCGCCTGTTCGGCGCGACGCTCGGCTACCGCTACGAGTCGGTGGTGTCGGACTTCTCGATCACGACCAACGGGGTCGACAACTTCGTGGCCTACGACGACCATCGCGTCTTCGCCTCGCTCAACCTGCGCTACTGAGATGTCGGGGCTGACGTCGTTGCCCAGGTGGCTCTTGTGGTTGCTGTTCGTGCCGGTGGTCGGCTGTGATGCGTGCCAGGAGGCGCCGACGACCGGGTACGGCGACCTGAACAAGCAGATCAGCGAGCACCTGACGAAGGTCGGCCTCGGGCCGGGCGACGTGTTCGAGGTCACGGTCTACGGCGAAGAGAAGCTGTCGGGCATCCATCGCATCGCGCCGGATGGGGCGATCCAGTTCCCTCTGATCAACCGCGTCGTAGTCGAGGGCATGACTGCCAACGAGATCGCAGACGAGCTGAGTCGGCGCCTGCGCGACGGGTTCCTGCGGGAGCCGTCGGTGTCGGTGTTCATCAAGGAGTACAGCTCGAAGAAGGTGTTCGTCCTGGGCGAGGTGCAGCGACCGGGCACGTTCCCGTTCACTGCCGGCATGAACATAGTGGAGGCGATAGCGCTCGCGGGCGGCTTCAAGGACTCGGCCAACTCGAACTATGTGATCGTCACGCGCCAGACCCCGGACGGCGACAAGCGCATCCCGGTCCCCGTCGAAAAGATCACCGAGGGCATCGCCGAGAACCTCAACCTCCAACCCGGCGACATCGTCTTCGTCCCCGACACCCTCCTCTAATCGATGGGGTCAGACCCACTCGATAGACACCTAACCCTTCGAATTCACTGAACGCCGGGTGCCGATGGGGTCAAGCCTACTCGATAGGAACCTAACCGCCCGAATTCACTCAACCTCGAAAGAGTAGTCGCGCGGGACCGGTGCCAGGTCGTTGCCAGGGGCGACCTGCTCGGCGCCTCTCACGGGCATCGACAGGTCCCCCCCGATGTGGCGAAGATCCGGCGCGATGAGCACCGACGACGCACGACTTCCACACCACTACGCCCTCCTCGGCCTGACGCCCGACGCCGGCAGCGATGCGGTCAAGCGCGCCTGGAAGCGGGCCGCCGCGCGTTGGCATCCGGACGCGATACCCGGCCAACCACAGGGGCGCTTCGACGCGGTGCGCGAGGCCCGCGATGTGCTCCTCGATGCCGACCGCCGCGCGGCCTATGATGCGGCATTGCAGGCCTCGGTCGATGCCGCCGTGGCCACGATGAGCAAGCTCCATGGCACGCAACGGATCGCCGGCGTGGTCGGCCGCGTGCTCGGCGTGAAGACGGCCCCACCCGAGGTCGGGCGGAATCGTCGCCTCCGCCTCTCCGTTGGCTTCGCGGAGGCGGTCCGGGGGACCGGAATCGACGTGCAGCTCGGCACCGACGTGAGATGTGAAGCCTGCGACGGGACCGGCACCTCGGCGACCGGCCGTACGCTCGTGTGCGGCGCCTGCGGTGGCATCGGCGAGGTGCTGACGCACGGGCTCCTGCGCTCGACCTGGTCACCATGCGCGGCCTGCACCAACCTGGGTTGGGTGCCTGAACCACGCTGCGAGTCGTGCGCCGGACGCGGCGCCGTCGTCGCTTCGACCCAGATGCTCGTGCCGATCCCGGCCGGCACTCGCAACGGCCAGGTCTTGCGCATCACGGGCGCTGGCGAGGCAGCGCCGCCCGGTGGCACCCCGGGCGATCTGCTGGTCGAGGTCGAAGTGCGCGCGCACGCATTCTTGAGCCCGGCCGGTGCGGATCTTCGCTGCGAGCGGCCGGTGCCGTTCTGGCTCGCGCTGGCAGGCGGGCGCTTCGACGTACCGACACTCGAGGGCTCGGCACGCATCGCGATCCCTGCCGGTACCCGTTCGGGCGAGGTCTTGCGCATGGCCGGTTGGGGCCTGCCGACGAGCCACGGCGCGGGCGATCAACTCGTCACGGTGCGGGTCGAGTGGCCCGTCCGCCTCGATCCGGCGGCTGCCGAGGCACTGTGTAGCTGGGCCGCGACGCTCCCGCCGAGTGCCTTCCCCGAGAGCCGCGCCTTCGACGCCGAGCTTTTTGCCAGCCGCGGTCCTACGCGCGACAACGGCGACGCATCATGATGTCACTGCCCCTGACGAGATCTGCGACGCGGCGCGCGCTCCATTTGATTGGGTGCCTGTGGTGCTTCGTCGCTGTCAGCGCCTGCGGCACTGCCCGCCCGCAGTCGCCCGAGCCGATTGCTCCCGAGCGTGGTGCTCTGCCTGGCGCTCCGCCCGCGCCCGCGCCCGCGCCCGCGCCCGCGCCCACGTTCACGCCCGCCCTCGCCATCGAGCGCATGCGCGACGTCTGCGCCCATGGCCCGATCCTCATCTGCGCCGAGGCTGTCGCAGACGCCGACAGCTTCGAGCAGCCGCCCGACCCGCGGCTCCAGATCACGCTCGAACAGACCCGCATCGCAGCCTGGCGTGTGGTCGACCCCAACGCGCTCGGCGTGCTGCTTCCGCTTTCGGGTCCCTATGCGAAGTTCGGAGAGGCCGCGAAGGAGGCCATCGACCTCGCCCTGAAGGAAGCCGGCAGCTCGCTGCGCGTGGTCGTGCGCGACACCGAAGGCGACGCCGACAAGGCCCAGATGCTCGCGACCGAGCTCGTGCTGAAAGACCACGTCGCTGTCCTGCTCGGCCCCATCGGTCGTAAGGAGAGCGCCGCGGTCGCCGACATCGCGCGCCTCCTCGACGTACCGCTCGTGCCCCTCACGAGCGAGATTCCCGCACCCACGCCCACGCCCACGCCCACGCCCGCATTCACACCCGCACCCACGCCCGCGCCCGCACCCACGCCCGCACCCACGCTCACGCTCGACCCGGTGCTACGCCTGCGCACGAGCCCGACCGAGCTGGTCACCGCGATGGCCCGTCACGCCCGCACTGAACTCGGCGTGTTGCGCGCCGCGATGCTCGTCCCCGACACCGATGCGGGGCACGAAGCAGCGCTCGCCTTCCGCGCCGAGTTCGAGCGCCTCGGCGGCACCATCGTGCGTGAGGTCCCGTTCGACCCCAACGCGAAGGACTTTGCCGAGCCGCTCAAGGCCTTGCTGGCCGTCTCCGAGCTGCCACCGAAGAGCCGCAAGCCCTCAAAGATAAAACCGGATTTCGACACTCTCTTCATCCCCGCCGATGCCCTGGCGGTCCGCCGCGTGGTGCCCTTCCTCGCCTATTGGGGCATCCATCCGCGCACGGTCCCGGGCGACAGGTCGCGCATTCAGCTCCTCGGGACAAGCGGTTGGAACCACCCAGCCGTCGTCGACAAGGGCGAACACCTCACGAACAACGCCGTCTTCGCCGACGTGTTCGCCCCCGACGATGCCGACGCCCAGGACTTCGGGCGCCGCTTCTTCCTCTACCTGCAGCGCCGCCCGACCGCCTTTCATGCCGAGGTCTGGGACGCGACCCGGCTTGTCGTCGACGCCCTCGCGCGGCTCTTTCCGACCCCGACCGACCCCACACCCACCCGGACGTCCATCCGCGATGGCTTCCTCGTACCCCGCATGCTCGTTGGCGCGACTGGCCCGCTCGAGGTCTTGCCCGACGGTCGCATGCAACCCCGCGCGCACCTGATGACGATCGACGGCGACGAAATCCGCCCCCGCCTCTCCGAAGACGAGGAGCGCGCCCGCCGCACCACCACGACCCCGCCAGAGTCGCCATGATGGCCACCGTCGCCGACCTCGACGAAGCGGCACTCATCGCCATCGTCCTGAGCGCCTGCCCGACGCGCCCAGCGCCCGAAGGTCCGGGCGACGATGCCGCCGTCCTACCCGCCAGCAGGCATCGCCGGGTCCTGACGACCGACGCCCTCGTCGAAGGCACCCACTTCCTGCGCGCCCACCCTCCCCGTTCACTCGGCTGGAAAGCGCTCGCCGTCAACCTCTCGGACGTGGCCGCGATGGGCGCCACCCCCGAGGCCTTCGTGCTCTCGTTGGCGCTCCCCGCCGACCTCCCGTTGGCCTACTTCGAAGCCTTTGCACGTGGCCTCGGCGCCTACGCGCGCATGCTCGGAGTGCACCTCGCAGGCGGTGACACCGTGCGCGCGAACGGCCCCCAGGCCCCGCTGACGATCAACATCAGCGCCTGGGGCGAGGCATCTGAACCGCTCCTCTGCCGCTCGGGCGGCCGACCCGGCGACCTCGTGATGGTGGCTGGCCCGATCGGTCGCGCGGGCCATGGCCTCGATCTCTGGCTCGCCGCCCACCCGCCCACGGCCCTGACAAGCTGGGCCTCCCCGGACGCTATCCCCCACGACATCAACCTCCTCGAACAACACCTCCAGCCGACGCCCCCGCTCTGGGCAGGTCCGTGGGCGCTCGCCCACGGTGCCTCGGCCGGCATGGATCTCTCGGATGGGCTCGCGACCGACCTGCCGCGCCTCGCCGCCGCCTCCGATCTGACCCTCACGATCGACCTCGACCAGCTCCCAGCCGACGATCTCCTGGGCGCCCTCGACCCGCGCGTGCGCGCCGCCCACGGCGAGGACTACAGCCTCGTCGTGCTGGTCCCGCCCGAGCACGCCGACGCCTTCCGGGCCCAGGGCTTCGTCGCTATCGGCCAGGCCGCCGCCAACGCCAGCGAAAGCCCTCTGCCCGCCTCGGCCCGCGTGCTATGGCGCGTCGCAGGTCGGGTCGTGCCCCCTGTGACGCCGACCTTCTCACACTTCCGCTAAGCTGCCGGCAGGCATCAGGCCCACGACGTTGTCCCGCACCGACCCTGCAGCGATCGCGACCTACCTGCGAGGCCTCGAGCCAAACGCGCGGATCCGTCCGGGCCTCGTGTCGAACCCGCTCGCGCGCACCAACTGGCGCTCGGTCGGCCACGATCGGCTGGTCGCCATCCTGCCCGAGCCCGCCGCCTCGCGCGAGACCCCCAATCTCGACGCGCTCGAGCCCGCGCTCGAGGCGCTCTTATTCGAGCACATGATCAACGTGCTCGTCGTGAACGGCGGCGACGGCACCATCCACCAGACGCTCAACGCCGCCATCCGCGTGGTCGATCGCGCCGCCGCCCGGCTCGGTCAGCGCGTGCCGCTACCGCTGTTCCTGTTCGTCAACGGCGGCGGCATGAACATGCTCGCGCGCGTCTTTGGCTCGGGCGGCCATCCAGTGCGCACGCTCAAGAAGTTCCTCGTGCGCACGCGCGGCAGCCGTTTTGGTTCACTGCCCAAGCGTGGCGTGCCACTGCTCGCCGTAGACGAAACACCGACTGGCGATGGCGGCGCCAGCCCTCCAGCGACACACGCAAGCGACCTCCGCTACGGCTACATCTTCGGCAGCGAGCTCGTCTTCAACGCGCTCACGATGTACGAGCGCTTCGGTCAAGGCTACCCGGGCCTCGCACGCTTCCTCTACGAGGTCGCGGCCGGCTACGCGCTGCGCACCGAGCTCTGGAATCGCTACGGCCACCTGCTCGACGCTCCGACCACCTCGCTCACGATCGATGGCACGGTCTACCCGCGCTACACCTCCGTCGTCGCGACCACCGTGCCGCTCCAGCTCGTGAAAGGCCTCGTCGCGACCGTCCGCACCATGGCGAGCCCGGGTGGCATGAACGCGGTGGCCGTCCTGCCGACCGACAAGGGCGAGGTGATCGCCGCCATCCCACGCCTCATGGTCGGCGCCCCGACCCCCGACATCGTCTATCGCAGCGACGTGCGATGCATCACCGTGCACGGCGCCTACACCCTCGATGGCGAACGGTTCGATCGCGACGCCGGACGCAGCTCACGTGCCTCCCAGGCGACCACGACGCCCGCGCCCCTGAACGTCATCGGAACCTCCCGCGTTGTCTGGGGCGTATGGCTCTGACCTGGCCTTCCCACCGCGCCCCGGCCGCCTTGCTCTTGCTCTTGCTCTTGCTCTTGCTCGCGGTCAGCGCCTGCGCCGCCGAGCCAGCCCCGCCCATTCCCACGACCTCGGGCCGCGCCCTGCCCCGCCTCCTGCACGACCAGGCCACGCTCGGTCGCCCCGCGCTCGAGGCCGACCCGTCCCGCGATCCTGCCGCCGACCCGGTCCAGATCAGCCACGACCCCGATGTCCTCCAGGTCTACCGTTCGACCCGCGTGAGCCTGGCCGTGACGCTGCCGGCCGAGCACAGACAGGCCCGGTGCCGCTGGTCCTTTGCCGATGCCGAGGCCGCCCCACCCGGAAGCGCTGATCCCTCACGATGCGCGGTCGAGCACACCTTCATCGGCGGCGCCGCCGACGAGCGCGTGAGTGTTACCATCAGCGACGGCGCCTGGTCGAAGACGCTCACCCGCATCATCCCGCTCGAACGATTGCCGGTCAGCACCCGCCCAGTCGAGGCCGAGGCCGCCGGCAACGTCCCCGAAAAACCAAGGGGTCCCAACAGCTTCCGGATGGTCGTCATCGCCGACACGAGCGGCGCCGACAGCTCACGCCTCGCCGCGCTCGCCGGTCGTATCGTCGCGATCGACGCCGATCTGGTCGTTCACCTCGGCGGCCACGCCAGGGACGGCGAAGAATGGAACCGACTGCGCGAGACGCTGGTCGAGGGCTTGCGCGCCGCCAAGATCCCACTCTTGTCGGCCGTGTCGCCGTCGGACCTCGAGCTCGGCCCCGAGGTCCGCCGCCCCCTCGGCAAGGATGGCGAACAGCTCGATCTCACCGATGGCGCCCACTTCCCCGACCGTTGGAGCTTTTCCTACGAAGGCGTCTTCATGGCCTTCACGAGCGGCGCCGACCAATCCCGAGAAGCACTCGACTGGCTGCGCGACCGCCTCACCGAAGCCCAGGTCTACGAGAGCCGCCTCGTCTTCTCGTATCTGCCGGTACATCCCTTTGGCGAGCACGTACCCGACGGCGCCGGCAGCCACACGCTCGGCCCCAAGTTCAAGGTGTACGAGCTGCTCCTGAGGGCCCGCACAACGGCGCTGTTCTCCGCGGGCCACCACGTCTACTTCAAGGGCCGCTACGGCGCCCTGCCGGTCGTCTCGGTCGGCAGCGCCGGCTCGGGCGGACAGCGCCTCCTCGGCAGCGAGGTCGCACAAGCCCCCTCGTTCACCGTCATGGATGTCGAACGCGGCCTGCCCCAGCGCGTCTTTGCCTTGACGAGCACGCCTGCGACTGACGGTACCGAGCCGTTCGACACGATCCTCGACGAGGCCTATCTGCCCGAGACCGTCGAAGTCTACACGCGATGATTGGCCCTCCCGAGGCGCTTGCAGGCGGCATCTACGTGCACTTCGCCTACTGTGCGCGCCGCTGCGTCTACTGCGACTTCGCGCTCGCGACCCCGAAGCTCATCCCGGCCGAGCGCTACACCGACGCGCTCATCGCCGAGCTCACGCGCGCCGCTCCGACCCTCGGCGGTGAAGCCCGCACGCTCTATGTCGGCGGTGGCACCCCGAGCTTGTGGCCAGCGCCCCAGCTCGCGCGCTTCCTCGCCGCCGCGCGGGCCTCGCCGGGCATCGCCGCCGACGCCGAGATCACCCTCGAAGCGAACCCCGAGGAGGTCGACGACGCCTGGCTCGCCGCGGTCACGACACTTGGCGTCAATCGCGTCTCGCTCGGCATCCAGAGCCTCGACGAGCGCGAGCTGACCGCCCTCTCGCGTCTGCACGGCGTCGCCGGCGCTCTCGCCGCGCTCGATCGGATCGGCGCCGCGTACGCCGCTGGCGCACTCGCGAGCTACTCGGTCGACCTGATGTACGGGCTCCCGGGCCAGACGCTTGCAGCCTGGACCGACCAGCTCGAGCGCCTCGTCGCGCGCGCCGCGCCCCCGCACCTGTCGCTCTATGCGCTCACCGTCGAGCCGACGACCGTGCTCGGACTGCGCATCCGTCGCGGCACCACCCCGTCCCCCGACGATGGCCTCCAGGCGGACATGATGTTCGCCGCCCGCGACCTGCTCGCGCGCCACGGCTACATTCACTACGAAGTCTCCTCGTGGGCACGTCCGGGCCACCTCGCCCGCCACAACAGCGCCTACTGGGAACAGCGCCCGTGGCTTGGCATCGGGGCTGGCGCCCACGGCTTCGTCGCCGGCCGGCGAACCCGCAACGAGGCACGCCCGAGCCGCTACATCGAACGCATCGCAGCCGACGGCCACGCCGAGGTCGACGTCGAGGTGCCGACCCCCGACACGCTCGCCTTCGAGCACCTCCTGACCGGGCTCCGACGCCTCGACATCGGCGTGCCCATCGCCCTTGTCGCGCGCCGCTACGACGCCATCCTGCAGGCTGAAGTCGCGGCCGGCAGGCTCGTGCGTGCAGGCGACAGGATGCGCCTCAGCGACCTCGGTCTGCGCTTCATGGACGACGTATTGCTGGCCTTCGTCCCATGACCTGCGTGCTGCTATTTCGACGGCACGTCCCGCAGAGCCGCAGAACAAGCGGGGATTGAACGATTGCCTACCCCGGGGGACGATGATAAGGTCCCTCTCCGACGCGTGGGGGGGTTCATCTCACGGACGTAGCGAAGCGACTCGCCTCGCGCTGTTGCTCGCCATTCCGGGCGGCGACGAAGCGGGGCGAAGACACGAGAGGCGGAAGCGATCTCATGGAAGATATCGTCGCGGCATTCAAGCTGGGTGGGGAGTGGATGTACCCCATTCTCGTCGTCTCGATCTTCGTGGTCGGAATCGCGCTGGAGCGTGTGTTCTGGCTCTACACGCAGGCGGGCGTCGACAAGAAGCAGATCATCGAGACGCTCGAGAAGTGCATCCGCTCGAACGACATTGAGCGCGCGTTGAAGGTGCTGCGCAGCACCAAGGCACCACTCGTGAAGGTGCTGCGCGCTGGCGTGCAGAACTTCAACGAGAAAAAGCAGACCGTGCAGCTGCTGATGGACGAGTCTGCGCTGAGCGAGATCCCGCGCATCGAGGCACGCACGGGCTACCTCGTGATGTTCTCGAACGTCGCGACGCTGTTGGGCCTCCTCGGCACCATCATCGGCCTCATCCGTTCGTTCGCGGCGGTGGCCACGGCTTCGGCCGGCGAGAAGGCGACCGAGCTGGCGCGCGGTATCTCGGAAGCGATGAACTGCACGGCGTTCGGTCTGATGGTAGCGATCCCCGCGCTGCTCATCTACGCGCTCCTGAAGAGCCGCGAGCACAAGCTGGTCGACGAGATCAACGAAGCGAGCGTCACGCTCTACAACATCATCTCAGACGTAAAGCGCTCGACCGGCGTTGAGTGATCAATCGTCCCGATAGCGACAAGACACGCGCGGGTGACGAGCCCGCACGAGGCGGAGGGTAGCTGGAAATGTTGGCATTCGCGGAAGCTTTTGAAGAGGGTGGTTTCTGGATGTACCCGATCCTGGTGATCGGCATCGTGGTCATCTTCATCGTGATCGAGCGCACTTACGTCCTTTACTTCCGCACCAGCAGCAAGCGTGAGGCGTTCCTCTCGCAGATGCGCTCGCTCATCATGTCGCGGAACCTGGACAAGGCCGTCCAGTATGCGAGCCACGACCCGAGCCCGCTCGGCAAGATCGTCAAGGCGGGCCTCTTGAAGGTCAATCACGACGACGAGGTCGTGCAGTCGGCGATGGACGAGGCGGCCCTGAAAGAGGTGCCGAAGCTCGAGAAGCGCACGGGCTTCCTGCCGATGCTCTCGAACGTCGCAACGTTGATGGGGCTCCTCGGCACCATCATCGGCCTCATCACGTCGTTCGCCGCGGTGTCGAGCGCGGACGCGGCGACCAAAGCAACGCTTCTCTCCAAGGGTATCTCGGAGGCGATGAACTGCACGGCATTCGGGCTCATCGTCGCCATCCCTGCGCTGTTGTTCTACGCCATGCTGCAGAGCCGCACGCAGCGCTGCATCGATGACATCAACGCCGCCTCGGTCAACGTGGTGAACCTGGTCATCGTCAACCGCGACAAGCTGGGATTGACGGTCAAGAAGGAGACCTAAATGGGCGGCGTAAACATGCCCGAGGGTGGCGGTAAACGCACCCTCGACTTCGACCTGAACCTCGTGCCCTTCATTGACCTCCTGTCATGCTGCATCGCGTTCCTGCTGATCACTGCGGTTTGGACCCAGATGGCGCAGCTCGACACCACCCAGAAGCTCGACGGTGGTCCGAGCACAGGTGAGAAGCCGAAGAAGATCAACATCACGATCGGCCCTTCAGGGTACGAGCTGATGATGCCGGAGGAGAAGAACGTCTGCACGATCGGACGCGACGGCGGCAAGTACGACATCGTGAAGCTCAAGAAGATCCTCGAGACCCAGAAGAACACGGTCGCCGGTCAGCTCTTCATCGGGATCGCCGCGGTCGACGAGCTGCCGTTCGAGCTGCTGGTCGACGTGATGGATATCTGTGCGGGCCTCGGCCTGAAGAACGTATCGCTCGGGCAGCTCGTGGCACCACCGCAGGGTGGGCCCGCCTGTGGTGGAGGTTAGAAGCCCATGCCGGTCAAGACTCCAGGACGCCGGGCAGGCTCGGGCAGCGTGCTCCGCCAGGTGAAGCGTAACATGGTCGCGAAGGCCTCGCGCTCGCTGTCGGCGTCGCTGAACCTGACGTCGATGGTCGACTTCATGAGCGTCATCGTCATCTTCCTACTGATGAACTTCTCGGCCTCGGGTGACTTCACCTACAACCAGGCCGACATCGTGCCGCCGGAAGCAGTTTCCGGTGCCGAGCTCGTGCGTGTGCCGGTGATCGGGATCTCGGCAACCGAGATCATCTTCGAGCAGACGCGCGTCGAGAGCTCTCGCGCCGTATTGGCGGAGAACGAGGACTACACGCTGCCACGCCTCGTCGACGCGCTAAAGAAGGAGCAGGAGGCGTTCAAGGACATCCGCAAGGACCAGGAGTTCGACGGAAAGATCCTGATTCAGGCCGACGAGGGGATTCCCTACAAGCTGATCCGCCGCGTGTTCCTCGCCGCCGCCAAGGCTGGCTATCCAAACATCAGCTACATCGTGCGTGCGAAGGGCGCGGGAACGCCCTGACTAGCAGCGACGACGCTGGTCCCAACGATCTCCTGCGACGGATCCTGACCGCCAAGGTCTACGACGTGGCCCAGGAGTCGCCGCTGCAGGTGGCGCCGCGACTGTCGGCGCGGCTCGGACACAAGGTGCTGCTAAAGCGCGAGGACCTGCAGCCGATCTTCTCGTTCAAGCTGCGCGGCGCGTACAACAAGCTCGCGAACCTCTCGCCTGAAGCACGTGCGCGCGGTGTAATCGCGGCATCTGCGGGCAATCACGCGCAGGGTGTCGCGCTGGCGGCGGCGCACCTCGGGGTGCAGGCAACGATCGTGATGCCGACGACGACACCGTCGATCAAGATCGAGGCGGTGCGCGCGCTCGGCGCCGCAGTGGTGCTGCATGGCGACTCATTCGACCAGGCCCGCGTGCATGCGCTGACGCTGGCGGAGGCCTCGGGTGCGGTGATCGTACCTCCCTTCGACGACCTCGATGTGATCGCGGGTCAGGGCACCATTGCGATGGAGCTCGTGCGTCAGCATCCGGGTCCCATCGCCGCAGTGTTCGTGCCGGTCGGTGGTGGGGGATTGCTCGCGGGGGTCGCGGCGTACATGAGCTATGTGCGCCCCGAGACAAAGGTCATCGGCGTCGAGCCGGAGGATGCGGCGTGCTTCCAGGCCGCCATGCAGGCGGGTGCGCCGGTGTCGCTCGCGAGCGTCGGGTTGTTCGTCGATGGCTGTGCGGTGGCGCGCGCGGGCGAGCTGACGTTCGCCATCGCCGGCCCGCTCGTGCACGAGATCATTACGGCGAACACCGATGAGATCTGCGCAGCGATAAAAGACGTGTTCGACGACACGCGCTCGATTGCGGAGCCGGCCGGTGCGCTCGCGATCGCAGGCATGAAGCGCTGGGTCGCGGCACATCCGGAGGTCCAGGGCGAGACACTCATCGCCATCGACTCGGGCGCCAACATGAACTTTGATCGGCTACGTCACGTGTCGGAGCGCGCCGAGATCGGCGAGGCGCGCGAGGCGATCTTCGCGGTCGCGATCCCCGAGCGACCGGGCGCCTTTCGCGCGTTCTGCGAGACGCTCGGGCCGCGCAGCGTGACCGAGTTCAACTATCGATTTGCCGACGCGACCAAGGCGCATGTCTTCGTCGGCGTGGCACTCCGACGCGGCCGTCCCGAGCGCGAGCAGATCGTCGCGGCCCTGCGCGAAGCGGGCTACGAAGTGCACGACCTCACCGACAACGAGGTCGCGAAACTGCACGTCCGGCACATGGTCGGCGGTAAAGCCCCGGGTGCGACCGACGAGGTCGTCTACCGTTTCGAGTTCCCCGAGCGACCTGGGGCCCTGCTCAATTTCCTCATGCGATTGTCGGGTCATTGGAATATTTCGACGTTCCATTATCGCAATCATGGGGCCGCTTACGGTCGCGTGCTGTGTGGCATGCAGGTCGCGGCGGCGGACCGCGCGGCCCTCTTCGACGCGTTGACTGAACTCGGCTATCCATTCACCGACGAGACCAGCAACACCGCCTACCGCATCTTTTTGTAGCTTTTTGTAGCTTTTTGTAGATTTTACGATCGGCGACTTCCGGCGTTTCGTGCGGAGTGCTAAGCTCCGTTCATAGCAATGCGGGGGAAGGCGAAGCCAGACAGCTCGGCTTCGTGCGTCGTCATGCGCCACATCCTGTGCGCTCGACGAGGCAAGCGCCCGCATGTCCGGCGCGTTCCCCCGGTGCCGTCAAGCGCGCCAAGCAAGGGGGAAGAAGGATGAGCGAGCCGACCCTGGTCGAGAACCAGCGAACCCAGACCCGTGACACCCGAACGCCCGACACACCTGTCGGCGGGGGCGAACGCCGGGGCCTGAAGTCACAGCTGCGAGCGGGTACCTACGATGAAGGCCAGTAGCTTCTCCAGCCAGAGGCCCCGGTCCAGCTCAAACCTGACCCGAAGGGCGGCGGCAAGAAGCCAGGGGGCAAGAAGCCAAACGGTGAGAAGAAGACCGACGGTGAGGTCGACGAGCTGCGCAAGGAGAACGCCGGCCTCAAGGACCGCGTCACGACGCTCGAAGGCTCCCAGTCAAAGCAGCAGGACGAGCTGGACCGAACGAACGCCACGATGCTGATGCTGGCTGAGCATTCGGTCAACGCGCGCCTCGGCGAGATCGTGGCGAACATCGGTGACGCCGACGCGGCCCTGACCGGTCTCGAAGCGCTCGTCGAAGGCACGCTGGCGGTCGACGATCAGCGCCGCGAGAAGGACGAAGGCGTCGACAAGT
>Ga0105046_10002880_pt1 | contig 27218 bp, 28 predicted proteins | sample MAT03_FD_78385 | JGI IMG/M metagenome (GOLD analysis project Ga0105046, IMG submission 78385) | Freshwater microbial communities from Lake Fryxell liftoff mats and glacier meltwater in Antarctica - MAT-03 (megahit assembly) | ecosystem: Environmental > Aquatic > Freshwater > Ice > Liftoff... | reverse complement strand
GCGCGATCACTGCGGCAGGGTCGCGACCTGCTGCAGATAGGTGCGAAACGTCGACCCCCATCTGCCGTTGTTCACGTCGTTCGGCAGGCCTCCGGCCGTACGGAGTGCAGTCCGATCTGCCTTCAGCAGCACCGCTGCGCGGGACCTGGACGCGAGCAGGAAGAATTCCTGCTCTTCCCGTGAGACCTCAACACACGACAGGAGCTTTTGCAATCCTCCAATCAGCCGCGCTCCGGTTCGGTGCGCACCTACTTGACGCTTCGATCTTCTCCCTCCCCAACTACCTCGCGACCGATCCGTTTTTTTGCGTCAGCGCGCGCTGGTAAGCTCGGTGCGGGCATCGTGAACGCGCTCACGTTCTCGCTCCCCACTCCGCACGAGGGGCTCGTCACCGACCTCGATGGAGTGATGTGGTGCGGAGTGATCGGTAGGGATGGCCTCGACGGCATGACTGCGGGCCCCGAAGGAAGTGGATATCCAGACTGGTGTTTAAGCGCGTGCGCGCAAATGGAACGCTCCTCGACACGGCCAGCCTCAACGATGAGGAACGGGTACGCCTCCCATTCGCGAGCGGGTCTCTAATTGTTCGCGAGGACGACTTTGTCTCCATCCTCGTTAGCCGCAGAGCGTGTCGACCTCCAGTCAGCCGTCCCTTGAGTCTGTGAGCTCACTTACCCGCGCGTGAGAACCGACTGCGGCTGCTCATGTCATGCTCCCCGCTCTGACATAACTCAAGCGCTGGAAGCAGACTCGGCGATTCGGGTACGTGCCACGAAACGTCAGTTTGCTTCGGCAATGCGAATTGGTATTCCAATCCGCATCCGCTCCTGTTTATCGATGAGATCGGTAGCGGGGTTCGAGGCAGGCTCTGTGTGAACGACCAGCTGCTCTGCGTGCTCCATCGGCTCCTTTGCACCGGCACTCTTCCGCCCTTCTGCCAACGCGCTCTACTAGAGATCACTGTGACGGCGCACACCGTCGCACGCACCTCTGAGTGCCCTTGGACTTCTCCCCCACCCCAAGCACTGGTGTGGATTGAGCACCAGACTTCAGCATATTCAAAGCCGAACGCAACTCTTGCCGCCTTTCTCGCTGAACACTTGAGGTCGCATAAGCCTTCAATCACGACTGCACTTATTCGGCATTCACCGCTAAGAACGCAACAGTTCCGTTGCACAGACCCAACAACACGTGATTCGCAGCCATAAACTGCCTTTAATGCAGAGTTGCAAGTCCTTTCCAATCAATGCTTTACATTTTCCGAAACGTTATCTTTCGTCGGCACAAGAATTGCCCGAGTCTAGATTGCGCCTGCTCAAAGGAAGGAAAAGCAAACGAGAGCACGCGCGCTTCGCGGTGCCTCGGCAGACGCATAACAGCTGCAGAGCGCAAGAATAAAATGGTCCTCGTGTCCAATGATCATGAAAACGGTTTTCATGACGTTGCTCGCGCTACCACAATGTTTGAAACCCAAGCTTTCAATCATCTGATCGGGCGTCCGTTCTTCTGAAGAGATGTCTATGCACTTTTTGTGCCGCCGGATGGATCGGGTGCCTTTGATGTCTCGCCGACGCTGCGCAAGCGTGCCCGCACCGGCGATCGCAGCCCGGTCCATGATCTCTCGTGGAGCGATCATCCATGGTTGACTTTGTTCATCCCGCGCGAATCCGGCATTTCTTCACCGTTGATGTTGAAGAATACTTCCAGGTTACCGCGCTCTCCCCTCATGCGCCGATGGCTGCGTGGGGGTCGTTCGAGAGCCGTGTCGAGCCGGCGATCGACCGGCTGCTGGAGCTGATGGCGGCATACGGCGTTACCGGAACGTTCTTCACGGTTGGTTGGGTTGCCGAGCGACACCCCGCAATGGTGAAGCGCATCGCCGCGCACGGGCACGAGCTCGCTTCGCACACGTACGATCATCAGCGCGTCACACATCAGGCTCCTGACGCATTCCGGGATTCCATTCGCCGGACGAAGCAGCTTCTCGAAGACCTCACTGGCACCGCCGTGCTCGGGTTTCGTGCTCCAAGCTTCTCCATCGTCCGCGGCACTGAGTGGGCGCTTGATTTGCTGATCGAGGAAGGGCACACGTACGATTCGTCGCTCTTTCCTGTGTCTCGCTCAGGGTATGGATACGAGGGAGGGCAACGGGATCCCTACTGGATCGACCGCCCGTCAGGAAGGATCGCGGAGTTCCCTCCCGCAACAGTACGAGTTCTGGGAAAAACACTCCCTGCGGGCGGAGGGGCGTATTTCCGTCTCCTGCCAGAGCGGCTCGTCCACGCGGCGCTTCGGAGTTCAGCGGTTCGACGCGCACCCGGGACGTTCTACATCCATCCGTGGGAGTGGGATCCGGGGCAGCCTCAGATTGAGGTACCCTTGCTGACCAAAGTTCGGCACTATGGAGGGCAGCGTCGGGTCTTCGGGCGGATTGAGCGATTGTTTGGGATGTTCGAGTTTGCCTCGATTGCGTCTGTCCTGAGCCCCGATGGTGTTGAGGCCGGCTTTTTGTCGAAGAACGACTGCGTCAGTCAGACGCACATGTCGATGTTCGCCGGAGATGTCGTCGGCCAGGTGCCTCGGGCGGATGTCGATCGGCGTCCGGCGCCTGCGACGAGCGCATTGCCTTCCATTTCCAGCGCAGCCAGCGGTATGTCGCCGTCTGGCTCCTGAATGTCCGGGAGCGCGGAATCAACGGGAACAAGCTCGACCGCCATCGCGCGGCGGGGTAGAGGAGAGTACCCGGTTCGAGAGGGCGGTGGTGTTTGCTTGAGACCTTGTGACTCTCCTCTATCATGAAAATTCACACAGCGACTCAGTTCAGCGACCGTCGGGAGCCAGCGACTCAAGTCGAGCTGCACCCGCATTCCCGCGAGGGGGCTCGCCGCGCGCTCAACGTCGTCGTGGCTGCGATCGGCATCGTCGTCACCGCACCGATCATGATCTGGGTCGCCGTTGCGGTAAAGCTCTCATCGCCGGGTCCCGTGCTGTACCGCCAGAAGCGAGTCGGCCTCGATCTGCGGAACTCGAGAGGCGACTCTCATCGCCGTAAGGTGGACATCGGTGGTCGGCCGTTCACGATCCTCAAGTTCCGCACGATGCGCGTCGCAAAGCCTCACGAGGATTTTCAGATCTGGGCAGCGCACGGTGACCCTCGCATCACACCGGTCGGCCACTTCCTGCGTCGCACGCGTCTCGACGAGGTCCCGCAGCTGTTCAACGTGATCATGGGCGACATGAACGTTGTCGGCCCACGTCCGGAGCAGCCCGAAATCTTCCAGGCCCTGCGGACCGAAGTGCCGAGCTATCGCGGACGTCAGCAGGTGCGTCCTGGTATCACGGGCCGGGCACAGATTACGCTGGCCTACGACAGCTCCATCGAGGACGTGCGCCGGAAAGTCGCGGCAGATCTCGAGTATATCGAGTCGCAGTCACTAGTCGAAGATCTCCGGATCATGGCGATGACGGTCCCCGTGATGTTGTTCAGGAAGGGATCGCGCTGAAGCGAACCGCCAGCGGTCGGAGCAATGACGGATGGTTGGAAGCTGTGCGAGGTCGGAGCGTCGATGCGCCAGGAGGTCTTTGCCCGCAGACAGCCCGCCTGGCGCGACCGGGCCTCCAAACGCGGCACTCGTTACGTCTCGCCAAAGACTGCCCGCGATCAGCTGGCTTCGATCACGCCAGTGCGCCCGCCAGTAGTGGCGTAGGACAGTATGTCACTCCAAACGGGGTCCGGGTCTCGATTTGCTTTTGGGCGCCTGTACAACCCGGTATTGAGTCGGCCTGTGCCTCTGCACGAGGGCGTCCGCAGGAGATTGCGGCCAAGTGAGGGGTGAACGGGGTACGGGTCCTTGAATGGATCTGTTGGTTACCATCCCAACAACGTCGACATCGCCGATCACAGTCTGTGCGCGTCGGTGCTGCGCTCGCAGCGGGTGTTCTGCTGAGGTTCGTCTTGGCTTACCAAGCCCCGCTGATTTTTGTATCTTCAGGAATCATGTGCGGGGGAAGTCGTATCATGATGTGACTGTGGTTCGTGAACGCGGTGCGTTACCCGTTCGTCTGTGTAGCGGGGCTTACCCGTGTCTGCCCAGCCAGTGAGTTGCTCGCAATCGTCGTGCTGGCAATGGCGGACGCTCGACGTGTGGGCATCGATGAGCATTGCGTGTCATGGAACTGTCTACAATCTTCTGTCTGTTCTTGCCATGAGTCCTGATCGTCAGACCGCAGTGATTGATCACGGTACTCCGAATGTGCCTCTGTCCGTAGGCATCGAGCAGTCGGTGCGGCAACTCGGTCGACGTATCCTGATCTCAAACGACCTTTGTAGTGCCGCTCCGACTGACAGAGATATGTGTTTCGCGACGGCCGTTCATCCCGCGCAGCCCGCGTCTCACTCGATCGCCCAATACGAGACAGTGGTTGAGACGAACCAGGCAGCGGTCCATCGCATGGAGCGCGGCGTGGGCCGCCGACGAGCGTGCCGACCAGTGGCCGTACGGGCTTTACATTTCAAAACGGACGCAGCCGGACGATTTCGGCGTCTACGGAATGACGCATCTTTGGTCGCTCGCGGTGGAGGAGTAATTCCATCTCATCTGGCCACTTGTTGCATCTGCATTCGGGCGCCGTGGACTCGCCAAGGTCGCGTTGGCGATGATCGTTGCGGGCCCGTTTGTGAGATATCTTCTGGGGGCTGACTCGCTGCCGTCGTATGGTGCGTGTATGTTCACTTTCGCGCGCTGGGATGCACTTGCCGTTGGCACGCTCTACGGCGCATACGCTGGAACGTGTGTCGCCTCCGACACCGACCTCAGAGGTCACGGACGCCATCAGAAGCTGCCTGTCGACGAGTTCGCGAAGGTATGCCTCGAAGAACGGTACCCTGCGGGTGTGCCGGACGAGCAGGCCGACCTGGATGTAGTGCATGGCGAGCACCATGGCGCTCGATCCGCAGGCCTGGCCAAGGATGTAGCACATTTCGGTCAGCTCGGTGAGCGTGGCGCCACCGCCGCCAAGTTCCTTCGGAACGCCGGCGGAGAGGAGCTGGGCTTCGCGGGCCGCGTCAAAGGTCTCGGCCGGGAAGCGGGAGTTGCTGTCGACGTCGGCGGCATGCCTGGCGGCAACCTCGGACGCGTGCGCGTGAACCGGGTCCGGAGGTCGTGGACCGTGACTCTCTCTGCTGCGAGCATTGGCATCAGATCTCTGGAAGGTGTGGCTGACCAGTCGACACGGAGAAAGTATCAAAGTATGCTATAATATGATGGCCCAGTCCGCGAAATCTGTGCTGATCTCGCGCCTGAGCTAGCGAACCTGGAATCCTCGGCTGGCCAACCATAGTCGACACCGATCGGTCACGAAATACGCTCGCGACATTTCCTCCGTTCCACAGCATTCCGGCATCCGGCGCCGACCGTCGACAAGTATCAGGGTTTTCGACGCTCAGAACCTGGGACGTCAGTTGCGCGCGGGTCCGGAGTGCAGATTCTCGGAGCTCACGGTCTGCATCGTCCGTGGGCTGCGGAGGGTTAAACGGTGTCTTACAATTGGTTCAGACCGTTTGGGTCCGACCAATGATCGAACTGATCACTTCGTTCGTCGGGAAACGCCGGATGGTCAATGCACGTCCGAAGCCATTGCAACAATCTGCCGATTGGCGGGCGCGAGGCAAGCATCATGTGCGGCGGGTTGGCTCCCAGATAGCTGACCCGCGTCCACTCCGGACTGCCTGCGACCAAGCGAGCAGCCCTGCAACATTTGCCGCGACGGCGTATCCTGCAATCGCAACCAGCTTCGGTGGACGCGACGTAGCCGGCCAGCGCATTCCCCAAATTCCAAGTCCCAACACGATCAAGGATACGGCCAACAATGCCGCTGCTTCGCCATATCGCGTTGCAAGAAAAATCAGGGCGACGCCTGACGGGATCAGCAGTGGGTACGGCGCCCAGCGGGCGACCTTGTGACTCCAGAGAAAGAACGTGAAGTAACCGTACAGTAATGGATTCAGTAACGCGCGCTTGTACCAGAGGGTCTGCAGTCCTCGCTTCATGGTGCGAACCTTCCGCGGAAACTCTGACGAGAGGTCTGCAGTGCGTAGCACGCCGCATGCTGCATCCTCGGCAGAGACCGCCCGGTAGCCTCCCTCACGTGCGAGGATGGCGCTTGCAAAGTCGCGGCTGAGCGTCAGCGGAAAGGCGGGATCGTACAGATGCCGCCGGATCCCGTAGAAGCATCCGCTCGCGCCGACAATCGAATAGACCTGCGTTTCGAGGCGTCGCACCCACATTTCGTAACCGACGTAGCCCGACTCGCCCTGATTCGATTCGTCCGCTGATCCGACACTCACATCGCGGCCGGAGGCAACACCGACCGTAGGGTCCGTGAACTCACGGATCAACGCCTTGAGCGACGCGGGCCAGACGATTGTGGTGGCATCGATGTTGACGATGATCTCACCGCGTGTGTGCGGATAGACCGCATTCTCCGCAGCAGATTTTCCCTGACGGACCGTCTGGCGCAAGAGCTCGATGCCGCAGTCAGCAAAACGGAGGACAACGTCATCCATGCCGTCGGTCGATGCATCCGAGATCACGATGATCTGCCGCCGATCAGCAGGGTAGTCGAGTGCCAGAAGACGTTCCAGCGTCGTCGCGATTGTCCGGACTTCGTTGTACGCGGGTACCGTAATGGTGATGAACGGCCACGTCTGCGGGTCCTCGGCACGCGGCCGTCGTCCGTGCAGCAAGGAGAGTCCTTTGAGCAGCAACGGATAGCCGATGTATGCATAGCAAAGACAGACCACAGGCAAAATTACTATCACGGTGGCAGCGATGTCGATGGTCGGCAGCGGCGGCACTCAGTGTTCCTGGACCGGTGCCGCATGGCGCGGTCGTGGCTGGGCGTCTGCACGAAGACCCACGCCATTCGCAACCGCGGCAGACGACACCCGCCCAGCAACCTTGAAATTCGGGTCTTCGGCGGCCAGCCTTGTCGCAAGTCGTGCATTACGCGGGCGTCCGATGACAGTGTGAGCCTGTGGTATGGCAAGGGTAACAGTTCGGCGGCTGGTGCTTGCACCCGGAACACCCGCGCCGATCGCACCGATGGCAGCCGCAAGTGCTTCAGAGCACCGGTGTGAAGCATTCTGACTGCCGGTGCCTCTTCTCGATTGAATGGCCGGCGAGCTGTCGGGAACCTGAGCCGCCGCCGCCGAAGGGCCCGTACGGGTCGAGCCGTGCGATCTGATCGACATTGTGTCTGGTTTTAGGGGCAAGCAGAAGTTTATCGCATCAGAACGCGACGCGCGACGGCGCATGACGCGGTAGATTTCACGAGTCTTCGCGAGCGTGAAAGTCGCCAGTGTTGCAGACACCGGCTCTCCCCCACATAGATACCTGGCTGCATGAGACTTCGGCAACATCATTTCAGACGGTTCGGCAAGGGACTCGGAAGCAACAGGAGGCACGCTGGTCTCCGGGGCAGCCGACGTTGGTTGTCGAATCGAAACCCTTCGCGGTTGGCCGAGTCTGGGGTGCTGGCGTGACACTGCCGATCGGCCTGCTCACGATGGATGGCGCTGCCGAGTGGGATGCGTTCGTCCGCCGCTCAACTGGGTGGACGCACTTTCATCTTTCCGGGTGGCGTGATGTGATTCAGGAGGTTCACGGGCATGAGTGTCTGTATCTGGAGGCGCGCGACAGCGCGGGTGCATTGGAGGGTGTTCTGCCGCTGGTGCGAGTCCGCAGCCTGATTTTTGGGCATTACCTCGTCTCGATGCCATTCCTCAATCACGGTGGCCCCCTCGGAAGTGACTCGGCGGTCCGCGCGCTGGCGTCCGAGGCGTCTCAGCGTGCGGAGCGAGACGGTGTAAACCTGCTCGAGTTCCGGAGTCGACGACCGCTGCCTCTCGACCTGCCTGTCTCGCATCGTAAGGTTGGCGTGGTGCTGGATATCCCCGTCGGCGACCCAACGGCACTGTTCAAGCGCCTGGACGGGAAACTTCGCAGTCAGGTGCGGAAGCCGCAGAAAGAAGGTGTGGAGGTGCGCTTCGGGCTGGATCAGGTCGACGCGTTTTTCGCCGTCTTCTCGCGGCACATGCGGGACCTCGGGACGCCCACGCAGCCGCACGCCTTCTTTGCATCGATTGCGCGACGCTTTTCGGCGGATGTGTGGATCGGCGTCGCATACTACTGCGGCACGCCAATCGCGGCGGGTTATGGATTTCGTTGGGACTCGGAGTTCGAGATCACCTGGGCATCCGCGTTGCGGAGTCACGCACGACTCGCGCCAAACATGGGCCTGTATTGGGCGTTCCTCGAGCGCTGTGCAAACGAAGGGGTTCGGACGTTCAACTTCGGACGCTCAACGCCTGGGGCAGGAACGCACAAGTTCAAGTTGCAGTGGGGAGGTCGCGACGAGACGCTCTGGTGGTACGGAGTTTCCAAGGGTGACGAGCCCGCCGCCACGCCGTCCCCGGGCGCGGGAGCGTTCTCCTGGGGGCCAGCGATCTGGCAGCGACTCCCACTCGCAGCCGCGAATCTGATTGGCCCACAGGTCGTTCGATTCATTCCATGATGACAGGTCGGATACCGCCGGTCATCGCGACGAGTACGGCTGCCGGTCTAGCCTACGGGGCAGTCTGTCGCGTGACGCCAGAACTTCGTGCGTGCATCACCGATGCAATGACCCAGCACTGCGATGGAAGCGTCGGTGTTCTGACCGACGGTGCGACAAGTGCACTGGCGCACGCACTTCGAATTGTTATGAAGCCGAATGATGCTGTCGCGCTGCCCGGATTCGGATGCGTGGATCTCGTGGCGGCTGCACACCACGCGAACGTACCCGTCGTCACGTATGATATCGATCCGGCGACCCTGACCCCCGATCTCGATTCGGTGCGTCGCGTGATCGGTGACGGCATTGGCGCGCTCGTGATTGCGCCGCTCTTCGGCTTCCCCGTGGATGTCGAGGCTATCCGCAGTATCACCGCGCCTGCCGGGGTGCCGATAGTCGAAGATGCCGCGCAGAGTGCAGGTGGAACATGGCGCGGTCGTCGCATTGGGGCGTTTGGTGATGTGGTCGTGCTGAGCTTCGGCCGAGGCAAAGGAACAAGTGCAGGTCGCGGCGGAGCGCTGATCTCGCGACATGTGGACTTCGACGCTCCGGTGCGCGAACTCGCCGCCACCCTTCCGGCAAACGTCGCCGGGTGGCGCGACTGGATGGTCAGCGTGGCAGTGTGGGCACTCGCGCGCCCGTCACTGTACATGATTCCATCGTCGATTCCGTCGCTCCGGCTCGGCGAAATGGTGTTTCACGAAGCCCACGCTCCGCAGGCCATGACCAATCGTGCGGTGGCGATGCTCCCAGCCGCACTCCGTGGCGCGCAGCGCGCGGCCTCGGAGCGCGGTGCGGTTGCGGCGCGTCTACGGGCCGTACTCGAGCAAACCGTCGGGAACGAACTTCCTGCGCCGCTGGCGAGCGGTAGCTGTGGGTGGCTGCGACTCCCGCTGCTCGACGCGTCTGGCCGGGGTGCGTCGCCGGAACTTGGTATCCTGCGGTCATATCCGATCCCAATTCGCGCGATGCCGGAAGGACGCAGTGTCATACGCCACAGTCGAGCGTCAGAGCCCGGCGCAGATCTGTTGGCACGCACGCTCCTGACGGTGCCTACGCACCGCTTTGTGACGCAGATCGTCATTGACCGGATCCGCGTGTGGGCTTCGTCGTGACCCGGCGTACGGCAGTGCTCTTGGCGTGGGAGAAATCGGAGCTTCGAGCGTCGTTGGCGAGCGGGTATCGGTGGCTGCGGCATGTACCTGAACGGATGGCCCACGCGTCGCGCCGCAAGACTGCGCTTGCCTCCATCGCGGCCAGTGCGCCGCCACGCAAAGTGCTGTATATCTGCCTCGGGAACGTTTGCCGCAGCCCGTACGCCGAAGTTGCGTCGCGCAGGGATGCGGCGCTTTGGTATCCCTCTGTCCCGATCTGGCTTTCCGCCGGATTTATCGGTCCGGACCGACCCTCCCCGCCGCTCGCGATCGAGGTGGCGGCAGAGCGAGGGGCGCCGCTGGACGTGCATCGATCGCAAGCCGTGACGCGCGATCATGTTTTCGACAGCGACCTGATCGTCGTGATGGAGGCGTATCAGGCCGAGGAGTTGGCAGTCCGGTTTGGCCGACGTCGCCGGGTGGTGGTATTGGGAGACTTCGATCCGGAGCCGATTGCCATGCGGACGATTCCCGATCCGTGGAATAAGGCTCGCGAAGAATTTGTCACGAGTTACGAGCGGATCGACCGCTGCTTGGCGGCACTCGCTGCCGCTGCCCGAAAGAGCGAGTCGCCGTGAGTGTTTTGCGACGTCGCAGTTCTCAGCGCGCAATGACTCGATGGCGTGCAGAGGAAGAACCAATTCGCCTGTCTGCCGTCGCCTCGCGTCGAAAGACGCTCCCGACCGTTACGGGATTTCCTTGACACTACACGAGGCGCTTCAGGCTCGTATCGCCGACCAGTGGCGTGTAATCGAAGTTCGGATAGCACCAACCCGGACGGGCGCCCGGGTGGCAAGGCGGAAACCGCAGCGTTTCCAGCGGTATTGCGAGGATTTCTAACGCCGCCAGCCGGGATGTTCCGGCTGGCGACTGCTTCCCGAACTTCGGCTCAGGCCACTAGGTACGCCTCGACTGCGCCAAAGTTTAAACTCGGCACGGAACCGTAGGTAGGTCTTGCCGCTGGAAACCCCCGAGGGGCTGCCACGAAGGTCAAACCGCCACCTGCCTGCTGTCCAGCCCTCGGAGTCAATTCAACACTGCTTGATGAGATTTAGGCGAAAAACGACTTATACTGTAAGGGTTACTTGCCACCACCAATTACTGCGCGAGTCGCGTGTGTGACTCGCCCACTTCGCCAGCCAGCCGACACGCTCTGATCGCCCCCTTTCCGATCAGCTCTGCAGGATCTTTGCCGTCAATTGCGCCTTGTGGTGTTCCATCACACGTCCAGTCCGAGGCCCCTTAGAGGTCGATCCGGTCGGCGTGGCACCCCTTCAGCGATGCCACAACGATCCCGGCATAGGGGGGGAATGCTCCCTGATGTAAAACACGCCACACCTGAATTCCGATATTCGTGACGTAGTGAAGTTGCAATCGGAATGCTTGAAGTTAGAGTATCAGGAGCCATGAATAAGCGTGTCGGACCGGTGCGCAGCAGCGCCCGGCACAGATTCGGCCATTCCAACGCGCCTGATGACCGAGCCCTCCCTCGCAGCAATGAGCGTTATACGGACGACTAGACACGATCGCGCCGTCCATGAGGCGATCGTGCGTGTGTCCGGCGCACCCCTCTCCCCGGCCCAGCGCGTGGCTGGGGATCGGGTGTACGGCGCCGCGCCTTCACACGTATCGCTGAGCGCGATGGTTAGTGGCCGTTGCGTAGGCGTCTTGTCCGCAGAAGTCCATCCGTCGCCGCGGTTCTCTGGCTCGACGATCGTTATCGCGCGACGTATCTCCGCCTCAACGGAACCGAGTGTGCTGCTTGCCCTGCTCGCACAGCTTGATCAATTGGCGACGGACGAACTTGGCGCGCGGCGGGTCGTGATCAGTCTTGTTGGATCGACCCAAGCTGAACTGGATAGGGCGGCTTCCCTGATGCCCAGTTTGGGATTCGAGCCGAGCGCTCGGCCGAAAGTGCCGGCGCACACGATCCTGCTGGACCTGCGTGATGGCGAGGAAGCCCTCCTTCGAAATGCAAGGCCGTCATTGCGCCGATCCTTGCGCGAGGTGGCGCGGCTGCCGATCCGTTGCGACTCGATCAGGAGTGTGTTACTCGTCGACCGTTTGAAGCAAATCAAGCAGGCGTCTTATGCCAGGCATGGCTCGGTGCCGCCGCCGCTACCCTTCGCTGGATTCGTGGAAACAGCGAGTGCACACCCCGACGCATTCAGCCTGATCGGTCTCTATCGCGACGACGTGATTGGCGCAGACAGCCTGATCGCCTTTGAGTTTACCAGCTTCGATGGTCGTCTCGCGACCAGCGAGCATGCAGGTATGGTGTCCACGCGCGTCGACGGGCGCAGTGTGCCGGGCGGCTACGCCACGCTTTGGGAGAGTATTCGCTGGGCAATCCGCAGGGGCGCGGTCGCTTTCGACTTGGGGGGGATCAGCATGCCCGGCGACAGCACGTATGAAGCCACCCGCACGATTGCCCAATTCAAGCGAAACTTCGGCGGTGAAATCGTTACCGGGCTCGAACGCGAGTTCGTGAAGCGGCCGAACACCTTCACCGCCCGGTTGATGAATGCGCTCGCAAGCGTTGCCGGTCGATTGAGATGACGCGTCTGGCTCGAATCTGGTGCCACCAGCGACGAGGATTGGCCACCGCGCATTGAATCATCTTCGGCGTAAATGCACGCCAGAGCCGGCTGCCAGGACATTCGGGATCGGTTCTTGGATAGGGAACGTGAATGGAGCTGTTTTGTCACAACCAGCGCGAGCATGATTGTCACGCCCGGATGCCGGGCATCCGCGCACACGTCCGAGGCTCAAAGTGGCTTCCGTGTCGCCATTGGAAATGGCTGACGTCGATGGGCGCGATCGGAGGTGCGGAGACAGTCACAGCGGCACACAGTACACAATGGTGTCGCGGACGCGCCAAGCCGCGAGGGGGCAAATGAAAGATGAGCAACGATCCGCCCTTCTCGCGACGACGCTACCCAACTCGCTGCATGGACTGCGGCGAGCGAATCATCAGGTGACGAGTATTGGGGTTGGCAGCGTCCTGCCCGATGTCCGCGCCCTTGCTGCGGCTGTTGGCGTCAGCCCTTCGGCTTTGGCAGCAAAGGTTGTGGCGCGTCTCCGCCTATCAGCGCATAATCGGTGAGATAGGAGTATGAGTCGTACGACGCAAATGCCTTCGTGGTTGGCACACCATTCAGGATGGCGCCGATGACCCGAATTGGAAGCTGATCAATTGCGGTCAGCCGGCCATCGGCCGCCTTGCGACTGGTCGTTCCATGTCGGAGCACCATGAGCATGGCACCGGCGGCCACACCCAATGCGTAAGTGTCGACTCCCGCCCCAAGCGGCGCACTGTCGATGATCACGACTTCAAACTCATTCCTCAAATCGCGCAGGAGCGTCGAGAGCTTCTCGCGGTCGAGCAATTCGGGGACACGTCGGCTCCTCAGGCCTGCCGGCAGAACGCTGAGATCCGCCATCTGCGTAGGATGGATTGATTCCTGCAGCGTGGCTCGCCCACTGAGGACGTCAGTGACGCCGGGGGCGAGCTGCACGCCATACGACCGGTGCTGGGTACCGCGTCGGAGGTCGCCGTCGACCAGAAGCGTTCGTACACCGGATTCTGCGAACGTGGACGCCAAATTGGCGGAAATCAGACTCTTCCCTTCATTGACTCCCTCGCTCGTGACGACGACGACAATGCGGCCTCGGCCCTCAAATTCCTGCTGCAGACAGAGGCGCACGGCTCGGAACGCCTCCACTGCCTGAGCGGCGACGAGAATCTCTGCGTCGCTCTTGATGCTTGCCGGCAGCATCGGGACGCGGGCGATGAGCCGAAGGCGCAACTCCTTCTCGACCTCCTCAGGATATCTCAGGCGGCCATCGAGCCTATCGGTGAGGAAGACGAGCAATCCGGCGAGCGCGAGCCCGGCAAACAGGCCGGCTGCGAGAACCGTGCGCTTGCTGTTCGTCGATGGGTTCGTCGGTGGACGAGCAAGGTCAATGACCTTGAGTTCCTCTGTCGAACCCTCGGATGCCAGACGGACTTCGTTCGACCGAGACAGCAACGACGTATAAAACTGGTCTGCAATGTCGAAGTCGCGCTTGGCGCGCATTTCGTCAATGCTGCGTTGCGGTGTCTTGCGGAGTTCCCCAGAAAAGACGCTGACCGTCTGGTCCAGGCCTCGTTCCGTGAGTTTCATCTCTTCCAGCTTTGAATTTGCAAGGCGTGGAATGGTCTCACGGCGTAGCGTCGCGACCTGCGCGACCAGATCGCGAACTGTGATGAACTCATCCGAATATTGCTGTCTCGCCACCCGCAATTGCGTTTCCTTTCTGCCAAGTTCCTGCAGTGCATCGCTCAACGGGGTGGTCGACTGTGACAATGACGGGATGGCGAGCAACCCTTCGACACTGATTCCGGTGCCGGACTGCAGGACCTGCTCGAGCGAACGCCGGTCACGACGAAGGTTTTCGAGCTGGACACGCTTGCTGAAGTAGTCACCAACGAGAGGGTCGGCCGAGCCGCTGGCGCCCTCACTGGGCTGCGTGATATTCGCCGACCGAACCGACTGCAACCCTTGCTCGGCGGCGCGGAGGCGAGTTTCTGCAACGGTCAGCTGCTCTCGCAACGCGACCGAGTATTCGCCTGTCTGAGTCTGCTGCAACTCGCGTGCGACGACGAGAAACTCATCGACCACCGCGTTCAGTGTTCGTGCGCCACGCTCCGACCTGATATCGTTCATTCTCAGGGTCAGGATCTGGCCGCCCTGTGGAAGCGACGTCCCAATGCGCTGGCTGAGAAGTTGCGCCGCGTCCCTCGGCGGCAGAACCCCAAAGGTGTGCTCTCCTGGAGGGAGCTCACCTTGATCCAGTCGCCAGATGAGCCCGAATTTTCTGCCAATCGAGTCCGGCAGAGTGCCCAGCGCAATGGGTAAATCGGTTCCTGACCGGTACAGTTTGTAGGCACTGCCCTCAGGAAGAACCTCGAGGCGAAAAGTTCCACCCCGAACTTCCGGGGCGGTGGTCAGCCGATCAAAAGCCACCTTGCCCACAACCGAGTCGCCGACCCACACGTGCATTCGCAGCTTCACGACCACCGGCTCGAGCACACGGTAGCTTCGCAAGAGCTCTACGAGGCCCTCGCGCGCGACGAACTGCCCCTCCTGGATTGCGCCCTGCCGTTGACCATCCGTCCTTTGAGCACCGAGATACACCGTCGTTTCGACGTCATACAACGGGGTGACGAGCTTCGTTGCGCCGAATCCACCAATCGCGCCTGCAAGCACGAGAAGAATCGCTATCCACCTGACACGGATAGCAGCATCCCGGAGCCGTCTCGCTCGGTAGCCGGTGTCTCCCGCTCCCTCGTCGTCATCTATTGCCTCCGGCGCAGGGCGGCGACTGACGTCGAGTTTCGTTTCAGATGAGTTCGGCATCGTCAAATCAAACATGAGCGTATCAGCGTGGAAGGCGGGACGCTGCAACAGAGAACATCGCCTGTGTCTGCGGTGAGTCTCGCGCAACGCCCCGACAGACCTCTGTCGAAAAAGCAGCTATGGCCGTCTTACAAGAGCAACTCGTCGCGTAATTTCCGGTCCCCTGCTGGTGCGGCCCCACGAATAGAAGGTAGGGTCGTATGGCGCCGGATTGCTCTTCGTCACGAACCTGCCGAATAAGTTAACGCTGCGTCCTGAAGAATAAGCTCGCAACACGACCGGCAGTGAGGCTGTCCGATGGCAGGCAGCTATGGAGCGGTACGCGCGGATTTCGGCTACAGCCGATCCCCATTTCGGTTAAAGCCGATCATCTGACAGGCGGAACGGACGGAAGCCACGGCTGGCCCGCCTTCCCCCGGACTGCTATCCGGAGGGCGGTGGTGCCAGGAGCGAATCGTCCCATGCGACAGGTGATCGAAGTGCCCCGCCGGGCGTTCGACCGAAGCCTGAGCCAGCGTGCGGTGGCCGAGGCCCTCGGGCTCGCCCCGACCACGGTCAACGACTATCTCCGGCGGTTCCGTCGACGACGATGGGTGAGTCTGGGGAATTGATCAGGGACCGACACAATCACCCGGTGTCCATCTCGTCGACGCGACCAGGGGGCGACGGCTTCAGATTCGAATCCACACGAATCATCGTCTTCCGAGTGCGAGCAGCAATGCCCCCGGGGCGCGCAGCTGCGCCAGCACTGTCCGCCTCTCCTCGTCCTGAAGCACGAGCAACCACGTGGCGATGATGTAGAGCAAAAGAATCACCAAACCGCTTGCGACGTCCCCAAAAAAATCCCCGCGCTGCACCAGCAGCGCAGCGATCACTGAAGCGGACGCTGGAAGCAGTAGAGCGGTGCTCCTGAGCCACGCGTATCGCAGCGGGAAAACACGAGCACCAAAATACAGTACAAGCAGAAGCCTCGCACCGAGTCCCAGGACCGTGGCGAAAGCGGCTCCCATCGCACCGAACGGCGGAATCAGTAAGGCGTACGCCGCAACCGCGGTTGCGGCGGCGATCCACGCGGCGATTGCATGGTACTCGGTGCGGCCCGAGTAATCGATCGAGAAGCCCGCCACCAGAGTCCATCCATGAAAAACATAGGCGAGCAGGATCGGCGGAACGTACAGATACGCCGAGTGGAATGCCTCGCTCGAGAGGATTCCCAGCAGGGGACGGACGAAGATGCCAACCCCGGTCGCGACCGTAACAAGGATCAGACTGAGGTAGAAGAATGATCGCGCGTTTTCCGCGTCGCGTTCTGGTGCGGGACCCGACGCCATTTCGAATCGACGCGGGGTCCACGCCTGCAGAAACGGAGCGACGCTGAACTGGACCACCAGGAAGCCGAACTGATACGCGAGCCCATAGATTCCGACCTGCGCCTCTCCATGTGAGCGTTGCAGAAAGAACCGATCGCCAAAACCGAGCAGGAAAGACGCGGAAGTTGCCACCTGAGAGGGAAGACCGAAGCGCAGTAGTTGCCTGAAGACGCCACCGTCGATCCACATTCCGGATTGCCGAAGGAGCCAGATCGCGAGCGCGCCACCGAAGACGAGAGAAGAGATGCCGGTGCTCATGAGGATTCCTTGCACTCCCATTCCCATCCAAACAAGGAAGACGAGATTGAGCCCGACTTGCAATATCAACTTCCCACTGAAAATGAGGGCATATGCCAGCGCGCGGTGCTGAACCGTGAGCAGCACGACCGGAACCGCGGTGAGAACGCTGAGAGAAAAGTTCACGGCGGCAATTCGCAGCAGCAGCGTGCTGCCCGCACCTCGCATCACGATTCGATGCAGCTCTGGAGCGAAGGTGATGACCAGAAGCGACCCGATCAGTGCGAGACCCGCTTCGAGAAGGAGTGCAGTAGACAGAACACGCTTGCGCGAGGCCTCGTCAGCGGCTCTGTAGTACAGCCGCGCGACACCACCGGAGAGTCCAGCCGTAAAGAGGATGGCTGCGATGTCGCCTGTCATGTCGAGCAACTGAAGGATGCCGTAATCCGCTGGCGTGAGATAATGCGTGTACACCGGGAGCATCAACACTCCCACCACGCGTTGCAGACCGAGCACCAGCGCGTACAGTGCAGCGTTCCCTGCAAAACGCTTCTTTACGGAGGGGATATCACTCACCTTAAGATTTCACGAAAGGGCTGATGTCGCGCGCGATCGCGCAGGTGATCGATGTCGTGCAAAGTCTGGAGGAAGCGCTCAGGGTCGGAGTCAGAGCCGACGCGCGGCAGGGCGAAACGGTCACGGCTGAACTGGACTGCAGTCAATTGGCTTCCGGAAGCAGCGATTGCGGCAATCATTCGGCCAGCGGCCACCAGCGCGCGCACTCGAACGCCGAACTCCCTTGGCATTCCGCCGGGATAACAGAAAGTTGGAATGGCTACGGGTAGTTCCATACCGAGATATCGCCACGAACCTATGATCTCGGCGGCGGAACGTGCACCGTTGGTGCGCCCGAGTAACGGATGACTGACAGTCTGAGGTCGGAATTCGACGCCACGCGCGGCAATCTGGCGGATTTCTGACCAGTGCATCGGCCGAAAGCCAGCGGGCAGCTCTGGAGCGAATGGCCGGCTCCCGATCTTTAAGGTCAGGACTGTCATCCCCTGTTCTTCAGTGGGCATTCTCGTGAATCCTTCGCCGAATGGGCTGCCGATCACCCTACACTCCGCCGAAGAAGCCCAGGCGCCCGTCTTGGGACACCTGCTGGAACGAACGTCACCGAGCCAAGGAACTCGTCACCAGTCCCGTCGGCGATGGCATCCCGCCGTACTCAAGCACTTTCGTCCACGATCCCCGTGATTGCGAACACTGTAACCGCGCAGTCGAAGCGCTCGGTGACCCGTGCTGCGATGTCAGCGAAAAAGCGGTAGCTGTCGTCAACGGTGAAGACGATTGTTCGGGGCAGCAGAGGAAGGCCCTTACAGAAGTGCTCAAACAGTTGGAGGAGCGAACTGAGATAGAGGCGGTCGCAGCGCAGATACGCTCCTATCCGAGCGGAAATGTGCCGGTCATGTCCGAACATCAGCAAGTTGGGGTGCGCACAGCAGAACCGTATGATAACGGGGATCGCGTCAGTGCTCACCCGGCTCCACAGGGGCAATGGCCGCGAAGCGAGCGCTGCCACAAGCAACAGGATGAGAGGAGGATTCGGAAGTGCCCGGCCGGCAATTGTCAAAGCAGCGAAGATCACCTGCAAGAGGTACTCGACGGATTCTGCTGTGGTTGGCGGAGGGGTTGTTTAAAGGGCGTAGAGAAAACCGCTGGGGTTGTCCAGACGCGCGATCGGCAACCAGCGAGAAACCCTTTTACAACATTCAAGTGTGCAAGATTGACTCCGGCGGGGTGACTCGCGGGTGCCGATAATACTCTCCCCTCGATCTCTCCTGGAGGAGAACCAATCCGTCCGTATGCTCGCCTTGCCGCGCTCGGGCTTCCAGGTGCCGAGGGTCCCCCGCCAGGACCGCGACCGCCGACCCGCTCGCGTGCCCGACTTGCCACGATGCCATACGGATCATCGCCTTAATCACACAGCGGTTTGTGATCGATCAGGTTCTCGCCCACTTACTGCGGCGCCGGCGGGTGCGCTGAGCCCCATTGTCTCGAGCGCCTGCGAGGCACGGCGCCAGACAGCTTCGCCTCGCTCACCAGGCGCCACCGTTTCCTATGCCGAATGACGCCGAGCAGGTCCGGATCCGTTCATCCGGTCAAATCACTGACTTCAACTGACCAACGGGGAGGTGTCACTCCACGACAGGTTGTGCGCAATCTCGTGCTGGCCATGGCAGCCTTTGCGGATTAGTCCGCCAGTGGTACGTTTTGCCACTTGATTCGGGACGGCGGCGGTTCCAACGCTGATCCTGCGGCGCTGCAAGCAGACGACGGATCGGGTCTTGGAGCTGGTGTCGTCAAATGCAAGCGTTAATTGTACCGGGTCTCTCAATGGTTCTGCGGATTCTTGATGACTAACTCTTCCAAGCTTTGGGTGCGCGCGTTTCTTCGGGGCAGCGCATTCGCGTGGTCCCGGCTACCCGGTGGAGTCCTGGCCTCTTGGCCTTTGGTCGCTTACGGTCGGCTGATCCAACGTGTGGCTCGCGCCAACAGCTCTCGTAATTCAAATCCTCGCACGTATTTCTTGCGGAACCGCCCCGAGCTCGATTTGATCAGCTCGCTACTCGATCAGCGCGACGATTCAACACCAGTGAAGATCGCAGTACTCGCATGCAGCATGGGAGCAGAGCCCTATTCGATCCTGTGGGCAATTCGGAAGAAGAGACCAGACCTCAAAGTCGATATGACCGCCGCCGACATTCTTCCAGAGGTCATCGATATTGCTCGGAAAGGTCTCTGGGATCCGAGCACCGACCATTTGGAACGCCTGAGTTCCGCTGAAGTTGACGAACTGTTCGACCGCGAAGGCTCCATGCTCCGCGTCAAGGAGTGGTTGCGCTGCGGTGTCGACTTCGAAGTCGGCGATGCGACGGGGCCGTCTTTCGTCGCTCGTATCGGGCCGCAGGACATCGTCGTCGCGAACCGATTTCTCACTCACATGCATCCTCCTGAGGCAGAAGCCGCGTTGCGGCGACTGTCAGCGCTGGTCGAGGTCGGGGGGTACCTCGTTTGCACCGGTGTCGACGTCGACGTGCGGACAAATGTCATCAAGTCGCTCGGGTGGACACCGGTGACGGATCGAATCGAGGAGCTTCACGAAGGCGACCAGACGATACGAGCAAACTGGCCATGGGATTACTGGACACTAGAGCCACTCGATAAACGCCTTCCCGACTGGAAGTTACGTTACGCGACCATATTCCAGCGTCCAGGTTGACGGAATTCGCAGGCGCGGCCAGTCGCGTGTGAAGGATTGATCGGGTAATGGGGCTCTCCGCTCAGGCGTGTGCGTCAGCAAGACCACGGTTCAGTCGAACTGCCGCTGTCTGTCGGAAGTTGAATCGACCAATTGACATCGTTGCTTTTATCTCGCGTCCATGGTCGGACGACAGTCGCTCAGCGGGCCGACACGCAAGCGACGGTGATACCGAGGCAACGGAGATACTGGTTCTCCGGTCAGTCCGGACGTCCGCTGGACGTCGCCTATCCGGCGTCGGGATACCTCGGCGGGAAGTGTCATCGACGTCGGGGAGCATGCCGTGCCTCGCGCTCGCAACAGAGACAGACAACGCGTGCAGGTGGCCATCGATGAGTTCACGCGGCTCTGCGACAGCGAAGTCCTCGAGGACGAAACCGGGTCGACCGCCGCCGGCTTTCTGGCGTCACGATCGCATGGTACGCTGCGCCAGGCATTCGCATTCACGGCCTCCTCATGGACAACCGTGAGTGCCAACGAAGCGACGTCCTCGCGGCAGTCGTCATCCGGCATCGGCTCACGCATCGCTTCACGCGCCCCTGCCGCCCGCAGACCAATCGCAGGGCGGAGCGCTTCCGCCGCACGCTGCTCCGCGAGTGAGCCTACGCCAAGGTGTCCCGTGCCGTCCGCAGGCGCACGGCCGCTCCCGGTCGCTGGCTCACCTGCGACGACATGCGGTATCGCCACAGCGGCATGTCGGTGCAGACCCCAGCCAATCGACTGGCGACGAAACCGTGAACAACGTTTCCGTCACCGACACTCATGTCTCACTCAAAGGCCGGTGCGGACCTGACACTCCTTCCGTGAACAGTATTCTATAGTGTTTGCGAAGCCGAGGCACAGGCCTCTTAAAGGTGCGGGCACTCGCGAGCGTTCACGCGCCGTCTGCTCGGCGCCGTGTGAACGATCGAAGCAATCTGCGGAGTGGCCGTCCCTCTTCCTTCAAGGCGTCAACTCGCTTACCACCGGCGGCGGCGGCGAGTGCGCAGTCGAACTGCTCGTCGATTCGGCCCCAAGCGGCGCGCGCCGCAGTTGCTATTGCATTCGCGCGGTCACGCGCAGCAGGCCGCAGGCATCTCTCGAGTGCTGAGTCCAGTTCAGCATCTGTCGCGGACTCAACTGCGAATATTTCGGGCCAACCAACCGCGTTGCATTGCCGACTGAGCTTGTCACCACCCACGATTGGATCGATCGCGATGACGGGTATTCCGTTCTTCAGCGAAATGACTGTCCCGTGCAGACGGTTGGTCAGCATAACGTCCACACGACTGCAAACCGATTCGAATTCCGCAGCCGTTTCCCAGCCAGACGAGTTCAAGTGGCGTGGAAACTCAGTGTCGAGTCGGATTGATGCCAGCTGGTTCCTTTCAATAACCGACTGCAGCATTTGTGCTGCGTGTGAATGCATCCGGCGCGCCTGCGGGTATTCTGTCTGTCCTACGACCAAGCAGAGGCCGACGACGGGTCGCTTCGTCACAGTCACCAGGAAACTCAGATCGGGCAAGGCCCATTCGCTGCAATCTCTGCCGAGGAGTACGTCGAACGGGTTGAATTCACTCAGGGGCGCGACCATCGTGAGGTTGATCCCGACACGAACACAATGCGCGAACTGATTAAAATCGAACTTGGCCGCGGTCAGGACTTTGCTGCTGAACGGACCGCAGCACACAAAGAGGTGAGAATACTTCTCCGGGACCAGCAGACGAGGATCCAGCGCTCCCTCGATCGCCTTACTGATGTGCGGGTAATACGAAGCGACCTCAACAGCCACTCCTCGGTTCCGTAGCAGGTCGACGACCTTCTCCAGGACCTCAAGATCGCCAAGGGTCGTGAAGTGGCCGACAACCAAGGCGCGCTTGAGCATTGGGGAGGTGCTTGAGAGGGTAAGCTTGCTCGAATGCTCAGCCCAGCGTTCACGGCTCAGGCGCGTCATGAGACATTGTCACCGTCGGTCCGCAATTTCGCTGATTCAGCCTACTGCAACGCTTTTTGAAGCTATCTGTCCGTTGATCCGCGTCAAGCTCTCATCGTTGCTGCATCGTGTCGGACTAAAGGTAGACAGTGAATCATACCGGCTTCTCCGAAGACTCAGTGACTCGCTGAACACTGGCTCGGCGAGGTTCGAGGCGACCGCCTTATTATGCTGCGCTTCCTACTCCACCGGGGGAACAGAGTCCCGCGGTTTCAGCAATTGTGTGGTCTTGACTCACGCGACCGACTCCTGCGGGGCATGCTTGACGTCGTCGAATGAGCGCCATGGCCGGTCGTGGTGGATGACTTCCGTCTTCAACACGCCGATGACGATTCCCGTCAGCACGAAGGCAGAGGCGTCACCGCGCCAACCGACCGGCCCTACGATTCCGGCGGCGGTGCTGGGCTCGGCGTGAGGGATGCTGAAATGTCGGGTTGCGATCCCCTGTTGGTGTGGTGGACCAACGCCGCGTCGGTGTCGCGATCACACTGGGCCGGTCGAAGGCATCGACCGCGAGACCCGTGTGCATCGGCGTGGGCGCCCGCCAGCCGAACATCCGGCGCGAACAGAGATCGCCATGCTCAACGCGATTGGACTTGATGGAGACCACCATGACGTCCCGCGTCGGTCGAGCACCGGCTGCGCGAGATACTTCGATGCCGCTGCTGAAGTGTCATTGGCGCGGCGCAGCTCATTGAATCACGCCGTCGACACTTTTACCTGGGTATTCTCAGCAGTGGTCGTGCCGGACCGATGACCCGCCTCGCGCTCGGCCCGTCCGAGCCAGAGGCGCAGTGTCTATTGGGCACGGCCGATCTTCCTCGCCGCCGCTTCCGACGCTCGGTCCTTGCCATGGTCCTGAACCAACCGTATCAAGTGCCCGCTGACGCACGTTTCGGGATTGAGGTTTTGCCTTGGACTCACCCCGTTTGGCCTTGAATTGCGCCTTCGGGAAACTAGGGGCGATCCATTTCTGATTGTTGTTGACATACCGCGGAGAAACTACAACATTGCACTCCGTTCATTCCACCGACGCCTCAACATGCGAGGCGGCGCCGCACAGAAGGTTGTCGCGCATGTCGAATTCGGCACCTTCGAGACGTGCGTCGGTTTGTGTCCAGCGCCGACGTGAGCCGCTCAGTCTCGTGATCTCATGCAGCACTGAAACTGCATCATGACTCTGCGAACGTGGGCACTGCGAGTTGAACGTCTGCTGGCATCTTCCCTTCGGGCAGCTGAGCGATTGAGCGCACCTTCGGTCTCACGAGCAGAGGAATAGAAATGGCAAGACTCTTTTTGACTGGTGGCGCTGGTTTTATCGGGTCTGCCTTCCTGAAACGGGCCCTCGCGGATGGCCATGACGTCATGGTCTACGACAATCTCTCGTTCGGACAGCGCGGCTTTGCCGCCGTCGCAGATGATCGATTCGTGACTGGCGATGTTCTCGATTACCCGCTCTTGCGCGCATCGATCAGCGCATTTGCGCCTGAAGTGGTGGTTCACCTGGCGGCCATCCACTTCATACCATACTGCAATGAGCATCCCTTCCTCTCCAGTAACGTCAACGTCACCGGGACTCATCGCGTGCTGCAGGCTGCGCGTGGCATTTCATCGGTGCGGCAGGTGTTCTTCGCTTCGACGGCCGCGGTCTATCCTGCCGCGGATTGTGCGTTGTCGGAGGATGTCCCCGTCGGTCCGACAGACATCTATGGGCTCTCAAAGTTTGCCGGCGAGGAACTTTGCAGGGCGTTTGCCCTCGAGACTGGAGTGCCCACGGCGATTGGTCGTTTTTTCAATGCCTTTGGACCAAACGAGACGAATCCGCATCTGATTCCTGCGATCATGGATCAGCTGCAGACTGGCTCGCGCGTGTTGCGGTTGGGCAACACTGCCACGTGGCGCGACTTCATCCATACGTCAGACGTTGCCGCTGCCGTGCAGGCGTTGCTGCGGCATGACGTTCGTGGGTGTGAGACGTTCAATATTGGAAGTGGTCGCGAGTACACGGCGATGGACGTGGTGCACGCGTTCGCAACGGCGCTCGGTGAGTCGGTCGAGGTGACTGTGGATCCTGCGCGGGCGCGGGCGTCGGATCGCCCGCATTTGCTGGCCGACATTGGAAAGCTCAGGGCAGCGACTGGATGGGCACCCACCATCACTCTGGAAGCGGGCGTTCGTGAAATGGTCGCCGAATGGCGATGAACAGTGCGGCGAATGCAGATGACACGCGCCCGGAGATCGTATTCACCTTCCCCGCGTGCATGGGGGGTGTCTCCAGCCTGAATTACAATCTGATCAACTACACGACGCATTTGCGCCAATTTCGTTCCAAGGTGGTACTTCTGCGCGAGCTGGAAAGGAACGAGCCTGAGTTCCTCGACCCGTTTTCGGTAGACGAGACCGTGCGCTTCGACTACAGCAGATCAGAGAATCGCGCCGCGCTGCTTCGTCGACTCGGCGCCGAACTGGGGACGCGACCAGGTGCCATAGTTTGTGAGAATCTGCTGACCATGGCTGCGGCCGCGTACTGCAAGAGCCCGAAGACGGTATTTCACTTTCTCCACGACTTTCATTACGTCAAACTGAACATGGAGGCCGGCACATGGGTCGACGTCGCGGTCTCGCACTCCACGTTCTTTGCAGATGCCGCATTCTCCGCAGATCCGGGATTGTTCGCCGGACGCACGTTCTACCTGCCCTACGGAGTGTCGCAAGAGACCACGATCAACAAGGATCCCGGCGGGCCACTGAAGCTGGTGTTCCTCGGGCGTCTGGTCGAGAAGAAGGGCGTCAAATTGCTGCCGCAGATCGACCGTGCGCTGCGCGCGCGCGGCGTCGTCGCGTCCTGGTGCGTAATTGGGAAAGGTCCGCTCCGCGGCTGGTTGGAAGCGGAGTGGCCAGATCCAAACTGCATCACATTTCATTCGCCTGATTCCACCCCTGAAGTGTTTGCGTTGCTTGGCGATCAGGACATCTTTGTTTTTCCGACGGAGGTCGAGGGGACGCCGGTCTCGATTCTGGAAACGATGGCTCACGGCATCGTCTCCGTGGTCTCCGATCTTCCCGGTGGAATTCGGGATATCATCACCCCGGACGTCGGAGTCAGGGTGCCTCTCGGAAGCGTCACCGGATTCGCAGAGGCGATTGTCCGGCTGGCGGCGGATCGAGTTCAACTGCGCATCATGCAGGAGAAAGCGCTGTCCCTCGCTCGAACCCAGTTGGACATACGCAAGAACGCGAACGCCTATTTCGAGCTCTTCGCGCGCTACGCCGAATTCCGTCGCGCTGAGAGGCATACGCGCTACAGGTTCGGGAAGCTCGATCGAGAATGGATCCCCAACGCGATTACAGTCGGGGCTCGGACGCTGCTGAGTCGCCTGGGAGGGTAGGGTGCTGATATCCGTTCCAGGTTGCGAGCATGAAACAGTATTGGGTTGACGGCCCGGCGATGGTTGGGGAGCGGTCTATCTGAGCTCGTATCGCTCGTCGACGGAACAAGGTGGCTCGCTGCTCACGCGTGATCACCCCTCGCGCATTACGTGGCACTTCTTCGCCTTCGAGGTTGCGAACAAGATTTGGCACTCCGCAGTCCCGCGGAGTCGGCGCCTTGCAACTTGAGGCGCGAGTGACGGCGGCATCGCTCTGAAACCTTCCGCCGCTGCAGGCAGTGCGTAGCGTCGACCGAGTCCTGAGTACGGTTGGACAATGCCAGAGTCAGGACAGATGTGTGCCTTTCGTCATCGGTGCGACGATCGCTCGTGTGAGATTCAATCTCGCTGCCGGCGCTGTCGACCGGCATGCCACCCGGCAAGGATGCTCGTGATTGCGAGGATCCACGCCCACGCTGGTGGCGCGGCGAGTCCGGCAGTCAGAATTGGGCAGGTGGCTGCAACTCCGAGTGCGCCAATGACGATGCCGAAGTCTACATGATTGCGCGCGAGACCTGCCCACCAACCGAGGATCGCCGGCACGACGAAGGCGAGAGCGACGCTCATGGGCAGCGGTCGCTCGCCGACGGTGGTTCGGAATGGCATGAACGGAACCCACAGATCGAGCACTGACAACTCGAGCATGCGACTGCTCCCGCCCTTCGGCGTTCGCGCGCGCAGTTGAAGCAGTGGGCCGGTACGCTCGACGGAGAGAAGAACTGAATCACTGCCATTTCGCTCCCGGGGGACCGACATGCGCAGGCCTCGCAATCCGAAATCCTCGCCGCGCAATCCAGTCCCGCCGTACCATTCGTCAGGCGAGACGCCGACTTCGGCAACAGCAGCGACGAGAGGTGGCGTAACTCGCACGAGGACCGTCAATCCGCGACCGACGGGCGCATCATGAATCCTTGTTTCGAGGATGAATCGCTTTCGCTGCAAGGCGCCGCGCACATCGAGCGACCTGGGGAGGCGACCCACGCCAACGACACGCGTCCCATTCAGCGTCACGGCCGAGACGCGAGTCGGGGCTGGCCTTGGCCCCTCGTTGTCGGGCTCGATCTGGAGATACAGAGGAGCTGCCGGACGCGTAGGCCCCAGGAGGGGACTCACCGATACGGCAGTGGCGACGATGAGAAGGCCGCTTGCAACGACGAGCGCGTGCGCCCGCGCGGGCTCTGGATTGACTGAGGCGCGGAGAGAAGGTGCGCCGAGAGCGCCGAGGAGTGACCCGAGAGTGTTCGCCAGCACGTCGGCGAGCGTTGCGTCGCGCCCCGCGACGCCAAGGAACTGCCAGGTCTCGACCCCGAGACTCACCGCGAATCCGATCAGCATCACGCGCCACGGACGGAGACGGGACAACGTCGCCGCAACACCGAAGGGAATGAACAGCACAACGTTTGCAGTGAGGTCCGTGAGCCAGACGCTGCCGCAACGAACGCACGTAACTGGCACCAACGGCTCGCCAGGGTCACCTGGGCCCAGCGTGAAGAACGCAATGATGATGAGCGATGCTGTCGTCGCCGCTGTGGCCAGTCTCGCGTGGCGTGTCGTCATCTCGCTTAAGAATTTCATCCTGGGCATTGCGGTGGCTTCCGTCCGCTCAGCTCACAGGGTGTGTGGCTTGGACCGACACGGATGATCGGCTTCAGCCGAAATCCGCACTGGCCGCCAACGTCGACGCCACGTCAGAAACTCGCGCCCGCTTCGTAGCCCGGGC